>Ga0194133_10005632_pt1 | contig 15867 bp, 6 predicted proteins | sample TA2KigOf40mmetaG_FD_155448 | JGI IMG/M metagenome (GOLD analysis project Ga0194133, IMG submission 155448) | Freshwater microbial communities from Lake Tanganyika, Tanzania - TA2015055 Kigoma Offshore 40m | ecosystem: Environmental > Aquatic > Freshwater > Lake | place: Tanzania: Lake Tanganyika...
AAGGGGGGGGGGTTGGTTAAGACAGATCAGGGGAAATGTGCTTTGGGGGGTTGGTTGGGTCAGGTTAGGTTAGCAATAATCTCCTTTTGTAGTTTAAAGTTGTTAATCAGGGTAAGGGTGGAAAGGGTCGCTAGGGAGGGTTTGCAATTTTCCCCGCACAAAAAATGTCCGTCTACTTAATCTTTAGTTTGGGATCCTTCTGCCAAATCGGATTCTTAGATTAATTTAAAATTGGCTCTTGGGTATTTGTTCTAAATAGAGTGTGATTTTCTCCTGCACAATAATGAATTTAAACCTACTCCTCCTTTTATTTATACTTAAAATAAAGCTTCGATACATTTTGTGAACTGTCAGGAACAATCTGTATAAATCTCTTCAGTAAGTCTAAAAATTTATTTAATTATATACGTTCGTGGGCTGTACGCACTGTGAAACTGTACATATATGGTCTTACATGGTTTAAACAGGAAAGTTTTTTTCGCTGGTAGACGTACGAAGAATGTACAAATCCAGTTTCCTCCATCTCAATCAAATATGCTTATTCATAAACTAAGTATTTTCTAATTGTATGTATTTTACGTATTTTCGAGGAAAGTAAATAAATCAACCAAGGAAGACTAGTGTTAAATATTCAATTGTAACTAAAAACATTAATTCATATCACATTTTATTCCAAAATAAAATTTAGACTCTCCTAGTTACATTTATGAAAGAACAAATTTATTTACAGGTTTCTTGGCTCCGACACAATTACCCGATACCTCAAGTTCTGGGCCTCAACAACTTTACTAATGTCAAGGATCCGCGATTATCTGCGCTCCATACTTTTGGCACAGAAGAGTATGTTTTAAGAATAAGACAAACCAGGTATTTTTCTCTCATAAACCTAAGTCTTTGAATTTTTATTCTCACAATTAAAGCTTAGGAGGGAATGAAAGAACCTTTACATTTCTTAAAAGAATTCATCTTTGAATATTAATTTTCTGATTATCTTAAACCTCTGTTATCTCTCGCATTCAGAAAGATTTTCAGAAAAATATAAAATATATTATTATGTTTTCATCTCAAACGATCAACCCTTTTCTTCCTCCATAAAATGGTTTCATGGAGCAGTTACAGAGAAAGTTCTCTATCGGACATTGATACATCAGAAATATCTGTCCTGTTTCAACAGAAAATCTCAAGTTTATCTTTGAAATGAGCAATGCAATCTTAATCTTAATAAACATAAGAATCAAGATGGACAAAGTCTGTCCGTTTTTCTGGGTGTTGTACAAAATGAAAGTTCGAACTATGATATGGCCATATGGAAACAAAAACAATCGCGATACGAGCAAACAAACACGAGCCCAAAATGTACAAACTCGATACGAACAAAAAAAGAAAAAACGAATGCAGCACGAACACCTTATCAATCACGAACGAGATACGAACAAACACCAAGGCGATACGAACAAAAAGGACAATACGAACGAGATTCAAACGAACACGAACGAGAAACAAACAAACAAACATGAACGCCAGATAGTAATTCTCTAAATTTTTAAAATTTCAGGCTCTCTGATGCTGGATTTTACGAATGTCAAGTTGCAGGTGCCATCACTATTTACAAAATTATCAAGTTGGATGTTGTTGGTGAGAAAAAATCTATAGGCAGATAGTACTTTTTTGTAAAAGTATTGGATTTGCAATTTGCTTTGAGAAATCATACATCTTTTCTACCTCGGTCGTCGAATTGGCTCATACCATTTAGATAGGGGGAAATATTTTCACGCTGTATTATTCTTGATTGTTAAGTGCTCATTCATGCCATTCTAAAAAACTTTGAAGAAGTTATGTCAAAATATCTGTTGGTTTAGTTACTGATAAAATAACACCAAGGGCAGTTTGCAGTTTCAAAACTGAAAAGTGAGTTCATCTAATCAAATAAAATACTTAAAAAGGTATCTGTATATTTATCTTTGTCAAATAAAAAGGTTGATAGATTTGCTTCCGTTGAAGTAATATATATTTTTGTCAAAATGAAAATGTAAACTTCAAGAATTTTAATATTTCTTTTTCATGACAATCTTTGGCTGATATGTGATAATATTAATAAAGACTTCAAAAAACGGCTCTATTCATCTCAAAGATATTTTTCTTTTTCAAATTGTTAAATTCTTGTAAACAGTTTTCTTTGCATTTAAATTCCATGAGTAACTTTCACTAAGAGTTTTGATTGCTTTCAAAGAACAAAGAACTTTTATGACTTAGTGAATCTTGAGCTCAAGTAAACAAACCTGACTAAAACCATGATGCAGCCAAGCACTTTATTGTACCTTGAATACTCTAATCTGTCAATTTTTAATCTGAGAAGGCTGGACCACAGTTAAGCTATGATTGTTGAAGGCTGCTTGTGCTATTAATTCATAACTGAGGTAGATTTTAAAAAATGTTATTGTTCCAGGCTGAATAATAAACATAACTATTCAGAAACTGTTACACTTTGAACGCAATTTGAAATTACAATATTTGATTTCTAAATCTGCTATCTTAGCTTATCCCTCCCGAGCGAAGCAAGGGAGGAAGTTTAGGAAAATCACTATGGTTCGCGCCATTTTGTATAGGGTTCGCAGGAAAATGGCATGACATCACGCATCCGTCCGTCACCTCATTTTCTGGCCATACCAGTGAAGCTAGAGGGCTAAAATTTGGCAGGAAAAATTATCACATTGGTGGCTCAAAATTCATCTACCAGATTTTTGATGTCTTGTCTAGAAGCTAAGATATAAGCTGTTTTCTGCAATAAAACGCAGCATGAAAAAAATAGGGGGAGGGGTGAGCCGAGCGCGTGGGTGTGCTAAGGTTGCCAGCCTGCATGTGCTGAGGTTGCCAGCGCGCGCACGCAAGAATAGTGTTTGTACAAAGAATATAACCACCTTTTATCTAATTTTGAAACTTTATATACTAACTTAAATATGTGAAGATTAATTTTTAATTTGAATATTTGAACTTTTTTTTAAATCTTTTTATAGTACGCCTTGCGAATTTTTTCTTTTTCATTAAAGGCACACTTTTTTTGGCTGGGAATTACTTAGTTGTGTTTTTTTTGGCAACCTGGGGTCAAAGATTGCCTGGAGCCGCCGGGGTTTGAACCCCGGACACCCTCAGATTCCCAGCCTGATGCCATGGCCATTCGGCCACGGCGACCCCTTAACTTTAATTTTTGAATTTGAATTGAAAAAAGATAATGCCTTCTCTGGGATTTTAACCCTATCCTCCAAGCTTAGCAGTCTAGTTTGCTAACCACTTAACCACACAGTTCCACATCTGGCTGTGAAGAAAATAATAAATTTTAATCCAAAATTTCATTTGATAAAACTGGTTTTTTTTCAATATTAAAAAAGGTTTCAAAACTTCACCCTCTTCAAAGGGTAACTTTTTTTAGCCATCCATGGTCCAGGAAATCCACCTTTTTTAATAACCAACAGGTCAAGGTGGGGAGGTCCAATTTTGAAATTTGAATGAAAGAGATTAAAATAGGTCAAAAATTGTTTCCAGTGATTTTAAAGATTAAGACATAAAAAGATTATTTTCCATGAGACAGATTGTTTTCGGCAATCTCAAATATGGAAGTCAAGTTAATGTTATAAAGTTTTTCTATATTGCAGTATGAGTATAGTTTCTTCAAACTGTGTTACCAAAACTTGTTAGAAAACTTTGATTGTTTAATGAACCTTTTTTAGTTGGCTAAAACTGGGGATTTGGTTGAGACGGATGAGGGGGAAACATGTATGGTCAGGTTAGGTTGGCAATAATCTCCTTTTGAAGTATAAAGTTGTTAATCAGGATAAGGGGGGAAAGGGTTTGCTCGGGAGGGTTTGGCAATTTTCCCCACACAAAAAATGCCGGTCTACTTGATTTTTATCTAGGTTAAAGGTTAAATTTGAATGAATCCTTAATCAACTGTCCCCATATATTTGTTATCACATATTTTTTTTTTAATTAAGGTACTGAAAAATTCTAATAACTAATTCAAGTACAAAATCAGACTTAAAGAAATTTTTTCCTAAGATTAAAAAACAGTCAAATAAAAAGCATCTAGCGTTTTCAATGGACTTTTTTTTATATGATTTCGTTTTCCAATTTGAATTGAATTTCAAAAATCTTCAAAGTAATAAAAGGTTGAATTTTTTACGCTCACTTGATCATCGGATTAAATTTTTAAAAATTGGATGAAATAAAATGACTAAAAAAGTCGAAAGGCGTACTTAAAAAATGTTAAAAAACCTTTTTGAGGATAATATCACTCTTTCACTTGCTTTTCAGAACCGGTTACTGAAATCCTGGGAGGTCCAGACATTTATGTCGATCGTGGGTCAACGTTGAACGTCACTTGCGTTGTTTGGGCACAATCAAAAGCACCGGATTATATAATGTGGAGCCACAATCTCAAGGTGATACAATCGTTATACTGAATAAACAAGTTCATCTCTCAAAAAGATATTAATGCTCACAATTTACATTGTGGTATAAACACCTAGTTTCAATCCCAATAATTTCAAAATCATTTTTTACCATCAAACTTATTAGTGTACGTTAGGGCATTTATTTAGCGAGATTTTATAATCACATTATATACTTATCTGCTGCGGCTGGGCTGAGAATCGTTTTTTTTTCAAAACACTAATCAACAAAATTTTACCATACCTCATTTTTAATGCCCACCAACTCCCACAATATTTTTAAAAAGGTTTTGAATTTAAGACTTCAATTTAAATAACTCATCAAGATTTTTTTTGACCCTAAGAGAAAATAAATGACAAATTTGGTATTTTTAAAGGGAAATTTTCCAAATACAGAGATGGCTATGACCCAACCTAACCTGAGCCCAGGGAAAATTATTTTGACCGGGACCCATCTCTAAAAGTTTCATCATCAACAAACATTTTTGAAAAATGATAGAAATCCTGAGTCTTCTTAAATCTCCTGCCTACTTGATGATTCATTCATTAATCAGATTAATGTTAATGTGAAAATTGAAAACAATCATGGCACCTTGAGTGAGATTTTTGGGGGCCACTTTTCTAATAAAGTGCATACACTGTCCAAACATTACATAACTAGTTCCTGTCCAATATCCTCACAAAATGATTCCCTCTCCACCAGCCTAGAAGAGATAAGAACTGCTGCTTCAACTCTTAAATTGAAACACTGCTACGGCAACAACAAAATGCCCATGAAAATAATCAAAAATCTTGGTATACAATTTCCTGAGCTTTTTGTAAACTTATTTAATCTTGCTGCAAAGTTTGGCATGCCTACTGCTTGGAAAACTGCTGTAGTTGCTCCTCTCCATAAAAAAGGTAATAGAACGTATCAGTTACCCAGTAGGTGAGGAAGCTAACTTTAGATATCACTTTATTCAGATGTGCACTCCATTTAAGATTTGATTGAAATAAAACCCCTAAGACTTTCATTGATGCTTTGCTTTTGATATTGGTTCCACCAAAGTTCATTGAAACGTCATGGTCATGATGGCCAAAGATTACAAACTCAATTTCAAAGATTTATTGTCTTGCGCCATAAGCATAAAAAGACAAATACATTGATGAAAACATTTAAATTTGAATGAATTTGAGTTTGATGATGTTCGTAAGTGAATTTGTGGGAGCTTTTCAAGTTTGAAATCAAGGCGTTCGAAAACGCTACATGAGTGAGAATGTGGGAGCATTTCAGGTTTGAGATCAAGGAAGGTAGATCGGCGTTGACTCTTTCATCTTCTTTTTGAAGGTAAATGCAGACAGGTTGAGCCACTCGAATGGAATGCGTTCTGCAATCTTCTTTGTACGATTTATGAAGCTCGTTTTGCCTATCTTTTTGCAACTAAAATAAAAAAAAATTAGTCTGTTCGGATAACGCGCTGAAAATGATGTTTGTTGAATGAGTCTTAGAGTAATTTCTGAATTCATAGGAAATTTAATGAATTTGTGAAGCAGGTTACAGTCAGCCAATATGCGAATTGAGGTCAGAGATCTAATAGAGGTCAGTTCACAAATTTCTCTATTGGAAAGAATGTTAGTGAAGTCACGATAGTGTAATCTAACTATCTTAAACATAAGAGATGACAACCTTCTATTTTCCTCATGACTGATATTTGCACCCCAAATAGGCAGTGCGTAAGATAGCTGACTAATTACATGTGAATTAATGATATTTTTGTGTTGTTTTCTGTTCAACAAACAATTTAGAACTCTAAGTGAGTACGATAATGAACTGATTTTCTTAATCACTTTGTTCACGTGAGACGACCATTTTAAGTTACTTTGAAACTGCACACCTAGAATTTTGATGTTATCAGAGTTGGGAATTTTTTCCCCTCCAAAATCTAGGTTGACTTTCATGCTGGAGTATCCAAAAATTATAAGTTCTGTTTTCTTTTTGTTGATTACCATTCCCAGACCATTTAACCATTCAATATAACTCTTGGCAATTTCTTTTAGATCGTTCAAAGAAGTAATGAGGTTATCTCTTTCGCAGCTGATTCCGACGTATGAATCGTCTGCATAACTAACATTAAATGCTCCTTGAGTATAAATTGAAAGTTGGTTTGTGTAGATGTTAAACAGGACAGGTCCAAGGACACTGCCCTGTACACAGCCAAAGGGAATCGTTTTTAATGTGCTGACTTTTCCAGTCACGTCCACAAATCCAGACCTATTGGTTAGATAATTTTGAATACATTTGATCCATCTGGAAGGGATATTTAACTCGACCAACCTTTGCACTAATAAATTAGGGATTAGAAGATCAAAAGCAGAAGATAGATCAGCACTATACATGAGTACTAATCTGTTTCTATCTAACTCACTTGCCACATAATCTTGTATGACCACACATGCTGTGGTGGTAGATGCATGTGGTCTATACGAATGTTGGTGTGATCCAAAAAGAATGTCATGATCTAGAAAATTTTGCAGTTTAGTGATTAAGGCTTTTTCAAATGCTTTACTAATGGAAGAGATGTTGCTGATAGGTCGGTAATTGCTAACTAAAGTTTTGTCACCCGACTTAAAAACTGGAACAATCCTAGAGACTTTCCATCCCTTTGGAATGATGCCTGTTTCAATGATGAGATTAAATAACCTTGTCAGCGGCCTAATAACAGATTGAGATAGATCTTTCAAAACATTAGATGGAATTTCATCATGACCCTGAGCCTTAGTTGATTTAATTTGCTGCAGAGCCGATCTAATCTCTGATTCAGTAAAAAAATCACTATCAGTTTTTGAGAAATTAATAACCATGCCCATTTCAGTTAGCCATGCTATATGGCGTGCAGCAATGCTCTCTAACTTGGTGATACCCTCTGACAAGTCTTTTAACTTACAGCTTATTCCCACATAGGAGTCATCAGCGTAGCTGAGAACAAATGCATCAGATAGTTTTTCTCTCAGTTCTCCAAGATAGATGTTGAAAAGTATTGGACCCAGGGTACTACCTTGCACACATCCCAAGGGAAGATCCTAGTGTAGTATGAGCCTCCAACCTCTAATCTCGATCTAGTAGTATGAGCCTCCAACCTCTAATCTCGATCTAGTGTAGTATGAGCCTCCAACCTCTAATCTCGATCTAGTGTGAATAGTATGAGCCTCCAACCTCTAATCTCGATCTAGTGTGAGTATGAGCCTCCAACCTCTAATCTCGATCTAGTGTAAGTATGAGCCTCCAGCCTCTAATCTCGATCTAGTGTGTTAAGTGTAAAAATTAAAATTTTTGTAACAGAAAAACGTCCTAACTTGATCAGTATCGGCTCATGAATGATGCAGCTGAAGCAACAGCTGCAGATCCACAGATATATAGATTGTAGATATCTGTGGCGGTCACGAAACCTTCTGTTTCGTGGTTGAGTGATGACTTATGGGTCTGTAATTAGTGATTGATGTTAATTCGCCTGACTTATGCAAGGGAAGGACTTTTGCAATTTTCCATGCTTTTGGGTATGAACATGTGAGCATGATATTATTAAAGAGCCACAAAAGTGGATCAATAAGAGGCTCAGTAATATGTTTGATTACTAGGGATGGTATTTCATCAAGTCCTTGAGCTTTTGAGGGTTTGCAAGATCTTAAGACATTCCTTAAAACATCTCCGGTAATAAACTCACACTCTCTTGTAGGGCAGGAAAAAATGTCTGGGATCACAAAATTTGAAGGATTAGAGGATTCAGAAAGGTGTAAAACTTTATTTAGGAAAAAGTTAGCAAAGCTCTCACATAGTGTGGGTGGATCATGAATCATTAGACCATTCATGAGAAGTGAAATTCCACCAGATCTTTGCGACTTGGTCAAGGTTTTCACAAAGCTCCAGAACTGTTTTTGACCTTTTCCTACTGTGTTTTGTATTCTTTTATTTCTAGCCTTTCTTATTTCATGATTAAGTTCCTTAGATATTTTTGTTAGTTCATGATGATTAGAAATAGTTCTGTTCCCGGACCATTTTTTAAAAGCTTTGGATTTTCTATTTTTCAGATTAACTATCTTAGGGTTGACAACTACCCTTGAATTAGAGACAGTAACAGTTCTTTTGGGAATAACTATGTTGAGGGTTTTACATATTGCTGTGGTGACTCTATTATTGATTAGATTCGTGTCATGCAAATGTATGTCAATTTGTGGCTGGAACGTTAGGAAAACACTTAAAACCGTAAGTTTAGAATAAAGTCTCCAGTCTAAAAACGTCACCTGTTTCCTTTTTGTACCGTTTTCTCCTGAGTGTTGCATTGGAACGCATCGAGTATAAGGTGATCACTACAGTGTTGTGACTCGTGCTCAATTGTGACTTCATCCAAATTTGTGATAATAAGGTCCAGACAGGAAGATTGAAGAACTCCATTCACATATCTGAATCTTGTTTCAAAATCTACTAATTGATGAAGCAAAAAATTATCAATGATAGCCTCAAGCTGAAGTCTGAACGCACAATTGTTTGTGCCATTCCAATTGACATTTAAATCACCCATGATTAGAGACTTTTTATTGTAAGCTAGGATAGCCTCTAAGTTATTTACTAGCCTTGTAAAATTACTTCCCAGAGATTCACCCTGAAAGCATTTAAACGGTCGATAAACCCCAGTGACAGTACCTTGTACCCCATTCAGTACAATTATGTCATTGTTTAAGTGTTCAAGATTTTTTAGTCTGACTAAGCGATCACTCTTGAACCAGGCAGCCAGGCGTGCTTTGCCCCTGCTGACAGTGTTGGCAACGACAAACTCATATCCATCTAAATGGAATGCAGATATGTTCGTATTAGCCAAAACATCCGCCTTGGCCACAAAAAATGCATCAGCTCTTAACACTTTACCTTTCACAACTACCTGACGTACTACCCAAAGATGCCTTCGTTGTATCCTATGCAGATGACACATTTGTTGCCTTAAAAGACAAGGGCAAGGATCTACTTAAAACGAAGCTAGAACTCACCATGACTGCTCACAGTGTCTTTCTACGAAGCACTGGCATGGTTACCAACGTGGAAAACACTGAGTTGATATATTTCTCCAGAAGCAGGTTGGAAGGCCCCTCGACTCTCAGTCAACAATCTAACAGTGACCCCCTCTGAATCTGTCAAGGTTCTTGGCATTAAATTTCAAAATGACCTATCATGGGAGACTCACATTAGGAAACTATTCTTAAGCTTCGACTCATGCTCAAGAAGTTATTTTTTATCAGGAGATTTCTCACTAAAGAGGAGATGATCAGAGTCGTAACTTCACATTTCTACAACGTTCTCTACAATGCTGCTCCGGTCTGGCTAACTTCCATGACTAAGTCTATTCATTGGAAAATCCTCAACTCGATTCACTACAGAGCAATAAGAATAGCCATAGGTGACATTCACAATAAACTTTCAAGAAGAGATATTGATAGTACTGAAAAATGCTCAACACCACACCAATGGATGCTGTACTGAAACTCCAAAATTGCCATAACCCTTACAAATCTAGGAACCAGTGGCTCAAGACTCTCCGATAAACTTTTCAAGCGCTGCTATATTAATGACCGGAACCTCGGTGTTGGAATTTTTCAAGACTACTCCAGGATAAAATTGGAAGAAACTCACTTGTCAACAGGCTCCCCATGCTACGTAAAGTGAACTTCCCTTGGACTAACGGCATAAATTGTCATGGACTCAGACAAAGCCTAAAATCGACTTTTTTCATAAATCAGTGCTCCTTTAGTGTTTTGGGATCAATTATTGCTTATTTACTATTAATGATTATTTATTGTTGCTTTTATTGTTTTTATTGCTTTTGTGCATCTTTGTACCACTATCGATTCAAAAAAGTCCTCACAAGTAGAGGCTTTTGGTTCTAAAAAAGTCTTTTGTAATAGGCATTCTTTATTGTAAAATTCGATGGTACTACTGAAAAAATACAAATACAAAAATCATGTCATTAGATAAATTTTCTTGAAACCATTTAAAGTTAAGTTTTTCCAGAGCTGTTCCAGCCCAGTTGTGGATGCATTGAAGTCCAATTTTCTTTCTTGACAGGTCCATTAGTTTTGAATTTCGGTGTTTGTCATTATGGTTTAGATTCATCTGAAGTTCATTCCACAGGGTTGTTGGTTGCCTATCCCTGATACATTTGATGGTTAAATTTGCAGCATTGTAATTCATCCATATTCGTGGTGGCAAGCGGTTTGTGGTTTTGTCAATTAATCCCCTATTCCATGTTTTCTTCCAGTCCTCTACGATGAGTCTGCATGCAGCGTAATGGACCCTGTTTAACTTTTTGAAGTTTTTTGATGATAGCCTCTTTGTTAGCCAACATGCTGATCCATAGTAAAGCACACTGAATACTTTGGATGTAATTATAGATTGGAGTTGTTTTTATTGAACTTTCTTCTGATAATTTTTATTCCATTTAGGATTTTGGTTGTTCTTCCAACAAGTTTGTCAATATGCAAATTCCACTTGAGTTGATGATCTAGCCAAATGCCTAGTACTTTTATAGATTTGTTAGATTTCACCTGATGGTCTATGACTTTCATGTTTGATTGTCTATCATCAATAAAGTTGACTAATTATGTTTTGCTTATGTTACAAATCATACTTTTTTCATTGAGGAATATCGGATGTTTATCCATACATATTTTTACCTTCGCATCAGCAGGTAATTCAGGTTGTCCTCATTTTTTAGCTCTGCTTCGTTAATGAATAGTACTGCAGGATTACATTTCTTAACAATCAATCAATCTGGCGTAGTTCGGATTCCATCAACATCTACAAGTGATTTTCTTTTCCACAGGAAATCAAGTATAATGAAATTGAGTCCCTCTGATAGTTTTTTCCTTTTATTAAGGTCTTCAATTAGGATATCTGCTCTAAGTAGGTCAAATGCGGCCGACAAATCAATAGAATATACAGCTACAATCTTCCTAGCGTTGATTCCTGCTGCGATGTATGATTGAAGCTGTAAGCAGGCTGTTAACGTAGAGTGATTTCTTCGAAATCCATGTTGCCACTGACCTTCCATGTCTAGGGTTTCATCCTCTATTTTGTTAAGCACTAGCTTTTCATAGAGCTTGCCAAAGGAGACTAAGTTTGAGATTGGTCGATAATTATTGATATCGAGCCTATTTCCTTTCTTTAGGAGAGGTAGGACTCTCGCAGTTCTCCAGTCTTCAGGCATTCCTTTTGCTGCTATGTTGTTGAAGAGGTTCAGAGTGTCCTGTATGTAGATTGAAGCAAAATCTTTAACCACTCTCAGCGGTAGTTTATCAATACCGAAACATTTTTTACTCTTAGTAGCCTTCAAGGCCCTTTCTAAGTCCGTCTTGTTAAATGTCAATGGTTGTTTGGGTGGTATTGGTTTGCATTTATTAATATCAATTGGAAATGTGTCCAATTTTGCTAGAGATAGGACCTTATTAACAAAGAAGTCCCTTGCAGTGATACCAGTTTTGAGTTTGTCAGTGATTATCTCTCCACTAATTTCCAGTGCATTATCTGATGAACGGTTCTTGCCAAGTAATCCACCCACAAGATTCCAGAATGATTTGGAGTTGGATGAGGTGGCCTTTAGTTGAGTTATTCTTCTTATTTCAACTTTTAGTTCAGCTTTCATCACCTTGGATAGGCGTCGTGCTTCAAGTAGGTAATCTTTATTTCTTGTCTTTTTGAACTTTTTAAGTTGTCTATTTCTTTTCTTTTTGATTTTTCTATCTTTGTGATGATGATGGATCCACCATTTTCTCTGGTTTTGATGACCCTAAATGGAGCAATCTCATCAAGAGCTTGGCTCACAAGTTGGAATCTAGGTAGTCTGTCTTCATTATATAAGTAATTTATCTTATTTTCCAATGTGGATATATCGTACTTTGCCCAATCTCTCACTTCTCTTTTCAGGATTTTTCCAGGCTGTAACAGTGAGGTTGTGACGCTTACAATATCATGGTCACTCAGGCCAGTGTTTTCAAGGCGAATTTTATTGCCAACTGTGTTAGTGTAAACATGATCGATGAGGGATGTCTCAAATCGAGTTTTACCATTTGCCAGATCAGCCAATCTATGGCGAGTGTTCTTTTTGACAATTTGTTGTAGGCCATTGTTAATGAGCCAGTTTGTCAGGTCATCAGTTTCATGGGATTTTTTGCTGAGGTCAATGTTCATATCTCCACCAAGGCTAACACTTCTTGTCCCATTTAATAAATCAGCGAGTGAATTTAGCAGTTTATTTTTATACGTGGGTTTAGTGTAACCACTCGGTAGTTTGAAAGGTTTGTAGAATCCGGCAATTTGATGCCTAATGTGTGGGATTTCAAGGCCTATTAGCTCTAGGTCGTTACCTTGATCGAGTCTGTTTAGCAATCTTTTATAAAAGATGCCCTTTTTTATGTAAACACATGTTCTAATGGTTTTAGTAAGACTGATTTCAATGTTGTAGTCTGGAATGCTACAAGCTAGTACCTGATCGACAGTTTTTAGTTCAGCCTCGGAAATAAAGACAATGCATGGTTTATTTTTATTCATGTAATCTTTTAGAAAATCAATTTTGTTCATTAATCTGCCAACTACGTTCCAAAAAATCAAATCAAACTTTTTATTTGCACACAAATCAAATTTTTTAATATAAGTATTCATTGGGAGATCGACTCCTGGCTTAATTTTTGCTGGATAATGAACTGAAACATTTATTCGAGGGGCCCTCACATCGGATTTCTTGAGTTCAACTCCTTTGATACTAGTATTTGGACCTAGTGCGACTAGGGGTGCGGGCATCACGGTATCTGCCGTTGTTCGAGTCCGGTGATCTGGTTCTTTTTCTAGCATTCCCTGACTCATCAATCCCTGAGACTGGGTTAGGGACAACGACAACAGATTTGACTTTTTGACCCCGTTCACCTGGGCTTTGCAACGGACTCTTGTGGTAGTGGTAACGGTTGTATTGGTCAAGGTCATAATTTTGCCTCGCTGGTGGTGAGCGATAGTATCTTGGTGGTGATCTGTAGTAATACCTGGGTCTCTGCGGGCTATATCTTGGTTGGTATTCCGGTGAGTAGCCACGGTAACGTTCATAGCCTCCGGATCGTTCATAGCCCCCGGATCGTTCATAGCCCCTATAGCGTTGGTTCGGAGATCGACTCCTAATATAGTCCGACCTGAGGTTTGAGATCCTGTTTCGAGCGTCCTTGGTCTTGAGGTGAGCTCTGAGGTCACCCTGCTGTTGCCTCTTTGGCGTTTTGGTTCTCTGCTCGTAGAAGTCGGTCTCTCTCGGTCTCTTTTCATAACTGTTTGAATCAAGCCAGGTTCCAAAGATCGAGTCTGAGTAGGCCTTTGTTTGCCTGAGTCTTTCGATGTAGTCTGTCCATCCAATCTTGCCATACGAGCAGTCTTTCTTGACGTGGCCGAGCTTGTAACATTTAGAACATTGTCTTGGTTGTCCATTGTAGAATATTCTGGCTTTCAAGCCGTACATGGGCAGATATTCCAGAACGTGATGATTGAGGATAATTTTGCACGCTGCACTTCCAACTTCAACACCCTTAGAGTCGGTGTCAACTTTGAAGTCTTCAACAATTGTGCCAAATTTTTCAATCCAGTGGTTGATCTTGTTGAATGAGAGTTCTGGATAAGCATCAATTACAACCAGAGTGGTAGGTTCACCTTGCTTAGCTGGGTCGACCAGATTAAAATCAAGGATTTTTCCAACGTAGGTTTTAAATTTACCGTTGGTTTCGATGGAGACGCAGAAATCAGGCGTTCTATTGATACACGTAGGAGATATTTTGGACTTCAGCTTGTAAGTAATTTTCAGGCAGCGGTTTCCAAGTACTCTTTGGCCAACTGACTGAAGTTCAAGTCTTGTTCTTCCAAGTGCCGACCAGATCGTCTTGGTTTCTTCGTCCGGTATTTTGCTTGCAAATCTGAGATTGTCTAGCTTGTAGATTTCAATTTGAATCAAGTTGTCATTCAAGGGCTCCTGGACCAGCAGTGGTGGGTCTAGGAGAGGGTGATCAACTTCCATCTCTGAAATGACATGATGATAATAATTTTCAGATACTTGCAAAGGAACAGATTCGATCGACGAAATAAGTGTTATTTTGAGGTTTCTATCGTTCGACGATGTAAACCGGTCTAAGGTGAGTTTTTTTGATCGATCAACGATATAAGTGAGTAGAAAGAACAGACCTGAGTTTGCTGTTTGGCAGATTCCAGGAAGTAACACCAAAATGGAAGTAAATTCCAGGTCTTTGCCGTCAAAACAAGAGTTAAAAATGAAGGCCTTAAGGCTCTGTTTAAGACAGATTGTTTTGATCTTGGCCTTATCGCACGCGGTTTTGCAGTTTTCCCGCGGCTCGTGGGCTGCCCAAGCTTTTCGGGTGTCCCACGTCCCGTGGGCGGTACCGACAGTAAACAGTACGGTTTGCCCCAGCATAAAATGGTTAAAAAATTCTCTGGGTTCCCAACAGAAATGCAGTGTCAAAAAAGTTCCTATCTGTATTTTTGCTGTCGTCCCTCTGAGCGGCCTCCAGGTCCGATGCTGCACTGGCGACGGTGGCTCCTCTAGCGGCGAAAATTTTGGCCAAAGTTCCAGATTCCAAAATTATAAATGCTTTTTTTTCACCACTTAAACTCGTAGAATACTGATGAGATTGCACTCGTCGAATCTTGACACTTTCATGAACCCGTAGCACTAATTGATTTTCAGATCAACTGATTAGAACCAATAAAAAATCCGTCGAAAGTCGGACCCCCGAAAAACACGTCTTTCCACAACAACCGGTGCATTCACATCCTCTATTTATCTCTCTATTTATCACATAGATAGTAACCTCTTTAACTTAATTCCAGTTGATTTTCAGCTCCAAATCATGAAAAACATCTTTAACCATGGCACTTAACTTATTTTGGCCCATTGCTCTGCCTTTCAGATATTTACTAATATTCAACCTTTTAAGTACACTTATTGATCAAAGAAGTAATTTTTTCTTGTTTATCTTATAGATAGTAACCCCTTTAACTTAATTCCAGTTGATTTTCAGCTCCAAATCAGGAAAAACTGATAACATTAAGGCACTTTATTAATTTTGGCCCGTTGCTCTGGCTTTCACATATTTGCTAATATTTAACCTTTTAGTACATTTACTAATCAAACAAGTACTTTTTTGCTTATCATAGGGATAATTACCTCATTAACTTAATTCCAGTTGATTTTCAGCTTCAAATTATGACAAACTGCTTTCATTTAAGCACTTTACTGATTTTGGCCCGTTGCATCTGCCTTTTTTTGGCTCATTTTGTACTCACCCTCTTCTTTTGACTCAAAAATCTTAATAAATTGCTTCCACCAATAAATAATTTTTTAAATTGTCTCTTTGA
>Ga0194133_10005633_pt1 | contig 15866 bp, 10 predicted proteins | sample TA2KigOf40mmetaG_FD_155448 | JGI IMG/M metagenome (GOLD analysis project Ga0194133, IMG submission 155448) | Freshwater microbial communities from Lake Tanganyika, Tanzania - TA2015055 Kigoma Offshore 40m | ecosystem: Environmental > Aquatic > Freshwater > Lake | place: Tanzania: Lake...
TAACTTTTATAAGGCCTTATAATTACTGTACCTGAACAACAAGCTTAAAACTGCAGTGGAGCAGATATCAACCCCGCTGCCAGCGAATCCAGTGAAAGTTCCACCAATAAATCCATTTAAGATTAACACTATTGCTTGCCAGGTCCCAAAGTCAGGTATTTCATCAAAAGTTTTTCGTTTGTGTTGCCTGAAATATTTTTCCATACACATAAATGTAACTCAATGAGGGTTTTTTATCTATAGAAACCCACCTGTTGAGGAGAAACAGAGCAAAAGAAAAGCTGAACCAGACAGCAACAAAGATAAGTTTCTTCTCTGCTGGAGCCAGGAGTCCGTCAATTACTTCCAAACCTTAAAAAAACACTTTCAAACTTCTTACTCAGCAATACTTAGTAAATATATGCTTACAGAAAATAACTCCAGCTGTTCCACCAAGGGACGTGAAGATGATGGAGTGCCATTCAAGTCTCAATTTCATGAAGATGATTGCAAAAGAAGAGACTCCCATTCCTAAAAATTGCCATCTCTATGTAAAACTTGCAGCTTTAGAATTCAGTTATAAATAATTTACCAGCAGATTGGGATACATAGACAAGATCTCTTGCAACTCTTGGTTCTAATGCTAATGCTAAGGTCATGACAGGGAAAGCAACTGCTCCACCTCCCTCAGATGTGGCACCTCCAATAAAGGCTCCAATAATCATAGTTAAACTCATGATATAATGAGTTGGGAAATTTGCAAAGTAATCGTGTCTGATGGCCAAGCACCACCAACAAATCTATTTCAAAATTACCATTATAAAATATATTAACAACTTTGTTAGGAAAAGAACTACCATAACGGTGGTCCAAGGGATCAGGATGGCCACAAATCTTCGGTACTTGACAAACAAAACCTGATGCCAAGGGGCATCGGCTGGAAGGTTTTTCACAGCTTGTACATAATCTTCATCAAGGTGTTGACCTGTTTTATTTTCACATCTAGAGAAAGTGTTGACTTTAAAATTATCTCTGAAAAAATTCACCTTGCATAAAATATTTTTTGAAAAATCTCTTGGATTTGCTTGTTTCGTCGGGTGGTACATCCTCGCTGGAGCAAGTCACACTTGTCTTTAAACAAAAAGATAGTTAATTAAATCTACATTGGCTAAATCAATATTTCAATGTAAGAAAATCATCTTACTAATTCAGACATTCTAAGTTTGATAAAGGCTTATTGTTGGTTGCTATAGGAATCGTTTTGCAGCTTTTGATTGGCATACTGACTTGAGGATCCAAAGTCCCCATTCTTTTTATACATGTGAGTATTCTCTTGGCTCCTACTGGCACCAAAAAAATCACCTTTTTTCCCTCTATTTCAACTGAAGGGTCATCAGGATCACGTTCTGGTTGCATGTTGAGTGAAAGATCACAATTTCCTGAGATACCTTTGTGCATCCAATGAGAACAAAGCAGGCCTGATGTCGAGCCTCCACAACACCAAAAGCATGATAATCTATATTTTATGAAATCAACTAAAGATCAAACATTAAGCTTATAACTTCAATCAATTTAAGTGTCAGTTAGATACACTTTTTACCAATAAGTTTCCTTCTCTATTTCCTCATAGTCAAAGGATTTTTTTATCTTTCTACCATTATTCTGTGTTCTTCAGTAAAATGATTGAATGTTGATTAAAAAATGAAGTTGTGTGAGCGAGCATTAATCCGGTTTTTCAAAAAAAGGTTTGCTGATTTCATCACAAACATTCTTGGATATCAATAACTGAACGTTCATAAGCTTAAGACCCTTTAACAAAATGATTTTTGTTGTCAAGTAAAAATAGATGTTAGTCTTCAAAAAATCTTTTAAAATGTAGAGCTACCCCCTTGAGAAAGAATTTATTTTTGATTCTGTAATAAGTATAAATCTATTGTTTATAACCATTCAAACTGAATTGAGTTGACATAACTTTTTGTTAAATTTTTTCGAAAGATTATGTTTTAGAAACCTATTTTGTTGAGGTGAAAACTTGAGGCAACCTATTTTTATCAATGGAAGTCATCGAACGTACCTTTTTTTAAATTATCTCCACAGTATGTTTAATTGAAGTTTGTTGTAACAATCAAATATTTTTAGCAGGCTTTATTTCTTCACAAAAGAACACTTCTACATTTTTTGTTTATTCGTACTTTTCCAACAGCTATTACTACAAATACTCATAGTAAAAAGAACCATCTGCAGATGTTTCATACGAAAAATCAATTATCACCAGGCTAAAAATATGCTTTTTAATAACGAAGTTTTTAGAAATTTAGGTAAATGGTTGCTTTGCAAGAAATCAAATCAATCTTTCAATCTATTCCACTATGTTTGCGCAACATTTTGGTCTTTTTTTTCTTTTTTTATTATCTCTATAGACAAATGAAAACTAGATTTTTCAAGACAATGAATTTTTCTTTTGCAAACCAAAATTGTTCACAAACTCTTATCTTTTTGTCTTCAATCAAATGGATAATGTTACAAATGGTCAAATCATTTTGTAATATAGCCAATTATTATTATTGAGAAATCTTTTTTGTTTAGGCATAAAATAGATAAATTTTCGGGAAAATTCCAAAATGGAGGAGAGAGTTCGAGGGTTTGACAAACTAAAATTCTTCCCTTTGGAAACTGGAATAATCTGGTCAAGTCATACCGGTTTGAAGGGAAGGTTCTCAACTTTTTTTAAGGAACAGGCCTGACTTAATCAAATCTGTTTGTGACAGTTGACATGCCAATTAAAAACTACATTTTATAGACTTGAACAAGAGCTTCATTATGACAATGTTTGCAGAAAAATATCTCAAGGTAAAAGTATAAAGGATGTATGTCATTGCATCAGGCTCCACTCATCATGCCACACTTACCAAAGCCATCACAACTTTGTAGGAGAGAGGTCAAATTTTTAAAATCATAAGGTATTGGTGATTCATAATGAAAAGACAAATACAATAAAAATAGGTAAAAGGTTTGAATTTATTTATTTATTTATTTATTTGATTAGGACTCAAACGTACATTGTAAAACAATAACTTAACTAGAGTCTCACATAAAAGAAAATTAACTGAAATCTAAAATAACAAAAACTATGGATGAAATAAAATCTGCCAATGATTTAAAAAATGTAAACAAATAAGATAGGAGTAAATAAAAATAGAAAACTGACATATCATTGAATATCGACCATCACTATTAGACAAATACAAATCGAGCTCAACCGAGCCCCACGCTAAAGAAATTGTCTACACAGCGTCTGTGTTTAAGTGAACAGTTAATCTTCATTAATCTTCAATGGCTCTTCCCATCTTGTTTAAACTGTGGCTTCTGTACCTAGCACTAGATTTATTTCACCATTATTGTGCACTTTGTTGCAACCTTGGTTATCAAGTTGTTCGTGTTTGTGTTCAGCAATTAATGGCTACTCGTCAGCAGAGACAACATGAACGTCTACTGGAGCTTCGTGAAGAAGTACTTGACATGGATCTGCAACAACGACGCTTAGAGGCTGAACTGGAGGCACTACCCGAAGAATTGTCAGATTCCAGCGATCCGGATGAAAGTATTTAAATATGTGGAAATAAATTTATTTAAAGGTCCTCTTGAGCATTCTCCTTATTTGATCATTGCTTAAGGATGAGGTAGTCCATGAGTTTTTGATCTGCCCGAGCGTTTGGCCAATCCAATTCTTTGTTTGGCCTCTGCCAATCATGCTCTTTGAACTGTCATATCCAAACAATCTTCCTGGTTTACGGGCTTCTGTGTACGTATTCAAGAAAAATTCATCATGGAGGTATTTGGGCTCCCTGCTTTGTCGAACCTTGATCGCTAGTGAAGCAGCAGCAAACCTACACCAGAGTTTTGGAGGGAGTCTCTGGGTGGCAGCATCAATCCATTCCCTGCTAATACGTTGCTTGTAGTCTTTAACAATTACTCTGAGGCAGCGATAATGAATCGACTCAAGTCTCCTCAGGCGGTCACCTAGCAGGGATGGCGTAGGCCAAGCCGCAGACCCATAGTATAACACTGATAGGGCCTGGGCAGTGATAAGATTCTTTGCCTGTATCTCAGTAAATTTATCACGGACCATTCTAAATCCACAAATCAGTCTCCTAACTTTATTTACCACCATTCTAATGTGCTCAGTCCATCTTAGTCGGTGGTCAATTATAACTCCTAATGCCTTTATAGTTGGTTTAGATTGGATCAATTTTCCACCGCAGTTTATTTCAATCTGGGGTGGATCTGCAGCCTTAGAAAAGACCGTTACCTCAGTCTTATTTTCATTAACTACCATTCCAAGTTCCCTGAGCTTATCAACATGAATGGCAATGGTTGCCTCTGCCAAGTCCTTGGCATCATTAACCGTGGAACCAGGACAGATAACATAAGAGTCATCGGCATAGGCAATGAACCTCGATTCAGGCGGGAGATAGGAGTGGACTCTGCCGACATAAAGATTGAAAAGAACAGGGCCGAGGACGGAGCCCTGTGGACAGCCTCTGTCCAGAGAATATAGTGCAGAGTTTGCATTTTTCACATTTACGTAGAAATTTCTGTTCGACAAGAAATCAGAGATCGCATTTAGTAAAGCATTTGGAATTTCACCCACCATATTATTGATAAAGGTATCCCGTCTCAACATGTCAAATGCAGCACTGAGATCAAGGCTGTACATGACACAGGCCTTGCCATTGTCGAGATTTCCAAGAAGGGAATCCTTTATTTCAACAAGACAACTTGTGGTGGAGTGGAATGAACGGAAGCCATGCTGACTGCTGCCTAATAGATGTGAGGCACAGTCGTTCAGTCTTTTCAGAACACATCTCTCATAAATTTTGCTTAATGAGCATAAATTAGATACAGGCCTGTAGTTATTTACATCTTTTTTATCACCTTTTTTATGCACAGCAACAACTCTGGCTGTTCTCCAGGAATCAGGAAAATTGCTATTTGCAATACCATTGAACAAGGTTCTATACAAGTCAGGCCTAGCAAGTCCATAGTATTTAACTAGTTTGAGAGGAATTCCGTCTGGGCCCGAACTCATCTTTGTTTTTGCCTTTTTAATGGCCTCAATCACCTCCTCGAGGCTGAATTCAATTCCCTCTGAGGGGAGGATAGGAACGTCCGTGACAGGCGGCAGCCCACTTGATAACCTGCTGACCTTATCCTTGAAAAATGTTACTTCTGATCTAACAACAAAAGATTAAATTTCATCAATGGTATCATATAACTTAGAGAAATTTCATTGATGCATCAAAAATTAAAGCTGTAAAAATCCCCTCATATAGCTAGCTGTAACTTAAGAAGGAATTACAATTCTGTTGTCTGTAATTGTTGAGGAGGGTATGAAATCATAAAAGAAAATAGGAAGTCTAGGGCCTTCATGTGGTTTCAAGCCAGAATTCTATCCCTGCAATCCAGGTTTGACTTCAGCCTGGTTAAATCACAGAAATAGAGACCAAAAAGACCACCATAAAAGTGTGCCTTTAATGAGCTAAAGACTTGCAAAGACTACCATATAAAAGCTAAAAAAACCCAAACTTCCATTTTTTTGCATAATGACATAATAATATTAATTTGAGATTCCATACTTGAATGGGCTTTTTTACAATCAATTTCATTTTGCCTAAAGTTCTTATGAGATTTTGTCTGGATATAAAATTATTTTTCATGAAAAAATGTAGTTTTAATAATTATCATTTCATTAGGAAAAAATGGGAGGATCGAATTTTAGTGTATACTTGACAATAGTTGTGAAATCTTTTCATGTAACTCAATATTTTTGTGGTAGATAATGATGTCATATTCCAGACAAAATATTCGAAATAGAATCTTTCATGTTGTAGATTAAAATTTCATTCCAAATTCTTTGATTTATGCTTGATTTTTTAGTGTTAAAGAAACAAACTTAAAAGTCATTTCAAAAGAAAGTATAACGATGGAATTATTCACATCTGAAATCGTACTTTAAGCAACGAAATATTCACTTTATACCATGTGACTTTTGGGTACCTGGTGGTGCCAGGCTTGATAGAATCTCTCAAAAAAAATTTTGAGCGCTCTCAAAAGCAGCAGAGACGAACTGGTTTTTTATTTCGGATCTTTCAAAATCTAAGGGCCATTTCAAAATAAGATTTTTGTCCAAATTATAATTTAAAAAGGTGCATTGTTATGTTGTTTAGATGCCTATAATCAAAAATTTTTGGTTTATATTTGATATTTTTCTGATAGTTTAAACTGGTAATATTTTCAAAATACTTATTTAGATTCTTATGAGGCAATGAGACTTAAGGCTTAAACACAAGTATTTTTCATCCGAAGAGATTAGGATCAGCATCTTTAAAACAGAAACATAATTAACTATAAGTCTATGCTAAAAAAGCATTAAAACATCACTACTTTTAGAGAATAATTAGATACTGTTCTTAAGGCACGCAGGCCTTTAATTGACATGTCAGACAGGAGAGCGCTGATCAGGGGTGCTTGGGAATCAGATGTGGGTAAAAGGTTGCGTGATCAGAAATGGTAAAATGTCATAAACTTAAATCTAATGTCTGAGATCCGTGTGTGCAGTCTACATTTAAGAAAATCAATTAAATTTAAGCTCTAATGTTTACAGTTTAAACTTTTTTCAATGTTATTTTAATGGTCTCTCTCATTATCTGTCTTTTTGGTTGACTGACAAAGCAAACAATCATCATATAGTGTTTAAAAAAAGTTACTTGATAAATTGGCATAAAAATCAATAGACAGAGCAAACTCCTCAAATGTTATGAGCGAACCAACGTTAGTCCACGTATTTCCATTGGAAAGTGAGGATCAAATAGTTTAAAAATTGTAAGAATGGGTGGAACATTTTCAGAATCCATATCCAGGGATCCCTGTGATGGACTTGTTGCAGTTGTCTTTCGTTCTTATGACAAGGTCAGACTTTTACATGCCCCCAGGACAGTGTTGGATTTAGCACAAAGAATAACAAAGTAATAATGACGGCGCTCTCAAGCTTAAACCAGTAATTCCAAATAAAAAAAAGTTTTTCAGGGAATTTGGCGAGACAGAAAACTGGGACTATGAGGATAAGCATGGTTCAATGCAACTTCGACTTCCGGGCTCTCCCTTCTCTCACAATGGGGGCAGAGAAAGTGCCACCATTGGAAGGCTTTTTGTTATAAAGTTTCTGGAGGAAATGCATATCATTGGATATGACCTTCTACTATCTACTTGCCTTTCAAGGTTATTTGACTGTTAATTTTGGGGTTTATTGTTTGTTCACTTGATATTGATTTCCAATTCTTTTATTTAGGGCTGTGGACCAATCCACTCTTATATTGAGGGAGGTACCCTCTATTGACTTGAGGAGAAGAGCTCCAATAATCAGTATTTCACCATATGGATCTGACAGGTTGACAATAGATTAAATCTATTAAAAATTAGTTCTTGACTCAATTGTTTGAAGGTTGATCAAGCATTGTGTAAAGGATACTATTTTTGTATATCAGTTTTCAAGACAAGTCTGATTTTCTTATTTCTTTACAGTTAGTTAAGTTGTACCTAAAAGAAAATTTTAAAATCCTTTTATTATGGTATCAAAAAAGATTGTCCCTCTATCTTTTTGAGACGTCTTAGCCATGCAATTCTTTTTCCGAGTGTGTATTGATTTTCTATAACCCACTAAAATTCATGAAAAGTGTAATTCTTAAGTATGGAACTATAGTCTTTTGCTTACAATTTATTTTCCATTTTGATTTTTTACATAGTCTTGTGGTTAAAAGAAAGTGATTTTGTTAAAGTTATCAGAGTTTGATGATTTTAACACAAAGGATTTACCATGGCCTATCAGGAAAGTTTCTCAGTCCTATCAAACCAGCTATCTTCCTTTATTGGTACTATGAAAAGTTTTTTGTTTGCAGAATTATCCTTACCAGATGTGGTGACAATGAAATAGTGGCAGTCAGACAAGCAATTGAATCAATTTGGGGTCTTGGAATCCAACAAGTAATCGAAGTGGTAATTTAATTTTTACTTTTAATTTGAACTGGATGTGGTTTCTAAATAGGAAAGTTTTGTTGAGTCTCCAACAACATTGGTGAATGAACAACCTCAGTTTGAATTTAAGTTGAGAGGAAATCCTTGGGCAGGCGATGTTGATGACCCGATTATGAACAAACAAATGGCAAAATTAGTTTTTGAAGTTATAGACACAAATTTTTTAAGAATTTATTTACCTATTTCAGATTTTTGACATTATTGTCAATCTTGCAATGCTACATTGGAAACTGTGTGGATCAATCAACTTGAAGAAAGGACCTGATGTCTTATTCTTCATTTATGATGAGAACTATACGAAAAGTTCCTCAGATTTAGTAATTTGATTAAGAGATTCTGATCTTTGAAAATGTTTCTAATATTTATTTTTGCACTTACTTTACCCAGGCAATGATTTCTGTAGGAAGAAGTGATCGAATAACCTTGTTTAACTTAGACACAATTGTCAGATCTGCCATGAAGGCAACTATTTTGAGGTCCTTGAATCATGGCATTCTGAAGAAATTCCTAAACTGCTTTCCAGACCACATTTTTTAATTTTAGATTTCATCAGACAAAAGAACCCGAAGAAAAACTTTATGAGAACTCCTGCTTTGAGTTCAAGTTGAAAGGTAAAAAAAGTTGTCAAGTTTGACAATCCTTCAAAGAAAAATGAGCTAAAACACGTACAAAAAGGGTTGACAAAAGTTAAAGTTGGGTGATTTTTTTAATCTTGAAAACAATACCATAAAATGTATTAGTTTCAGTCCTTTGTTTCACACATCACAATATTTTTGATGCAAATTTTTAGTCTTCATTTTTACCTTAAAGTCATTACTTCTCTCCTGTATATGTAATGAGTATGGTGCTGTGGTCTGTAAAGATGAGTGGAACATGGTATTAGAAAAATCAGAAACCTAGTGACAATCTTCCCAGTTAAGTAAAGAACCAATCCTGAACTGTTTTTTGCTTGAACAGCAGCCCTTCTTATAGGGCGCAAAGTAGAATCAGAGATAAGGCTAATAATAGGGTTGCTTTATTTCTAGTCTAAAAAATGTTAGGAAAGGTTGTTTGCTGACAAGTGTGGCAATAAGAGATCAAGTGTCAACCTAATCTTGAAATAAGAATGTAATAGGATTTAGAACATCAATGTTAAATTTTGTAATAAGCAAAAATGTAAAATGACTGTAATTGAGGGTATTGTATAAAGCTTATCTTTTTAGCTTTCCTTATTATAGTAGATGATTCCCTCCAGAGGGCAAATAAAGTTTTAAATTGAAGATGATTCAATGTACTATATGATATTTTTCTACCTTTAAAATGAGGATAGGTTATCCTTTTGCTTGTTCTGGTGATGAGGCTATTTCAACGCGTCAATTTATGTGTCGAATATTTGAATCTCTTCATGATTTTGGATGGGAAGTTGTCCATGCAGTTCAACTTTCATCAAGGGCAAATGAAAAAAGGTGACATCATATTCTAATAATAAGAACTTTAAAAAAAGCATTTCAACGTCAACAAAAATCTTGAATTCCAGTATTTTCATTTTGAACCGTTGCAATCCGGGTAAAATTAAATTTGCCTGCCTGAGCCCATCTGACGCTGATTCTTTGCTGCTTCTGAACTTTCCAATCACAGTAAGGAACTGAAACTTTTCAAATTACAAAGAAGATTTGGTGTATTTTAGATTGAAGATTATTTCTAGATTAATCACACACTTCGAGATGTCATAATGAAACACTATTTGCCTGGAATCTCCAGCCAAGAAGCAAAGGATGCTGGGAGCTCTTATCAGTTGGTCCTCCAAGGACCACCATGGACACAAAACTCATCCTTCAATCTAGTGAGAAAGTTTTAGGTAAAAGAAATTTTGAACCTTTGCCAATTTAAAAAGATTTTTTCAGCATGCAAGGTCAATGATGTTAAAAGTTGTGAGAGAGGCTGCCAATTATGGATGGAACGTTGTGATATCTGCTGATGTTTCATCAAAGGTTAGATAATTGATTGATTGATTTACAGCTTATAGTCGGTTGAGAAACTGATTCTTCTAATACTGAAGTATTAGACTTTACAACTATTCCCTACACTATTTTTGTGTCTACTTGCAGTCATCTGAACTATCTCTGGTTAAATTATAGGAATGGTGTTTTTGACAGTAATTATTTTGTATTTTTAATAATTAAATCAGGTTTTTGTTCATGTTGTCTGCACAACCATCAATCCTAACTGAGGGAACCATCATGTTAGATGATTATTTGAAGACCATTCACGGGGTCATAGATTTGTCCTGACCGCAGGGATTGAACCCCAGTCTCCTAGTCCATAGCAAGTTATCATAGCCATGAGCTACAACGACCCCTATATAATAACTGTTTAAGTTTTTTGATGAAGCTTAATTCAAAAAAATCTTTTAGACCTTACATCAAGAAAACTCTCAGGATTTTCCGGCAGATGTTCACTCATTATTTTTTAGCTTTAGTGGTTTGCCTAAAGGTATCTTTTTCAATAATAAAATCCTTGTTTTGATGAATCATCCTTTAACTTGAAATTACTTTTAGGTGTTGAACTGCCAAAATCTCAATCATCTGTTACTTACTCAGAACTGAAAGTTTCTGATTTGGAATAAATTATTGTCTTTTGAAATTTTTAGACGTTATAAAGTGATATTTCAATCTTGTGAATGATAAAGATAAAAATTTAGCCAACTCTTTATGTACCTTTTGTTGAGTTGAAAATAAGTAATGATGATTCAGACCAATTAGTATTACAATAGTCAAATTTTTTAGGTAGTATACCTATGAAATTCACTTCTCCCAGTCGCAAATAAACCATAAAAATCACCCAACACAAATCAAGCAAGGCATGCCAGTTCAATGAGGTTTTATTGGTTTTATTGCTTTTTTTGTAATGTTTGAGGCGATCTAAGTTTAGAAGTCAATACCTTATTATTTTTTAATATCATCCTTTTTTGAAAGTAGAAAAAAATGAGAAACTTTGAGAAATCTTACCAAAATTACAAGTGAAATTTCTTTTAAACTCCAAAGTAAATATGCAAAAAAGCTGGCACTTTTCAAAAGGAGTTAAGAGTGATAAAAAGTAACTTTAAGTTGAAAACCTTTGAAGACTAATTTGACTAGATCTTTAAGGAACCTCAGCATTTGAGCTAGAGTATGATAGAAAAAATCTTATTATGGTTAAATGTATTTGTTTAAAAACAAATTCTTCATTTTACCTTTCCCTTCCATGCCCACCACAGCACAAAACTGTACCAAAAGGCACTCTACCATCTTCCCAACACTTCACACTGCTCTCCAAACCCCTGGCCCTCCCAAACATTCCACATACCCATACACAATGCAACCACACTTCAGCATTCCCTATCTCACCAAAAACCCTCAATACTCCCAAATTATCCTAAAAACCTGGGTTTGGGTCAAAACTTTTTGACCCTGGTCAGGTCGGATCATATTTTTGTTGCTCGGGAAGGGTCAGCCACCTCTGGGTCTGTAAAATTTCACCCAAAAATACCAAATGTTTCGATTTTTCCCCTTTGGGTCAAAAAATACTCCGGTCAAAGATAGGTCAGAAGCTTGGGTCATGTTAGGGCCCATCTCTAACTTTCTCACACTTTTGATTTAGATGGAAAATTTTATCCTTGATTTTAATGGTCAATGAAGATGAAAATACAATAGAATTGTTTTTTTTTAAGTAAGTTGAAAGTTTTGTGAAAAAACTTTTTGGAACTTTTTGCCTCTTCAAGCATCTCATCGATAAATTTCCTCCCTATTTCAAGTTTACGTTGTAACTTTTTAAAGCTTCAAAACTTTCATAGCTTCGAGGCTCGACTTGTCAAACCATTTAAAAAGAAAATTCCTTATCTGGAAAGACTTTTTAAGAGAAATTATTAAGAGTATGTGAAATTGTAAATGTTAGCTAAAAATATCATTTTCAAAACTTAGCTATTGAACTTTGATCTTTAAAGAATCTTGCCACGAACCAAGTTTTGCCTTCTTTGATTTTGAAACTTTTTTGAAAGTTCGAAGATTATCGTTTAATCAGTGTAAAAAATGGAGGATCAAAAAGATTTTTGTCATTTTAGTTTCAATCATTTCAAAAACATGATTTAAAATGGTATGTCTCTTCCTTTAACAGTCTAAAAGTTATTTTTTACCTAAATCACCCTCTATGTAGACCATTGATCATTTATGAATCATTAGTTTAGAATTATGTGTTTACACTAAAAAGGTCATAATGGGGCAGGATACTTTTGACCCGCAGTAAGTAAGAGGCTGACCCATCTTTGACCTGGATACTTTTTTGACCCGACCCTATGATATTTTTTTGATCCTAAGGGAAACAAATTGAAAAATTGGGATTTTTAGGGGAAATTTTTTTATTCGAAACCAATACCAAAGATGTCTGACACAACCCAACTCAACACAAGTAACAAAAATTGACCCGGACCCATCACTACAACTTGGGGTCAAAGGTTGCGATTGCTGAGGTTTGAACCAACGTGGCACCTTGATCTAAGTTTCACCTTTGTTTTAAAATTGATTAAGTCACCATGGCTCAGCAGTTTTGAGCAGCTGACTAAGAACCAAGATCAAAGGTTGTGAGTTCAAAATCCCTCGGCGTACTAAAAATATTTCTACCCCAGAATGCAAGAAATCGAGATGTCAGTCCAGGATACTAATCTGCTGTAACCAAAGACATAATTATATAATGACTCAAGTCTGGGAAATGAGGGAGCACTCATAAAAGGTCTGTTCTCATCAACTTTTATAGGAAAGGGGTTTGTCCGTTCTTGAACCAGTGCCACTGGCTGGGTCGATGCTCCTCAAAAATGTCTGCCCAGGGGACTCTTATGTAATACACCTTCTAATAGATATAATTAAACATGACATTTGATGATTGGTTTATCGAAGATGTTCTCATCTCATTTGTTGAAAGAGACGTCAGTGGAAGTTACTTGCTAGAGATTGCTTTCGATTGGTTCTTCCATTCAATATGGTGTGATTGGATGAAAGGGACCCTGACTTTCATGAGTTTCACCTGAGTTTTTCCTTCTGGTAGGGAAGTCTTATTATGCTTGCCAATATGCTTAATTAGTGTTTTGGGGCCAACTTTATATATGTCCAAAGCCAGGACCTGTGCACCTAGTGTACAAAATACCTTGCTCTATTAAAATAAATAGTACTATTTCTTAAAATCTTATTTTTGGATTAGAATGTAGTCTACCATCAGGTTTCTTACATTTGTAAGTTATCTAATCTAAGTCCTAGTTATCCCACTTGAATCTTATGGGTAAGAATAGTGGAAAATAATTAGTAATATGGTTTAGGTGAGCAAGCCTAATTATCAACATGTGAAGAAGGAGATCAGTGACCCATTGTATTCAGGAGTCTTGTGGCTTTGTTTTTTAGGATTCACAAAGAAAGGTTCAGGTAAGAAAGGCTCTTGGATCTTTTGCCCAATACATGTTCACCAATACCAATTTGCCCAATCAAGTTTGCCTAATAGACAAGCTTGCCCAAATGGGCAAACTTGCACAGCGTTGGTTGGGATAGATGAGGGGGAAACATGCCACGCAGGCCTGCAGGGTTAGGAAGGCCGGGGTAAACATGCTTTGGAGGGTGTCATTGCGTGAACTGGTATGGTTGGCAAACTTGCATTGGGCGAACTGGTATTGGCTAATTTGCATTGGGCAAAAGATCATAGTATTGGAAAGAAAGCTTAAAATCTATGGCGCTAAACTTACTATTTTCCCCAGCTTGTTTTTCCCTTCCACTCCTTCTAGATAAAATGTAACAAAATGTCATTAGAGTGCTGGGGTCAGGAGTTAGCCCTGGGGGCTAGAGTTGGAGATTCAGAAAAGAAAAGAATCATCAACAATATAGCAAAGAGGTTATCAAATGAAAAATTCCATGGTCCAATTAAAGGGCTGTTATAAACCCTTCCAAATTTAAAGTATTTTAAACTATATGACAAAAAAGGTATATAGTCTCAAAATTGAATGGCAATTTCATTAAAACCGAAGAAAACTTCCAAGTTTCACAAAGTGTACGTACTTTTCTTCTTGCTTTTTTATGTAAAAATGACCGAAAATTTTTCTGTGTCAGAAACCTTACATCTGTTTGGTATATGAACGCTCTCAAGAAGTAAAAAAAAAAGTCGAAAACAAAGGAAAGGTTTTTGTCAGGTTTTTTTACGAGAGAAGTCAAAGGACTCGAAATGGGTTTCTTTTTAAAGTTCTGATATTTTTGGAATGACATGAAGGCCAAATCTAAAATGGCCTGTAGGAAAAATAAGCAAATAATGGCCTTTTTGTTGAAGTTAAAGTATACACTAGGATTCTTTGGATTCTTTTACAGACAAGAATGTTTCATTTCAAGCCAGCAAAAAAAGAAGAGGATCTTTTCTAGATTGTTTAGAATGTGAATAAGAGGACAAAAGACTACTTTAATAAGTTGTGCTTCTTCTCTGTCAGTACTCGTACTCGGAGAGGTAGGGATCGACAATCTGAACTCCTCACTCTGCAACTCTCTGATCGTGAATGAGATGCACCTGTGCTCTCAGAGACAGACAGATGCATGCACTGCCTGAGAGAAGTCAACTTCATCTCCTGCGCATGCTCCGTCGTGAAGTTGAAGCTTCTTCTCTGTCAGTACTCGTACTCGGAGAGGTAGGGATCGACAATCTGAATCAAAAGTGTGAAGCGTCACTGATTGCCGATAAACAAACAAAGATTGAACAAAAACAAAAACATTGAGAAAACAAAACAAAACTAAAATCATCAAATCTTTTATCAACTTCAAAGATGTCTAACACTAGTATAAGCAGCGAATTTGCGCTTGAAGAAGCCCTCAAAAATGTCGATGAATGCATAAGTCAAAACACAGCAAAAAGTTACAAATATTGTTGGAAAGAATTTGTGAGTTACTGTCACCTAAAGAACCAAAATCCCCTGTCTTGTGATGTGCCTTTTGTCTTGAAATACTTTGTCAGAAAAAATCAGCATTGTGGTGTTAGTCGACTTTATGTGCATCTGTCTTCTATCAGCCACCACTACAGCCGCGAGGGTTTGACCAGCCCTTGCAATGATACTCGAGTTAAAATGTACATGAAAGGTAATCCAAAGCTATTTGTCAAGACAATTCTATAAATAATCCAGCCAAAATACTGTTTTCTAGGTGTTAAACGAGTTGAAAGCAATGCTCGAGTAGTCAAGCGTGCTAAACCAATCACTCTGAAACATATACAAAAATGTCTGACTTTGTTGGAAAAAACCGAGTCTATCAAGATTTGGCGTACCATTTGGAGGATGGCAGTCTGCTTTTTTGGGTTCTTACGCTTCGACGACATCAAACGTCTAAAGGTGATAAAGCATTTCATTGACACAATCTATGTCTATCAAAACACAGTTCTGACTCTTCTAGTACGAAGACTTGGAACATCTCCAAAAGTCTGATGGTCCCTGTTATCACTTACACCTCAAGCAAGGAAAAACGAACCCGTACAACCTCCCAGATCATCGAGTTCTCACCCCATCTGCCAAAGTATGTTGCTACAACTTGACACGTCGGTACCTGGCAAAATTAAAACCCGGTTGTAGCTTACAACCAAGATGTCACCCAAAAAACCGCAACAACCCACACCCCAGCAAAGCCGTGCCGTATAGCACAGCACTATCGGATCTCCGTGGGGTGTTGACCTCAGTTGGTTACAAAGGTAGCGACTTCTCAGAACACTCCATGAAAAGGTAAACCGATCAAATGTAAAAATACATCAAACATTAATATTGAAAAACTAATTTT
>Ga0194133_10005635_pt1 | contig 15858 bp, 11 predicted proteins | sample TA2KigOf40mmetaG_FD_155448 | JGI IMG/M metagenome (GOLD analysis project Ga0194133, IMG submission 155448) | Freshwater microbial communities from Lake Tanganyika, Tanzania - TA2015055 Kigoma Offshore 40m | ecosystem: Environmental > Aquatic > Freshwater > Lake | place: Tanzania: Lake...
CGGGGCATCAGGTCCGCGCCCTGGTTCGCGCTGTAGTGGCCACCCACCGCGACTCCAGGAGGCGAACCAGCCGGGTTGGTGGTCCACGCATGCACGCCGTCGAGTTCGCGCATGTAGGCAGTCGCAGCGCCGCTGCCGCCCTGGGTCAGCTCGAGAGCAGGCAAGTCAGCCCACTTCGCCGGCATCGCTCGTCGTCCGTTGATGACCAGCCCCTTGTTCTTGAACACCGACGTGTCGAGGAACCAGATCGAAGAAGGAGAGACCTCCACGCGAGGATTGGTGTCCAACCCGCTCACCTGGCTCAAGAAGGGTTGGTGGTGACTGCCGTTCCGGACCGTAGACGGGAGAACGCAACTGATTCCCGCTCCTGGCCGCAAGTAGTGGCTGACGGAGTGCGCAAGGAAGGTGGTGGCGAGCTCGAGGTGCAGGCGAGACGAGCCTGCGGGAACGATTCGGTACCGTCCGGCAAGGCCGAGAAGTGAGTCTCGGAGCGGGTTGTTGCCGATCTTTGAGAGGGCGAGCCATGGCGGGTTGGAGATGAGGCCGTTGAACTGACCGGCAACGAGGACGGGTCGGTAGGTGTTTCTCAGCACGAAGGCCCAAACCCCGTTGCGATCCTTCCGCTGGAGTTCGGCGACGCGCAAGGCAGCCTCAGCGACGAAGGCGCCCACCGCCTCGAGCTCAGCAACCTCCGCTGGCAGCCCTGCGTAGGCCTCATCGACGATCGCGCTCACGACCTCGGGGTCAGGTTCACCTCCCGTAGCGGCGAGCTCCTGGGCGAGCGAGTATGCGCCGTCCAGCACAACGTCGAAGGCAGACTGCCTGCCTGGCACCAAGAGCGCCTTGGGGATCGCGAGGATCTCCTTATCCACGAGCTGCAGGCGGAAGTCCTCGTCGGTGTCGCCTTCGGCCGTGAGAGCGTCGAGTGCAAACAGCGAGTCTGCGTGGTACACGGGTACGGAGACATTCGGGGCGCCGGCGTTGGAGAACAACCAATCCCTGTTCGCGATAACCCAGTTGACCTTGGCCAGGTTCACTGCGAGAGGGTCTATGTCGAAGCCCACGACGGCTCGCTCGAGGTAGCGCGCAGCCTCTGAGGACCCCGGGTGGAGTCCCTGCTCCTCGAGGCGATCCTGGGCGAGACGGGAGACCTCCACAAGCATCGTCCCTGAGCCGCAGCACATGTCGATGAAGTGCGGGTCGTCGCCATCAGGAAGGAGGTTGTACAGCTCTGTTGCCATCCGTTCGGCGAGCCACGCCGGCGTCCATTCCTGGCCCAGAAGGATGCGCTTGGACCTCTCGGCCAGCTGAGCCAAGAGCTGTCCGAAGAGATCTTCGGCAGGGGCGTGACCGAAGTTGAACGCCTTCAGGTCTGCCTGGATCGCCTCGGCGACCGGGCGCACGAGCTCCGGGTGTTTCGCGAACAACCAGCCGAAGTAGTCGTACTCGACGAATCTCCGTAGGCCCTTGTCCTCGAAGAAGGCACCGGAAAGGATCTCGTCAACGTTGCTGTCGGGTCCGCTGAGAGATCGACGACTAATGACGTTCGCACACAGCAATCTTGCGAGGATTGCCAGGTACAGTTCATACAGGTAATCCTCGGTGCTGAAAGCCGACGTCTGCCGACCCGCGTCCAAGTACCCAGCCAAACGACTCCACAACTTGGCGACGAGGTCGGCACTACCAGGCGAGAGCCGGGTAGCTTGAACGAGCACAACGCCAAGTGCTTCGAGCTGAGCGGCACCAAAGGCAGTTGTGAGGCCGAAGGCTTCTGACAGCAAGGGCGCGGACAACGGCCGGACGTCTGGCCGTCCGTAGTAGCGATCGAGGAACTCGGCGAGCGAGTCAACGCTGCTGTCGTCCGCCACCGAGAGGTTGAGCCGCTCGATCTCGTCAAGATGAACGTCATGCTCAGAGTAAGGCTTCGCCCCAGCGACGGACGAGATCTCGTAGGCATACCAGTTCAGCCCGTCGGAGAGAACGCCTCGGATCTCGTTGGGTTCCGCTCCGTTGTTGAGGAGTCCGGCGCAGTACTGGCGAACCTGAAGATGGCCGGTCTGAAAGCGTCGACCTCTCAAGTGCGGCTCGTACTCGATTGCGGTCAGTCCTACCACTGAGTCGGCCCAGCCGGTAGCAGTACCGGTTTGCAGGAAGGCCTCCGCCCCCAGGATGTGCCTCCGTACCCACCACGGCCGGGAGTCGGGCGGGTACATGTCGCCGAGGCCTGCAACGAGAAGCTGGCGGATGACCTCCTCGCTGCTATCTGCTGCTTGAGCGGAGATCAGTTCGGCAATCAGGGCTCGGCCCCCGGGAAGGTCATACGTCATGACATCCTCCGCGGCGTTCGCCGATCGAGCGCGTCCTGAGTGGCCTCAACCCACCTTGCCGACCACTCTCGTGAGCCGAGAGCATCTGCTACTGCGTTGTTGATGCTCTCGCCCAGTGCACCCGTCCAGCCTTCAGCTGCGAGGGTCTTCCCAAGCTGATCGAGTTCGGCCCAGGCTCTCGGTTGCAGGCTCGGAACAGGAGTCCTCCGCACGTGCGAGGCCTCCACCTTCAATGCTCCGCCGCCGAGCACCGTCGCGGAAGTTTCGAAGTGCGCCTGAACTAAGGCACTGTTCAGGAACGCGAGAAGGGCGGAAAGGGACACTTCGGCGTCGTTCGCTTGCACGAGGGTCGTGAAGTTCGCGTCGATGACCCAGCGACGGTTTGTGTTCCCGTAGACCACGGGGTGCAGCGCATTGACGCGCGCCATGAAGAGATCAGGCCGATGGCGAGTCGCGAGGTCAGGGAGGTGATACCAGAACCGGGCCGTCTTTCCGTCTCGCTCAGCGCGGGCGTTCACCCGTACCGCCGACAGTGAGGGCAGTGGCGTGTCGTTGACCTCAGTAGTACTTGCGACGCGGATCAAGTCCTCGAGATCCCCGGTGATTTTGCCGTACCGGCCCGAGGTCACCGCGGCGTCTTCCCGCAGAGCGAAGTCGCCGATCCGCACAACAGACCACTGCGGTTCAAGAGCGGCGGTCGTACGAGCGGTTGGTGCGAGGCGAAGGTCTGCCTGTCGTCGAACCGCGGGAACCAGGTGCAGCTCGTCGATCTGGAGGTCTCGGCCGGGCAGCAGCGGCGATTCGTACTTTCCGTCGCCAAGCGCCTTGACGTAGAAGAAGTCGTTCGCACCGGTCCGCAGTCCTTGGTGCACAGTCCAGCCCAGCGACGACAAGGTTCGCACAGACGCCCTCTCCGGGAGCAGGTCCGAACCTCGTGACGCGGGCTGGTGCTGTGACCCGCTCTTGCGCGACAGCAGCACTTCCAAGGCGTCCTTGACGGAGATGCCAGTCACGGTTGCCGGTCGCTTGCGGCGCACCCACTTAGCGAAAGCGAGCTCGGGCGAGCGCTCGCGAGGAAACGCTGTGCCGACGAGGCTCGTTGCGGAGGCGGCCTCCGACGCCAGGACAATCCGACGGTGCGCCAGGGCGCGGTCGCCCCCCTCGCATCGTCTTGCGACGACCAGAGTCGTTCGTACGCTCGCGTCTCCGAACCAGGATGCCTCCCGATCCTCCACGACGAACCGAAGCTCGAACAGCGCAGACAGGACGTCGAGGACCGGCGAGGCGTAGTCCCGAGAAAGCCATGTGTCCGGGACCACCAATGCCAGATGGCCACCCTCGCGAACCAGAGAGCACGCCAAGAGCCACGAAGGGACTGCGAGGTCCGACAACCCGCTGTAGCTGCAGGCGTCGAGAAGAGTCTTGCGTGCCGAGTCGCTCAAGCCGGGATGTACATCGATACACCTCCGAAGACCAGCTCGAACCTCAGCCGCAGCGGGCACAACGACACCCTCGAGCTCCGCCGCGGCGTGGTTCTGGTAACGCACGTACGGCGGATTGGTGATTACGAGGTCCCACTCCCAGCCGACACTTGCGATCCGTTCAGCATCGAAGGCGGACCCGACGGCGAGATCAACGTTGTCGAGCTCGGCGCGGGTGCGCAGAAGGGTCGCTGCCTGCGGGTCCAGCTCGATGGCACCCAGGGTCTTCCCGCCGCCGCCAGCGGCGCGAACAGCGGCGAGCATGTCCCCCGAACCGGCCATCGGGTCGATCGCTGTCGCGGCAGTCGGTGCCTCGGCGAGGTGCGCCAGGACAAGAGACAGCTGCTGACCTGTGAAGTACTGGCCGAGTCGCTTGCGCCGGGCGAGAGCATCGCGGCGACTCATGGCTCGTCGACCTCACTGAGCATGGGACTGACCTGCTCGTAGAACTCAGGCGCACTGAGATGCACTGGGTCACCGCGACGGAGGCACCGACCGACGTACCGCGAGTAGAGGCGCTTCGGGTCCCTCTCGGCTGGATCGGTGCCAGCGCTTCGAACCAGCTGTCGCAACGTCCTCGACGTGTTCTGCCGAGCCCGAGGGGCGTCTGACTGGCGAGTAGAGGGCACGAGGAGAAGGACAGCATCGCCTCGCGTCCCGCCTGAGCTTACGACTTGCTTGAAGCTCACTTGTGTCTTGTCCAGTACCGAGGCTCTGGCCACCACGAGGTCGGACTCATTGAACGAGGCTGCGAGAGCCGTCCAGATCGCTGGCTTTGAAGCGTGGAAGACGACTGTTGCCTTGCCGGTCGGCCGAAGCACGCGTGCGACCTCGTTGAACACGGACTTCATCAGCTGCGCGTACTCCGGCACCCCCTTGCCCTGTGCATCGCTGACGATGGCCTCATGGGTGCGGTCCGTGAAGTTGTCGAGCCAGGCCTCGTTGACCTGGTTCACCTCGGCGTAGGGAATGAAGTCCCCGAACGGGGGATCCGTGAACACATAGTCGACCGAGTTCTCAGGCAGGTTGATCGACGTGCTCGAGCCGTTGATGACGCGCACAGAGCCGGACGACCCGGCGACCATCTTGAAGGCGTCCACGAGGGTAGCGATCTTGGACGTGACACCGGCGATCACGTTCTTCTCGACGGGAAGGCCACTGATGTAGAGGACGCCGGACTGAGCCCCACTAACGACGAGGTCCTTCATCCCCTTCTTTGCGACAACGCGAGTCATCATCGTCGAGTGGCTTGCGTTGTAGCTCAGTACCAGTACGCGGAGCGCTGGGCGGAGGTGCTCGGGTTGGTCCTCGATCGCCGTCCACATGGCCGAGAGCGCGACCAGGTTGCGCGACGTGTAGAGCTGGTGGAAGTACTCAACTCCTGTGTGGTAGCCGGCTCGGTAGAGATCACCCCACTGGATCTTCGTTAGAGGCGCTCCAGCGGGAAACGGCTGGCGCTCGATTCGCTTGATGAGCCGCTCATCACTCCCGTCGGCACGGCGCGTCCAGTTCCGTCCCCCGGTGCGCCCGTAAACCATCGCTGGAACTCGACGCCGTCGGACAACCATTGCGCCCGTAGCACGGTCCTTCCGGCGTTCGGTCACCCGCTCGCAGGACGACAGCGTGACCTTGCCGCCGCATTGCGGGCATGTGAAGCCGGTGGCGAACTCGGCTGGATCGAGCCGCACTGCTGCGTCCCAGACGGTCGTTTGCGCAGCGCAGCAAGGAGTGAGCAGAACGTCTGTCCAGATGACGCGCCGCAGTTCGGCCGGTCTCCCGGCTTCGTCGCGGGTCTCGTACATCCACCCCACGCTGCCCTTAGCGGCGTCGATGATCGTCTGCGCGGCCGCAGCGAACTCGGTCACGTCGGGCGGATCGGCCATCACTGAGCTGAGAAGGGCACCAACAGGGCTGAGCTCGTAGAGGACCGCGTGGCGCTCACCCCAGCGAGGCCTCAGTCTCAGTTCCGTGGCGAGGGACTTCATTCGCTCCGTGGGCTTGGAGCACAGTCGTGCTGCGATTCCCGTCGAGCCGCTTCCACCAAAGGGATCGAGGATGGTAGCGCCTGGCTCAGTGTGTGTGGCGATGTAGAGCGCGACCGCCTCAGCATCGATCTTGGTCGGGTAGGAGAAGGCGTTGAAGAGGGGCCCGGTACGAGCCGACGGAACCGGCCGCTTGTAGAGCACCGAGAACCGGTCAACAGAACCCCTTGCCATGCCGCTCATCGTGCTGTTATCCTTGCCTGCCGCACGCCGGCTCGAACAGGGTGCGCACCGTGCCCTTGGTGGCGAGCACGTCGTTGTCCTCGATGAACAACAGGTTCACCATCAGTTTGATGACTTCGCGCGGGGTGAAGTGCTCTCCTGCGGTCTCGTTGGAGAGTTCCGAGAACCGGCGGATGAGCTCTTCGTAGAGGTAACCCATCTCGAGGTTCGACACGGTGTCGGGGTGGAGGTCGACCTCGGCGAACTTGCCGACCACCTGATACAGCAGGTTTGCCTTGGCGAGTTTTTCGATCTGAGTGTCGAAGCCGAACTTCTCGATGATGTCGCGCGCACTCTCGGAGAACCCGGCGATGTAGGCGCGCAGGTTCGCCGCGATCTGGTTGGGGTCGTCGAGCAGTTTGGTGAACGTGAGTTGGCTTGTGTTGTAGAACTGCTGGCCGGCCACCTGGCAGAGCACCGGGTCGACGTTGTCGATGCGGCCCTTCATCTTCTTGTAGCGGTCAAGCACGGCGTCTTTGGTGGGTCCCAGCACGCAGTCCAGACGGCGAATCACGGTGAGGGGCATGATGACCTTGCCGTATTCCGACTGCTTGTAATCGCCCCGGAGGAGGTCCGCCACCGACCAGATGAACGCCGCGTGGTTCTTGATGATCGGCGAGTCAGACATCGGCTTTACGGTACTTGACGGATCTTCGGTGGTACCAAAGTGCGCCAAGGTGACTCAGGTGCAATAATTTGTCGCTGTGGCAAATCGTAACTTCGTCTATCTTTACACCACCAGGACCGGGAAACCGATGTATGTCGGGTATGGCAAGACGGCGCAAAGGGCGATTAGTCACACAGCGGGAAGCCACAACAAAGCCCTCTATCGCTGGCTTGCTCGTAATGAGTACGACCTAAAGATCGCAGGTCCATACTTCAACGAGCGCGAAGCAAAGGCGGTCGAGTCGGCGCTCATCTCATCAATCTCTCCAAAGTTCAATATCGCGGCTGGTGACGGCCCAAAGTTTGTTCCGGTCGGCGTGCCGGCTCATCTATCGGAGAGAGCCTCGATGCCACATCTGAGCTTGAGGGAAGTCGGCGTGCAGGCAAATGGGGCCTTGATCGTATACCTCGCACCAGGCGACTACCTCCGCGATGGGCGTCGGAAGTTCGACCCTGCGGTGCCGAATGATCGTCATGCGTTCAAGAACATCGAAAAGAATTGGGACATAACGGCTCTGATACGAGAGTGGGAGCGCAGGCCCGAGCTAGCGCCGCGAACCCTCATTGGGGTGCATGGCAAGGTCGATCATCGATTTGTGGTTGGAGCGCTTGAGATTGACCGAGCCAATTTGTGTCACCCAAGAAACAAGAGATTTTCTGATCGATGGCCGCGCCATCGGTGGCGAGTACCGGTCATCGACCCAGAAAACCTTGACCACTGCGACCTGCGTGGTAGGAGAGTCGCCGGCGCTACGTTTGGGCAATTCAGTCATCAGCTACACATCTGGATAGACGCGAAAGGTCGCCGACGACACTAAGTGTTTGGAAGTCGAACTACGCGCGGATCAGATTCAGCAAAGCTTTGAGCGTCTTGCTATCGCGAACCAAGATCTCAGCGAAGTCTTTGGCGGTGTTCGGGGCGAGATCACTTAGTTCTTGTCGTGATGGGGCACGCCCGTTCTCTGCGTATCGGAACCAAAGGACGGTATCGCGACCTATTTTTGACGCAGCGATTACTCTCGCAGGTCTCGATATCCGTCCTCGCTCGGGGACAATCAGAAACCAGGAGTCAATTTTCGGAGGGCGTGGACCAATCCACAAGAAGTCCATCATCGAAGATGGTTGAGCAAATCTTTTTCGGGTCGAGGAGACCCGACTATTCTCGGCCTTAGAACGTTCCATAGAGCTGATTATTGCTATGCGATCGAGAAGAGTTGGAAGCATGATCCTCTTCGTGTCGCTCGCACGCGAAACAACTGGGGCTTCGGGAACATCAATGTGGCACAGCTCGCGAATATCGGAACGGCTCAATTGGCGATCTTCGGTGGTCAGACTCTTTGCCCACTGATAGACACTTCGTGCCTGCGCACCGGTGACACGAACCGATGCCTCAATGAGGTTGATTAAGGAGTTTCTCGAGGCGTTAGCTGAGCCCACCCATGCGGCAGTCGGTGACGCTATGACTTTGGCGTGAAGACCTGTGATGGAGAATATCACGACGCCGCGGGACTGCAAAGTTCGAAGCGTCCGCGCACACGTCAGACCGGCACGAATGGCCGGTCGGCTCGCATCACATATAAGGGCATCACCAGATCGAAGTGAAATCAGGGAGGTGGAATCTCGGCCGATGTATGCAACAACTGCCACCACGGCGCGGCGATTTCTGCGTTTCAGCTCACGTGATATGTGAGTCCACGGGCTCGGCACCGGAAAGCTTGTCACAGAGGTATCCGTTCAATCGATTGGCACAAAAAGGCCACGTCTAGTCATGGTCTCCAAGGAGAGATTCTTGCGTGCCCCGTCTTCACCCAAGATTCGCTTACCAGGAGAAGAGCAGATTCCATCATCCATTTCTCGCGACTCAAGATACTCTCAGCGGTCCATCCTGGAAGAGTCTTTATGACTTGATTGACGTTGTAAGTGGAAGCCTTGATTCCCTTGAAGCGGCCGACACCGTCGCGTTTCTTGGGCCAAGTTTCGTTGCGTATCGATCGATTCAGCGACTGTTCAAGCAGAGTGAGATTTCCCCAGCTGTAGACGTAGTCCTCGTAGACGTTCCCCTTGTTGTCGGGGTTCGTACCGTCCGCAATGGCGCCGTACCAATGAGATGTGTCTTCCGGGGATTGGGGGGCGAGATGTTCGATTTCGGCCGTATCAACAACGTCTCCACCGTCCGCGGTCGCAAGTCGAAGGAGAAGGTACCGCTGCAAAGCAGAAGACTCAGTCTTTATGAGCTTGCTGAAGATGTCATCGTCGGGCGCCTTCCTAATCAATTGGTCCACAACTTGACCCGCGGTAGCAGAGGTTGGCGAAGTCTTCAGGACGTGTACCAGTGATTGGTAAATCGACTCAAGCTCTTGTGCATTCTTGCCTGCAGAGATCCATCGATAGGAGAGCAGTTCCGTCGCGCGGGTCAGTCTTTCCTCATCGCCTTCTGACAAACCAAGCGCAAAAGCTCCCAAGAGAAAGACGCGATGAGTCTGCGAGTAGATATTCATGCGCTTAAGTGACGACTTGATTATCGGATTGGGGTGATCGGTTCTGAGCAACAATTGGCAGTAGATCTCTGCAGCATCCTCCAATGCAAGGAGGTTCTTGTAGGCGCCCTGCTGGCCAAGATTCTGGATTTGTGTCTTGAATTCCGAGAAGATTTTCCGATTTTGAACTTTCGCATTCGTCTGGGTCAACAAGAAGTGGCGCAGGAACTTCGTGAAATCAAAGTCTCCGAGAAGATCGACAGTTGAGTCCCACTTTTCCAGAGCATCACCGATCGATAGTGGGGTTGAGTCCTGCCGGATGTGGTCAAGCGTGAGAGTCTTGAGTAAATCGCTCGGATTCAGCCGGCGTCCGCGGTCGTTCAAGCTCTCAAAGAGCGTGTAGGCATCGTCCTCTGACACCAATTCCATTACGTGAATCTCAAATCGGCTTGTTAACGACTGAAACACTTCGCTTACGACGCGAGTCTTCTCACTGTTGGACTCAATCGCAGCAAGCTTCTCGGACAGCTTGGTTCGCATCTCGAGGTATGCAGCACGAAGCTCCTTGGAATGTTTCCGGTCAGCATCTGACAGCCCTCCGCCGTTAGGGCGTATAGGTGGCCTCTCCGGGGAGTTGGGGTCATTGACGGCAACTCGGGGATCCGCGATGATCCTGTCTTCGAGAATGTCCTTGATCAGATAGCTGCCCACGAAACGCGGCTGCGAATACAAGGGCTCCCTGAACAGTGCATTTCGCACCGCAGGAGGAAGCGGATACTGCGCTGGTGTTCCTTTGTGCATGAGCGGTTCCTGGAGCTTCAGAGCTTCGTCTCGCAAGAGCGAAAGCATTATGACCGCAGTTGTCAAACGCTGTTGTCCGTCAATTATCTCGAGCTCATTAGGCGTAGCTGTTTTCCGGAGCACAACTACGGGTCCCCAGAAGTGGGGTTCCTCGCTCTCGGCACTCTCGAAGATGTCAGAGAGAAACTGCGTGATCTCAATCTTGGTCCATGAGTAGCTTCGCTGGAACACGGGAATTCTTGCAACCGAGGTTGGGGTCAGAAGATTCTGAAGGTTGTTTGCACCGACGGTTATTTGCATCACCAGAAGGTATCACTTGGTGTGCACGCGGTTTCGTGTGTCAAATCACTGATGTGTCGACAACTTCTGTCACTCCGAGCCGCTTTAGCGTGTTATTCATAAGGTTCGTGCTCGCGTCATCGGCCTCGGTGATGGTCTTGATGACGGTGGGTGCTGGGGTGGTCATGGTGTCTCCTGTGGTTGGAGCGCCACGAGCACCGTTGGTGTTTGCGCTCGTTGCGCCGCATCCCCGTTGTGGGTGGCACCGCGGCCCCGTGTGGGCTCGGTTGCCGGTGCCGCCGACCACTTCGCCGCCGAACGCGAAATCATCATCAAATTGATCGGCTCAGCGAATCAGGTGGAAGCAATACCTGCGAATTTTGAGAATCGTGCGCCCGCGTCTAAGGTTGTGGGGTAGTAGGGAACGGCGGCGTGCTTCTGGATTCGGCGCCGGCAACATCTCAAATCCTCTTCAAAAGATCTGCCTTTTTGATTGCAAACTCCTCGTCGGTAAGAACACCCGCTTTGTGAAGCTCGGCGAGTTTCGCCAGTTGCTCTGCTGGATCTGGTGTGGACGTAACTGCAGGTGCTGGCTGGAACTTCTCTGCAGATTCTGGGTCAAGCTCAGCGAGTCTTGCCAACGCATCAGCCCACGCCGCTTTGCGATCGCCGCGGTACCAATCGCCGAGTTGCTCCATCGCCCACACGCGGAATCTTGCCTCCTCAGCAGTTTCGCCAAGTTCATCAAGTGACTTCCACATAGGCGGCCGGAAGTCTCTCACTGCTTTGGACGGTATGCCGTCTATTAGCCCATTTTTCTGTATGTAAAACAACACTTCCCATTTATCTTTACCCGTGAGACCCTTCTCCGACGTGTAAATCTGAAGCACCACGCAAGAGCCATGACCAAATATCTGGACCTGTTCGCCAACTTCTGTCATGTCGGAATCACTTCCTCCTCACACCCAAACAGACTCGGTTCGTCAAACTGTCAATTAATCAGCGTTAATCACTAGTGTTGAAATGAGATTACATTGCAGAGATTCTTGAGTCAAGGAGAAAGTGATGAGATTCGGAATTGGTGGTGGCTCTCGTTGGCTTCGGGGCGGTGCCTCAATTGGCCGTGGTGGTGTGCGGGGTGGCGTCGGCATTGGACCGTTCAGTTTCACTGGAGGCTCGCGATCGAGAAGGGCCGCACGTTCGAGTCCTGAGACCTCTACCCCAGAGCCTGTATCAGATACTGCATTTGCAGTCGGGGTTGTCTTGGTCGTCCTTCTGATCGCTGCAGCAATTACTTTTTTTGCCGCGCATCTCGTGGCAGTAGTTGGCTTGCTCTTCGTTTTTATTGGTGTTCGAATCAAGAGTTCATTTGAGAAGAACACCGGCGAAAGCCCACCTGCCGATGGATTTGCGTACGTCGCGATTCGCTGGGGCTGGATCGCTGCCCTCGTATCAGCAGTCGGAACACAGACATGGATGTGGTACTTACATGATCGCCGAGTTCAGTCAGTCGATGAGTTCTGTCATGAGGCGAGTGCTTTGACAATTGTGTTCTGTTATCCCTACACGATGGCATTTGGCACCTCGATCTACCCGTGGATGATCCTCAATTGGACAAGCCTGGCGGTAGCCACAGTTTTAGCAAGCCGGGTACGTGCTCCCAAGTAACTGAAGCTGACCATAAATCGATCTCCTCAAAGTGCGTCGGTGTCGATCCGATGCCACTCAAAGCGGCGGTGTTCACCACCTGTTGTCTGGAAATCGAGGCAGGTCCTATAGCTACCCGTTCTCGCACCAGTCGAGGCTCAGGGCATCGGCAAGGACGTATTCGTCTTCTCTGTTGTGCGCGGGGTATCCCGTTCGGCTGTCGTAGGCAGCCTCGGCCAGCCCGGCACGGATTAGTTCAAGTCCTGGGTCGCCGCCGTCAACCTCGACGTAGCGCAGCAGGCGACCTCGAAAGTCACGATCGGCAACTCCGGCCTCGATCAGACCGACCGTTGACCTTTCTAACATCAGCGACAACGCCGTCGTCGCTTCCTCAAATCCACAGAAACCCTTCTCGGGAGTGTCAATGCCCACAAGACGTACCTTCTCCTCTCTTCCATTTATGGAGACCACAATCGTGTCACCGTCAATCACGCGCACGAGAGTCGTCTCTTGTGAGTTGGCCCTAGCCACTTCTGCTGACGCCAGTTCTGACGAACCAACAGGTTCTCTATTGGCTGCGCACCCGACCAAACTTGTTGAAACTGCCAGAAAGGTGAGGAAATGACGGATCATTCGGAGTACCTCAATCAAAAAGTAGTATGACGTTGATGGTGCAAAGCTACTCGTTTGGTGACATTCGCCAGACGACAGCATCTGATTTTTCGCGTGATGTTCAGAACAATCTTGCTCTAACCGTAAATCGCAGTCCTGAGCAGCTCTCGGCTTGGGACATTTCAGCCCGGTGGGTTCACGCCGCAGTATCTCAACTTGATGCTGGCCATGACAATTCGAGAGTCGTATTCGAACATCAACCACCCCTTCATGACACTCGTAGCGACCTACTCATTGTCACAAAGAATCATCTCTTGGTGATCGAAGCAAAAACCGGGTTCAGTGAGAGTGCAACTAGTACTAATCGTCAGCTAAACGAGTACGCGAGCATTCTCCACGACCTGATCTATTTTGATCGCGAACGGACAATCGTTCAGATTGCGCTTCGCAATAATGCCCCAGCCCAGTTCAACGTTCCGACGCTTCCAGCGACAAACGCCAAGCCGACCCTCGAAGGAGTAATCGACTTGCGGCCCAAGCATCTCGGCGATGTCTTGCAAATGCAAGTCTTTGAAGCCCCAAACTCATACGAAGAGACCGATCCCAAGAAGTGGTTGTACAGTCCACGCCCGGACGTTGTGCGGTCGGGAACAGCACTCCTTTCAGAAATGAGCGACAAGGGCGTTCTCACTGCCCTCACCGACGATGAAGAGCTCGAAAGAGTGGTAAACACTTGTCGGAACATCATTCGCGACGTTCAGAGTGGCAGAGCGCCAAGCCCTCATGCTGTAATCGCGATAACCGGGGTTCCTGGAGCGGGGAAGACGCTGGTGGGCCTCCGACTCACTGGTGACAAGGAAATCACCGAGCTGACTCAGAAGGCAGACGGTAAGACATCGCGACCCCTCTACCTTTCGGGGAACACGACTCTCGTTGATGTCATAAAGGAGTCAATCGCACGTGATCGACATCGTTTGAAGCCAGAAGAGACTCTGACACAGGCGAGAGCAACGGCGGACTCCCTTATTCGATCCGTACACGCAGTCACTGAGAAGGGGCTACAGGGACTCTTTCATGTTCTGGTGTTCGATGAAGCTCAACGCGCATGGACCGCCGAGAAGATGCTCAAGGAGAGCGAGAAGCGAGATCGCCAGGCCACGGATTCAGATGACCAAACCGTCGATGTTGAAGCGGTAGCTGCACCAGTTGGTTCAGAGCCAGAAGAACTAATGAAGCTTCTCGAAGACCCACGCCTTCCTTGGTCAGTGGTCATCTGCTTGATCGGTACGGGACAAGAGATTCATGCCGGGGAAGACGGACTCTCGACGTGGGCTGTTGCAGTAGATCAGAGGAAGAGCCGCGGTGTCGACTGGACGATGTATGCAAATTCGAACACTGTGAAGAAAGAGAAGATTCAATACCGAATTCAAGTTCAGAATGAACTGCATCTTGAAACGGTTCGGCGTGCAGAAAACGCCTCACAGCTTGGCGATTGGGTAGACCTTCTCCTAAGTGGAGATGTTCAGGCTGCGGCCACGGTGAGAGAGAGGTTCTCCGCTTTTCCAATAGTGGCTACGAGAAATCTCGATGTTGCCCGAAAATGGGTGCGGAGTCAGGTTTGCGCCCGGTCGCAGACATATGGACTACTAGCCAGCTCTCAATCGAAGAGACTTCATGCTTACGGAGTGCGGGTGATTGGCTCTTCGGAAAGCTTCAACTGGGTTGACTGGTATCTCGACGATCCTCCTAATCTGAATTCTTCACGGCTTCTCGAAGTTGCGGCTCCGGAATACCACTGTCAGGGTCTTGAACTCGACTACACACTGCTGTGTTGGTCATGGGATCTCGTCGCTGAGGGTCAACAATGGCGCCCTCGGTACTTGGGCGACCGAAAGGGCGCCAAGTGGTACGACGATGATGCCGAAGCAAAATACTCACGCAACACCTACCGTGTGCTGCTGACGAGAGCTCGTCAGGGAATGGCGATCTGGGTCCCCGAGGGTGACATGCGGGATCAAAATGACAAACTTTATGACCCCTCGCGCAATCCAGCTGAAATGAATGCTGTGTTCGAGCGCTTAATTCAGGCCGGATGCAAGGAGCTAGCTGGCTAGGTCCCGAGACGTACAGTGCGACTCCATCAAGGCGGATTCCGGAGTAGTCGAGATTTGGAATGAACTGTTTGTGGGATGATTGAAATATCGACATACGCAGATCCTTACCTGCGCAAACTTTGAGTAAGAGCTAATAAGGTAGCGACATGCCAAAAAAGACTTCAGAGTTCTCGATCAGCCTGGCTCCACCTGCAACGGTGACAATCAGTGGAACACGCGTGTTTGAGGACGAATTCATCTACAACGCATTCAAGAAGGCCCAAAAAGATGGGAAGAGCGAGGAGCAGTTCTTCGAAGAGGCACTTCGGCTAGGCGTTTACGGCCTGATGGAAGCACGGATTGCCGCTTTTCTTGGAAGAGCACAAAACGAGCTTGATGGGGGCCTTGAACGTCTGAAGTTCATATTTGAGCTCCAGGCAGAGGAGCAACGCGGAACCGCCAAAGGGAAGGTTATGGAGCGCGAAATCAAGGACGTTCTAGAGGAGTTCGTGACTCAGAACAATTGGAAAGATGAAGTCACGGAATCTGGCGCGGCGCTTGGATCGATGGAAGCACGGAAAGTTGGTGACATTGACGTCAAAGTCGAAGGCACAGACGTTCGACTTACCATCGAGTCGAAATTCGACAAGACTGTTCAGCTGGGAGACATTGTCAATCTCGACAAGCGGGGAAACAAGGATGCCGTTGGTGACGCTGAGAGAACCGCTCATGGTCAGCTCCTGCTCTCACTTGCTAATAGACAGTCGCAAGTAGCGCTGATTGTCTTCGACAGGAATGAGTGTCACAGCGACATTCGAGCGCTCAAGCAGGACGTGGTCTTTTACCCAGAACTTCCTGGATTCGTCGTAAGGATCGATAAGGATACGGCCGACTTTGCACCACTTCGACTTGCGTACTCGATCGCGCGTCAGCTTGCGCTCTTGGGTGCCGACAAGGTCTCCGCTGAACATTTGAATATTGCGACAAAGCGTATGCTTCGCGACCTCAATGAGTTCAAGAAGATTGAAGTAAGTCTAAAGAAGATTAAGACTGGTGCCAATAGCGCAATCGAGGGAGTCGCTGCAATTGAGCTCGTAGTGAGCCGAGTCCAAACCAGTGTTCTCCGAACACAGGCGATTCTCGAAAGGGTGCTCTCGGGGTCCGTCCCGTCCGCAGAGGAATGGAAAGTCTTCGCGGTAGAGCCGGGCGGT
>Ga0194133_10005636_pt1 | contig 15858 bp, 11 predicted proteins | sample TA2KigOf40mmetaG_FD_155448 | JGI IMG/M metagenome (GOLD analysis project Ga0194133, IMG submission 155448) | Freshwater microbial communities from Lake Tanganyika, Tanzania - TA2015055 Kigoma Offshore 40m | ecosystem: Environmental > Aquatic > Freshwater > Lake | place: Tanzania: Lake...
CTTAACCTTGATAGCAGCGATGGTGAAGAACTGGAAGGCGGGGAAAATGAGGAATCCGGTGAGAGCGATGGTGAAGTAGACCTCGGCGAAATTGATGGACTGGAAGATGTCGGTATCGGTGCCGATAGTGAACTAGGTGGCGAAGAAGAGGAACTTGAAGGTGAAACATATGGTGAACAACCTGGCTTTGAAGTTGATGAGCTCACTGATGAGGAATTGGAACTTAGCGAAGACGAGTCGGAGGATGCGGAATCCGGCTCAGAAGAAGGTGGTGATTCTCTAGATGAAACTGAATTAGAGATTGGCGACCTTGGCTTGGAGGAAGTTACTATGAGCGATGGCGAACATGAAGAACCTGAATCAGAGGATGAAGACCTTGGGCTAGAGGAACTTGACCTTACGGGGGGACATGGGCATAGCCATGCACATGAAGAACCAGAATCAGATATTGAGAATGAACTTGGGCTTCAGGAAATGGATATGACACCTAGCCGTCACCAGCAAGCGCCAAAACATGGTGGATTGCAGATTGAGGAATTGACTGATGATGAACTTGAAGGTTGGTAACTTGGCTAGACAGTCCATAGCTTGTTGAATTTTTAATTGGTTTTTATTTATACGTTATTATGTAAATATTAAATATTAAGTGTCAAGTGACAAGTATCCCCAAATCTGTTATATTCATCATGTCCGCTAATTTCCTATCCCCGAATTCATATTCATTTGATAAATTCGCCAGGTTACAGGATTACTTTATGAGCAGTCTTGGTCAAGAAGGTTTCCAGGTCCAAACATGTAATACCAATGAATATGGTATGGCAGTTCTTCGCGAGCCGTTTCAGGATGAGGCAACAACTGCTACTGCTACTATGACACAGGGTGTCGTGGATAAGTATTTATTCAAATGGGAAAATAAGAATAAGAACAGTTTACTTACACAGGATGAGTTATCGTATACAGATGGAATGCCACTGGAATCACAATATATACCTACGTCTAGTCAAGCGGAAACAACAACTACGACCACCATGCCTACTATGGAAGAAACTACGACCACATCCACCACTATAAACCCAATGCCTACTATGGAAGAAACAACTACTACCCAACCTGAAACTACTACATCTACAACCACCATACCAACTATGGAAGAAACAGCTACTACCCAACCTGAAACTACTACATCTACAACAACCATACCAACTATGGAAGACACTACAACTACCACCCCTATTACATCCACTATACCTACAACTACGACTCAGTTTACTAAAAACTATAAAATACTCTATAAATCTCTAAAAACAGACCATAAAAAGTTTTGCCGAGATAGCGCTACCTATAATAAAGAAAAATGCAGGGACACTAAAACTAAAATAGAGGAATATATAAAAAAGGATACTCAAGAGATAAAGCCCAAGTCCAAGAACGAAGCCTTTTCCGTCGATGAAGGCCTAAATAATAATAAATCCTCGGAAAATAAAATATCCACATCTAACAAGAAACCCACTAATAAACCAAAACCTAAAACCGATTTAGCAAAAGACAAAATGTCTAACCGCCGTAATAATAACAATATGCGCAATAATCGTTCAGTAACTGAAGAAGACGAGATGGAAACCACCACCACTGGAATGGATGCTGAAATGATGGATGAAGATATGGAAACCACTACCACCCACAAGGCAACCACTTCCAGCAAGAAAGCCAAGAAAGCAACCAAACGTGCTGCGGCTGACATAGAAGAAGAGGAAACTACTACTTCCACTACCGAAATAGCTACCGGAGAAGAAGACGGAGATATGGATAGTGGCACCGAACGCGGACCTGAAGGTGATATGGAGTCCGAACCGGAAGACGAATCTGTAACCGAGGGCTTCAGTGGTTCCCGCACATACCGTTTCGGTCACCTTAGCACAGCACTTAAAGCATTACTCCTTGCCCTCCTGTTCTGGCTCTTAACTAATGAAGCCGGTTGCCGCTATGTTTCCAAACTAGCTAAACGTCTTGGTGCTAGCACATGTGTAATCCAGGTCATTGTATTCTTTGTGCTGGCCTATATTGCGTTAATGCTTTAATCTAGCCATGCAACCATCGACATTGTTTTTTCTCTATGTATCTGTTAAATAAATATAAATATATACAAACCAAACATGAGCAATACACCCAATGTATATGACTATCAAAACGAGGTCATTGGTGCCAAACAAGTAAATGCACATGAAGGCTTTGAACCGGTTACTGGCGACCTATTTAATTCGAATATTCTACTTAAAACTATCCTGTTCTCCATGTTATTCTATATTGTCAATAGTCCGGTAACTGGACATATCCTGGCTCGAAATTTGCGCAATATAATAGATATTAACTTACTACAGACGCTAATATTCGCGACTGGGTTCTATGTAATGACATTATATCTTTAAAAAATAAAAATGATGATGAAGTTTGCTTAAAGAAGCACAACCTCACCCATAGCCTCGATGCAGAAGATGCACTTCCTGATGTTGTCAGGAAATGCAATGTAGAGCTCAGTCTGCATGTTCTGAAACCCATTCTGCAGAGAGGTATAAACCTCCTTGCTAGCAGAACAGCTAATAGAATGGGCGCCGCCTGTAAAGTTTACCTTTACCTGGTGAGAGGTAAGCCATGACACCAATGCCACTTTGTGAACACCGCTAAGGGTGAACATATGCCGATTCTCCATCGTTGGCCTGCAATCACGAGAAAGATTGCAGTCCGGCCTCTTAATACATACCTCAAAATGGACTGTGTTTTCATCATCCATGATTGGTTTATTGCGAATTTGAATCTAGCCGTGCCTTGTCAAATCCTTATAATTCTTTTATATTTCAATTTTAATACAATACAATTTTTGTATATTTAATCAATTTTTTCTTGTTTTCTTGTTATTCTTGTTTTTTAAGTCACAATAAAATAAAATAATATATAACTATCCAATAAATAACCGATAAATAACCCCGGTATATACAAAGCAAACATGGATGACCTGCTTAGTATCTTTATCATAGTATCTCTCCTGCTCATGGCCCTTATAGGTCTCATAAAAGCCGATTCATTCATTGGGATTATGCTTAGTTTCATATTACTCGTATTCACTGCATACGTCATCGTATACATATATTAACCAAGCCAATTGTGATTTTCTCAATTTAAACGCGAAACCACCATGGTTCCCTAATACCCGTATCAAATAATATATTATAACAAAGGCTTACAATGTCATCCGAAACACAATCTGCAACCGATAATAGTAATAATGTATTTCATCTTTGGACTACCAAGACTGATCCACTGAAGAATCTTAGTGAACTACTACGCGACTTGCTTACAGAAGGTAATCTGGAATGCACACCAGAAGGTATCCGCCTTATGAGTGTGAGCTCTAATCGCACAGTGCTTGTCCATATGAAACTATTTGGCGACAAATTTGAGGAATACTATTGCAGGGAGACTATCAATCTGGGGCTCAATATGGAAGAATACTTCAAGATTGTTAAATTAGTCGAAAAGAATGAAACTATCCGGTTCTATGTTTCAGAAGACGATAAGAACACTCTAGCCATCCAACGTTATAATAAGGAAGAAGATATTCGCAATACTAAGTTTATTAAGCTGATGGACATTCCTATTGCCAATATCCGTATTCCACAAATCCAGTATGAAAGCGTTATCGTTATGAACAGTGGTCGATTCCAAAAAATTTGCAAAGAGATTTTCAATTTCAGTGATAAAATAGAGATTATCAGCACCGGTAATGTGCTATACCTCAAGGCACATAAGGAAAACGTGTCACAGGAAATTTGTATTAAGCCAACTAATACTGACGGTGGTATGAAATATGAAAGTTGCGATAACAAGGACGAGATTATCACCGGTGTTTTTAACCTCAAGTATCTTGTCCAGTTTAGCAAATGCGTTAACCTGTGCAATAACGTAAAAATTCACATTAAGAATGACTATCCACTACTGGTAGAATGCGAAGTTGCCAAGATTGGCCTTATTCGTATCTGTCTGGCACCTGAAGTTGAAGAAGTCTAACAAAAGCGCAATCGCACACAAGCTTGGCTATTTATTTTTGTGGTTTTTAGTTCATAATTTATAATTTATAGTTTATAGATTAATTTTCAATAGTAAAGTAAAGTAAAGTAATGTAAATGAAAAAACAAATATAAAACCCTAAGCCGTTCTAATCGGAGCTATGCATCTTAAATAACAAAGATTTATCCCTGAAAATACATTCTTCAGGGAACGAGTCCACTGACAATTTGTCTCCTGGAACTGGTGATGATAACCAAACCTTCAATATATTATTATTCTTTTTAGGGCTAATACTGATACCATTAATTCCATACGGTATGAGACAATTAAGTCCACCGGAAATATACATGGCACACATATTCTCCCAGCACTGAACAACATCTTCCTTGTCAACCTTCCATGTAACACAACCTCCACTATTATTTGCCGGGTCTTCCCATGTCGGCTTAACGCCCTGTCGCATAATGAAAAACATTGCATTTAGCAACATTTTAGGCCGGGATGTTATTGCATTAGTCAGTGTCCAGAACTCATCAATTGTATTGAAACTAAATATTTCGCTATATGAATTAATTGTCCAGTCCTGGTCTGTTGAACTATGGAACCATAGCGTATATGTGTTTGATAGGGGCGTTGTAAGACTCAGGGTGGTATCTGCCATTGATGCGAGTAGTGTTATTTTAATGTATATTATAATATTCCTATTATCAGGACATTTTTAAATTCGGTTTAAGTCAATTAATTAGACAGGACCGTAGACGGGACAACAAAAGCTATAAGATAAAATAATAAGATATAATAAAAGTAAAAATCAATACAATCGCTACACATATATATAGTGCCATGGATTTATTAATTCCCCTATTATTCATCGTAGTGCTTGCAGTTATTTACGCTGCCATGTTCAAAGAAGGTGTTCATCGCGTAACTATAGTGCTCGGTGCATTAGCCGTCGTGCTAGCCGTTTGTTTCTACCAGACTGGTAGTGCACGCCGTTGGCTAGGTCTTAAAGAAGGATTTACCGGTGCACCTGTCGATTATGCCCTCGGCAGATGCGGTGGATTCAACTATGGCAAACTCAGTAATAACGCTATGCCACTCACCGGTAACTTTGACGGTCTCCGTCTCAAAAACGGTGCCAAGCCTGATTATAGCCTACTCAGCCAAGATAAGGTAGCGTATCACAGCCCAGTGGGTGACGCATATGCCCTTAATCCCGATCCTAGCGCCAGTGCAGGATATCCCACAGTAGATGGCACACCCAATACCCCTCATCACATGTTCATGTTTGCCTATAACCGCAGTAGCCCTGACTGCTGCCCCAGCACATTCAGCAGTGACCGTGGATGTGTATGCATGAGCGATGCTCAACGCAACTTCATTAACCGACGTGGTAACCAGAAATCCTATAATGAAAATCCCGATTTTTAAAGTATGCGGAAAGTCAGCACATTAAAATTGTTTTTTAAATTAGTGTATTTGATAATAATAATATTACAAAACCGATACATCTTCACATAATCTATATAAATTTAAAAAGCAAAAACATGAGTTATTGCAGCGAATCTGTTCAACTATACTCAAAGGCAACATCTATTCTATCTAAGGGTCTTACTAAGGGGACCCGCGAACTCTCAAAGAATAAGGAAAGCCAGCGTGAGAAGAACACGTCACCAGAGGCTGTTAGAGATGCAAATATCCAACACTTCTATTTCAAGATTATGAGCTATGTTCATCAAAAGCATCGCGACCATCTGCGAAACAAGGACCCTACAGTCACACAATTTTCAGTTGTCATCGATCTCGTTACAGACATGGGTATGCATTCTGTATTTGAGAAGGACCTAGAAGGCGCCAAGGCAGTTCTAGAAAAGCTTCAGTCTGCATGCACAGAGCATGGTTATACACTTGCTACATGGCAGGACTCCGGTTCCCTACTTAAGCCGTTCTGTATCCGTGTAGCTTCCTTCGTGCTTACACCCAGTCCAAACACTGCCTAAGAATACATACCCAGTGGTGGCCGGTTGCGGAGTGTATGCCCTTTGTTTTTTAACATTTTGTCGATTAACTGATTACTTATATTCAAAGGCCATTTACAGTCCTTAAGCTCCGAAATTCCGTCAATTATACTATGTATTTTATGTGTATCATTGCGTGGGCCATCTGATGTTAATTTAACGATATTTAACTGACTACATACTTTTTCCAACCTACGCTTAATTTGTCTAACTCCCTGTTCGTGTGTGGCTAGACCATCATAGTTTATTAAATATGTAAGATTCTCATCTGTAAACATTACATCGGTGCGCTGTAAACAATATGTATCAAGCAACTCAGGTAACAAGTAATCGCGTGTGATTGTGAGTTTCTCAGCCGGTGTAAATCCATTTACGTAAATAAGCTCCATACGGTCCAATAAAATCGGATTCACTTTAGTAATGTCATTGAAACTAAATACGAATATAGCTTTGCTGAGGTCAATGTCTATATTGCCTAAATACTTATCCTGAAATAGTGTATTCTGACTAGGGTCTGTTAAGTGAATAAGCAAGTTAGCAACTTCTTCACCTTTACGGGTATCCGATACCTTATCTAGTTCATCAAAGTAAAATATGGGATTCATACACTTAGTCTTCTTCAACATATCTACAATCTTCCCTGGCGTGGAACCCTCATATGTATAACCATGCCCATCCAAGAAACTAGAATCAGTCGCACCACCTAGACTTAAGAACGCAAATGGCAAGTTCAGGGCTTTACTCATACCATCCTTGATAATGGTAGTTTTACCAACGCCCGGTGGCCCATATACCGCAAACACATTCCCGGATTTACCCGGATTTGCAATCATCTTACTAATTATCTGAATTATGACATCTTTGGTTTCATCTTGTCCATAAATAACGCTATCCATCGTAGACCTGGCATTGGCTAGATATCCCGATACATCTCCTGTAGGAACCTGAAGTGCGCGATACTCAGCCCAAGGAATTGCCATCACCGTATCTAGCCAATTCTTAACCTTATAATATTCACCTGTCCCCGGCTCTGACTCCAATAATTGATTAGACCTATATAACGCTATATTCTTTGCATAATTCTCCATTCCAGATGTGAGAATCCGAAACTTATACGGACGGTCAGACGTATTCTCAGATTTAATATACTTAAGTGAATTCACAATCTCTTCACGCTCGGATTCCGGCGCCTGTATAAAATGGTCCAATTCAGTAAGCGATTTATCACCCGTTAATTTATTGAGCTTAAGGAACTCGATTGTCTGTGTCGAGAGCGCGTCGGTTTCCTGTTTAGAGAGTTTGGCTTCCTTACAATGCGCCGCTACATATGCCATCGGGTTAGCACGTTGAAGAACCTTTTTGACAATATTGCCTATTGCTTTTTTATCATCTCCGTCCGAGTCTGTGTGTATATGTTCTCTGATTTCTTCCGCCTCATCCTGATTAAGCTCGATCACTATACCCTCTGGTTCATCATCTTCAGAATGTATACCTGAGGAATAATTTGCAGTTGACCTCCTAGGTCGCTTAGATTCAGGCTCTTCTACATCTTCATTCTCTGTTTGTGATTCCGAATCTGTAACTTGGTTTTCTAGTGTATCTGCTAATTCATCCATACGGTCATATATATCCATGACAGTGTCATCTAGCCGTGCAGTTACATGCTTATATTCCTTTGTCCGTTTTTCCAGCTTTTTAATTTTGTGTTGCTGGTCTTCCACCATGTTACGTAGTTCGGCTAGATTAGATTCCATCGATGCCTGGTTAGCTAGTAATTGGTCATGTCTGCGTTTTCGTGCCGATTGACGAGTATTATCAGCTGGGGATGTGTTGATATTTGATTGTTCATCGGACATTATAGGTAATATGGCTTATTGCGTATTGCAAATTTATAGAGTTTGAATTGGTAATTTAGAGAATATCCTAAATTTACTTTATGTTAGTAAATTTATTTTATGATTGAACGAAAACGTAATTAAAATAAATTGATTGATAGCATTACCGTTCACACTCTACGGTATGGAAATGAATGTATCACGTTTATCACTACCGGTGCTCGATGTTAATGGTTTATTTAATAACAACATGTCAAACCGCTGTTTAAGCTTTGTTTGATAATACATTAATAGGTATCCAGATACTACAATGCCCTTGTTCTCTTTTAACATACTGTGCTTGTAACCATATTTACCATCTAATGGAAATGGTATTTTTTCAACAATGTTTCGTATTAAATAAGCTGCAATACCCGCTACTACAATATTAATAAATAACAAAGTAATACACCTTACACGCGGTTCAAGCTTTGTAGTCTCATCTACCTCAATTTCTGGTATAATTTTATCAATCAATCTGGATAAACAAATTGCAATTATGACATGCAAAACTGATACATATGATATTGCAATGAATTTTATAAGTAGCCAGGCCTCTAACATTGTATATATTTGATATATTTGATATATTTGATATATTTGATATATTTATTATATATTTATACTATATTTATACCGTAAATAGTCTAGTGTCTACGGCACCGTCTACACTGAATTACAAGCCCACTCACACCATAGGTGTGAGACGCTTTACACAGTGTAACGTTGATGCCTAGACACTCATAAGCCCAAAGCTTCGCATGAGCGGAGCTCATGGTTCGTTGGAGCTTCGCTCCAGCCGCCTCTGGCGAGGCTCAGTGGGCTTATAAGAGTGTCTACGGTAATTTATTTAAAAGTAATAAATCGAATCGTTGTCTTAGCTTAGTCTGGTAGAACATTAATAGGAAACTTGATATAATTATATTATTACGTTCTTTTAATCTGCCGTATTCGAATGTGTGAACACCATCTAGCGGAAATGGGATTTTTTCAACAGTATTCCTTATAAAATATGCACATATAGTTATCATTATTAAATTGAGTATTATAAGGCCTACGCAACGAACTGGTGGCTCGGTATTTGTAGTTTTATCTATTTCAATATCCGGTATTATTTTGTCAATTAATCTTGATACAAAAAGAGCTATCACTACATGTATTAAAGTGACATACGCTATCGCAATTAATTTGATTGGTAACCATGGTTCAAACATATTATATTTTATATTTGTTTATTTATTATTTATAATTTAGTTTATATTTTGCTGTTCCGTAGAGTCTAAAATTCTTTTACACCCTACTTCAACCCGTTTTTCTATTCTTTTATACGAGCCTCTAGCGAGGCTAAAATAAATTGAGACAAAACGGTGTCAATTTACCAAAAAAACATATAAATAATTTTACGATTCATAAAAATTGAATTAATAAATCAAATTAAAAATAAAAAAATATAGTAATAAACTCCATAATCTCCAATCACCAAATAAAGTAAACAAAGCTAAAGTATAAGAAACCATGTTTTCAACTACGAATCAACAGCATGAATTAAGCACGATTAAAAGTATCCAATTTGGTATACTCAGTGATGAGCAAATCCGAAAAAATTCAGCTGTTGAAATCACTGATGGCACGTTTTATGACAGTAATGGAGACCCAAAATTGAACTCTTTGTTCGACCCCCGTATGGGTGTTATTGAACGTGCCCGGATTTGCAAAACCTGCGAACAGGACTATATATTCTGTCCCGGGCATTTTGGTCACATTAGCTTGGCTAGACCCGTATTCAACACACAATTTGACGATTTCATTATCAAAATAGCCAAGTGTGTCTGTGTCCGCTGTAGTAAACTACTAATCAACCGTGACCATCCACAAGTTAAAAATATTGTCAAAAATACCAAAGGCCGTTATGGTCAACGGTTCGATAAGATATTCCGGCTGATTTTCAACACACTAAAGGTTGAACGTTGTGGCACAACCGAAGAAGGCGCCAATCCCATCCTCGATAACTGTGGATGTGGTGCAATTCAACCCAGCAAATACACCAACGACCTTAGAAGCGGATATCTCACGTTCGAATGGCGCACTGATTCCGGAGCCACCGAACTAGCTGCCGGCACCGATGGTGGAATTATCACACAGAAGATGAACCCGGAAATGGTTCTGGCACTCTTCAAACGTATTAGCGAAGAAGATGCCCTGACTATGGGTTTCCATAAGAACTGGTGCTTGCCACACTGGCTCATTATGCAATCCGTTCCCGTTGTGCCACCCGCTTGTCGACCAAGTGTCCGGCAATACAATGGGCAACGCAGCGAAGATGATATCACACACAAATACAACGATATTATTAAGCATAATAACGAGCTGAAGAACCTTCTAGCCAGTGGTGGCGAAATCCCCGAGCAACATGTCGATTATAAGACTATGATGGTTCAATACCATGTTAGCACATTGATTAACAATGATGATAAACTGCTTCCGCAGTCTACTACTCGCGCATTCCGGCCCACTAAAGGCATTACCGAACGCTTGAAAGGCAAAGACGGCCGAATCCGTAATAACCTTATGGGTAAGCGTGTCGACTTCAGTGCCCGTTCTGTTATTAGTCCGGATGCCAATATCAAAGTCAGCGAACTAGGTGTTCCACTGGAAATTGCAATGAACCTGACCTATCCGGAAATCGTATGTAAATATAATATTAACGAGATGTATAAATTGGTCCGTAATGGCAATAATGTATATCCCGGTGCTAAAAGTATCAAATATGCCAAAACCGGCAATATCCGCCTGCTAATCGATAGCAATTTGGATGATATAGTGCTGGAATACGGAGATGTAGTAAATCGACATCTTCGGGATGGAGACTATGTGTTGTTTAACCGACAACCCAGTCTTCACAAAATGAGTATGATGGGACACAAGATTCGTGTAATGGCTGGAAAAACCTTCAGATTGAATACCGACGCATGTACCCCATACAATGCCGATTAAATATGCACAGTTTTCAGTGCAAAGTCGGCAAAAGGGAGCGTGAAAAGCGTTATACTCCCTAGTAAATCAATTCTAGATAAATAAAAATTGTTTGTGTAACTGTATAATGCGGATTTAAGGATAAAAACTAACAATAGAATAAATAATAAATCCATAAATCCGCATAATACAAATCCAAAAATGTCAAAACAATGTGTAACTTGTAATGTTATGTTTACCCCTAAAAATTCAAATGATAGACATAAAAGTTGTAGAGATTGTGTTAATGCTCATCGTCGTGAATTGCGACGTGCAGCTAGACCTGATATTGTAGCACATGAAGCTGATTTAGCTGCTGGAAATATTACATGCAATGAATGTAATATCACAAAGCCAGCTAGTGAATTCCGCCCTAAACGACGTAAGTGCAAAGCTTGTTGTAGTTTGTTGGAAAACATTACTCATCAAGCAGAACCAATGGACCCACTCATTAAGACTATACAAAGTAAATTAGAGTCAGAAGGACTAAAGTATCACAAAAGCAAATTATATTTGCGACTTATTGATATGATTACATCTGATTCAAAGTTTATGATGTCATTACTAATTGACATTCATAGTGCCAATAATGATTACATTGGTGACAAGCTAGCTACATATATTAAATCTAATGTGCTAAACGAGAAACCAACTAGCATTGACACAACACCTGAATTATCAGTTGCTGATGATAATCCTATAGATGAACTAGAACCAGGTGCATATGAAGAACCTAGTGCAGAGATAAGCGAAACTGTGGATGACTGCATAGATGTCCCATTTGAAGATAAAACAGGAACCATAATTAAACAGTCAATTATTAAAATTAACTTTGACAGATTACTAAATTATGGTATAAATACTTCAAATCCCGAAGCTATTGCAACACACGCACTTAATATCCCCGCACCCAAAAATCGAACTAAAATGTCTCCTGAAAAGGAAGGCGTCATCAAAGCTTGTAGAACAAGATTACGAAGAATCTTTAAGAGCAAAGGCCTCGGAAAACAGAAACACACAAGAGAATATATCGGTTGTGATTATGATTTCCTTATGAAATGGATAGCTTTTAATCTACAAGAAGGTATGACATTGGAAAACCGTGGTGCCGTATGGCATATTGACCATGTAATACCAATTTCGACGTTTGATATAGCGGACGATAGGAACCATGTATGTTTTCACTGGGTCAATCTTACTCCACTTACTGCAACTGAAAATCTAGCAAAGGGTAATAGAACACAATATGAACAAGTATGCGCACATTTTGACAATTTGGTAAAGTTTCTTAAACAAGAAAATATGAGTTTAGAACCTCAATATCTGGAATTATTTGCAAGACACCTTACAAACCGGGGAACCCCTTAGAGCCTTAACTACTATTTCTAGTTGGTAACTTCTAGAAAGAACACGGGTAATGACCGTCCACAATAGTAATAACGTTAAGGATTGGGCAATCCGAGGGTAAATTATCCTACTTTCGCAGACATATATTATATGTGTATATGTGCAAGGAAGAGGTTAATCCCACAACGACTGTCGGTTTATGATATTTATTCATTGTATCGTGAACAAACGGGTGTCGGTCATCAATGAAGGTCTAGCAAACCTGAGATGGCTTAAGATATAGTCTATTCTCCAAGGAAATCTTGGAGTAGTCAAGTTCGACGGAGACGAAATGAACATGCACGTACCACAATGTATTCAAACAGCGATTGAGTTGAAATATCAAACCGCTATTCCAAATCATTTTATTGACCCCAGCACCAATACCCCCATCATCAAACCCAGTCAAGATAACTTGCTGGGTGTTTTCCGCATCACCGCAGATGATGTCCGCCTCACACAAATCGAGGCTATGCACCTGCTCAGCGGAACCGAATCATTTAAAGGCGTTCTTCCAGAACCCGCAATTAAAGAAGGTAAATTCATTCGATGGACCGGTAAACAAATTTACTCGATCATTCTACCACCTATGTCAATTACCGCATCTGCAAAGAGCGATAAGATTGCCAAGGTAGTTATCGAAGACGGTATCATGAAATCCGGCCAAATTGACAAATCCGTTAGCGGTAAAATCATACAGACAATCCATAGCGATTTTGGCCCTAAAGAAACCGAACGTTATATGAATGATCTACAAATCATTGTCAGCCGGTATCTTATTAAAACCGGATTCAGTGTAGGCCCAAGTGACCTCGTATTGCATCCGGATATCCGGACCAAGAACCGCGAACTTATCAAGAAGGCAATTAATGATGAAAACGATCTAGCCAAGAAGATTCATCTTAACATCATGGAAGACATTACAGGTAACCTTAGCGAAGCCTATGATGCCAGCATTATCAAACTAGCTAACGCACTTGATAACGAAATCAAGGGCTATACTATGAAAACGCTGGATCTTAACAACCGTATTAACACCATGGTTGTTTCCGGTGCCAAAGGTAGCGACACTAACATTAAACAGATGATGTGCTTGCTCGGTCAACAGACCATCGACGGTGCACGTGTTCCCATCGGGTTCTCTGACCGCACCCTACCACATTTCCCCAAATACGAAAATGGTATGGAAAGTCGCGGCTTTGTTGCTAGCAATTACAGAGAAGGTCTCAATCCCAAGGAATTCTTCTTCCATGCCATGGCTGGGCGTGAAGGTCTTATTGACACTGCTGTCAAGACCGCCAATTCCGGTTATCTCCAGCGTAAGCTGGTAAAAGCCATGGAGGATTTGAAGACCTATTATGACTATTCCGTGCGCGATAATAACAATGAAATTATTGAGTTCGTATATGGCAGTGATGGTTTTGATAGCAGCAAGATTGAGTCGCAAAGCACAGCTTTCAAACTCATTTCACAGGAAACCCTATATAAGGACTATCTCTTCCGTGAGAGTGACGATTTCAGCGAATATATGCTAAAGAAGGCCATCGACAGTATGCACAAGAAGTATCCCGACTGGTTCAAACAGTTGGAGAAATACAATAAGGCAGTGCAACGCTGCTTGGATTTCGTGCATGTGCAAATGATTAAGTTTGTGGCTAGCATTGATGATTTGGCACTGTATCACCCAGTGAATCTGAAGAAGTTGATTTCCAGTGCCAGCAATGCGCACCAGCTCGGTAAAACTACTGCCAAGTCCGACCTTAACCCTGTCGAAGTATACCATACCATCGAACAACTACTTGATGATTGCTCGATTGGTGGTCAGCGTAACCATGTGTTCGAAATCCTAGTCTATGATATCCTCAGCCCTAAGAAGGTAATTCGCGACTATAAGATGACACGTGCGGCTCTAGCCTACGTATGTGCACATGCCCGCCTGGCATTCAAGCGCGGACGTGTTCAGGCCGGAGACATGGTTGGACCGGTTGCCGCTCAAAGTATCGGTTCTCAGACTACACAGATGACCCTGAACAGTGTGGATTGGGATACTGACATGCTGTTCATGAAGGACGGTATGCCATTTGAGACACCCATTGGTGAATACATTGACCAGCTTATGGACAAGTATGGCAAACTGGATGCTGCGAATCCCGATTCCACCACACATCATATTAAGCATATTCCGGAAAATCGAACTGAATATCTTGAAATTCCGGCTGCGGAAGGCAAGATTAAGGTTCCAAGCACGGATGCTGATGGTAATGTAACATGGTGTGATGTAACGGCTGTTACTCGCCATTTGCCGGTAGGTGACCTTGTCGAAATTGAGACAGAGAGCGGACGCACAGTTAAGGCTACACAGCAGAAGTCATTCCTTGTATGGGATGAAAAGACGCAGAAGATTGTAGAAAAGAATGGTGCTGATTTGAAGCTTACCGACCTTATCCCTGTGATTAATCAGTTTCCGGAACCTGAAGCAGGGGATGAAATTACACACCTTGATATGACAAACTACCTACCTAAGACTGAATACCTATATGGTAGCGATTTCCATAAGTGTGGAGAAATGTATGATGCGGATACTAGGTCAAAGAAACATGGTTTCTGGTCTGGTAATAACGGCTCTACATTTACAGTCCCTTACTCACGGCTAGATGCTTTTGTAGATGCATGGTCTGGTAAAAAAATGACTCATACTAAGATTGAGAAAGGGTTTGTATATCCTAAGAAGACATTCGGTAGTCATTGTAAAGTTCCCGAACGTATACCACTAGATGAAGAGTTCGGCTTTATTGTCGGTCTTTATCTAGCTGAGGGTTGGTGCACTGACCACTTTATGGGCATTAGCAATAACGACCCTGTTATCCGTAAAAAGGTATATGATTGGTGTGAAAAGTATTCACTAAATACTTTCACAGTAACAACAACTGATAAGGTTGTAAAGAAGGGGACGGATGAAGAATATGTGCAAAAAGGAACATCTAACGATATCAAAATGACGGGTGTCCTAATGGGCCGCCTATTCACTAAGTGGATGGGAACAGGTAGCCATTTGAAGAGAGTGCCGCCTGAAGCATATGTGGCACCTAAAGCATTCGTAAAAGGTCTACTTGATGGTTATATCTCAGGCGATGGGTGTGTAACTATGGGTGGTGCGGTTACAGCATCATCAGTATCCAAGCATATGTTAGATGGTATTTGCGTATTGATGGCTAGATTTGGTTTCAGAACACAAGTATCATCACATCAGCCTACAAAACCACCAACATCGCGAATTAAAACCGAAAATTGCAAGCGATGCTATAAATTCACAGTGCGGCTGGAAGATAGTATTGCATTTGCCAAGCAAATCGGGTGCACTCATCCTGCAAAAGCCAAGCGATTCCAGGAAATCACACTTACAAAGACTATTAGTAAGCGTAGGAAAGTGAAAGAACTGTGCAATGATAACTTTCTAGATGCAATTACTAAGATAAACCATACACCTGCAATTAAAGGTGTAGTTT
>Ga0194133_10005638_pt1 | contig 15852 bp, 10 predicted proteins | sample TA2KigOf40mmetaG_FD_155448 | JGI IMG/M metagenome (GOLD analysis project Ga0194133, IMG submission 155448) | Freshwater microbial communities from Lake Tanganyika, Tanzania - TA2015055 Kigoma Offshore 40m | ecosystem: Environmental > Aquatic > Freshwater > Lake | place: Tanzania: Lake...
CCAAGGCACTCCTCCGTCAGTTACTGAGCAGAACATGGCAATTAATGCCCAAGCTGAAGCACAACCTATGATGGCTGCTGCACAACCTATGATGCTTCCGGAAAATGTGGGAGTAGCGGCACTTCCTGTTCCTGAAGGTAGCTATGCAGGTGGTGGCATCGTGGCTTTTGATGATGGTGGTGAGGTTCAGCGTTTTCAAGGGCAAGGCCCGTCACTTGTACAGTCGTCACCTGCAGCTCGAATGATTCCGCGTGGATTTACATTTTTTGATCTTCAAAATATAGGGCCAACAATTAAATCTGGATTTGAAAGTATGTTTCCGCCTGAAGAACTTGAAGCTGTGCGGTTAAGAGATCAAATTCGTTCTGCGTTAGGCGGTAAGGGTGGCCCGTACGGAATGTTTAAAGTTCAAACTGATGCTGAATTTGCGGAAAATAAAGCTTTAGCACAACGATTAAACATAATGCCGTTAGATGAGTTGCGACAAGTTGCAGAAAGATTAAAGACAAAACCAGCTGCAGTAAATTTTGACAGAGATTTTAAAGATACGGATATCGGCGTTTCAACTACGCAACCTGCACCCGCTGCTGGAGGTTCGGATCTTGCAAGACCTAATATGTTTGGGCTTGCTAGTATTCCTAGCTTTGCAAAACCTAATTATTCACTGCTTAAAAGCGAAGCAGAAAATATTGCAGGTGAATTTGCAGGTACTACTCCAAATGTTCCAACTAATGCGGACGCAACACGAAAAGCTTTAGATATATACGCCGCTGCTAATGTTGATTTTGATTTGTTTAAAAAACAAGCAGAAGCATTAACAAAAGAAAAAGCAAACATTAAACTTGATAAAAGGGAAGCAGGTAGCATACGTTTAATTGAAGCAGGTCTTGGTATCCTTGGCGGCGAATCGCCCCACGCTTTTGTTAATATCGGTAAAGGAGCATCGCCTGCACTTAAAGGTTTGGCTGAAGATCTTAAAGATATTAAAAAACTTGATCGTGAACGTGATAAAGAAATTCGTAATTTGCAAGTTGCTGAAAATCAATTACGTGCGGGAGTAGGTAAAGATGCGTTCGATATTATTAATAGGGCTGAACAACGTTTAGATACCTTTAACAGGGAAGATCGTCAACTTAGAGCAAGCATCTTTAATAATTTAATTTCTTCAGAAACTACAAGAGCAGTTGCAGAGTTTAATGCTAAAGCTCAACTAGCTCGTCCGTCAGACGAACAGCTTCGTCAAGATATGTTCCGTAAAGATCCTGAAGCCTTTAAGCGCTATCAAGAATCTATGCGGCCGGGGTTTGAAACTGCTCAGACACAGCGGGACAAGGCTATACTTGAGCAAATTACTAACACACTGCTTACCATGAAAAAAGACGATCCGCAACGTAAGGTGCTTGAAGAGCGGCGTCAACAAATCATAAATCGGATGAGTGGACAACTTCCCCCTCTGCCAGCTAATGTACAGGCGGTATTTCAGAGACTTGGAATAGCAACCGAATAATTTTATGGCTACCTTAGATCAGCTTTATGGCGCACTGTTAAAAGCAGATGCGGTGGGGGATACTGAAGCTGCTCGGATTTTAGCTCAGTACATACAACAAGTTCGCGGCGGAATGCCACAAGCGGCGCCGACTTCAACACCCCCAAAAGAAGATACAGGCTTCTTTGACATGGCTGGCCGCGCTGTTGTGCGTGGTGCTAAGCAAACAGGTAGTCTTTTAGGAGATGTACTTCCCGCAATGATTGGTCGGGCAGTTGGTGCGGATGAATACGCTGCTCGTCAGATGGCTGAGGCTGAAGAAACACAAAAAGAGATTGAAGCCAAATACGGCGCTCGGTACAAAGAGTTGTCTGATGTCAAAGGACTTGGTGACGTTTTGCCATTTATTGCTGAAACTGCCCTTGAGCAGATACCAAATTTAGCAACCGCTATTATCCCCGGTGTTGGCGGTGCAGTTACAGGTGGTCGGATGGCTGCGGCGCAAGCAGCTGCTAAAGTTAAAGCTAGACAAGAAGCAGGAGAAACAGTAGCAGAGGAAGCTGCAAAACGATATGGCGCTATAGCTGCCCGTAAAGGGGCCGAGCGTGGTGGTCTGAGCGGTGCATTCCTTGGTTCTTATGCTCTTAACGCCCCCGAGGTTTTCCAGAATATTTATGAATCAACTAAAGATGAATTCACGGGCGAAGGCCAGATGGAGTTGGGTGCGTCCCTTTTGGCTGGCTCAGTCTCGGCCGCGCTTGATTCTATTCTCCCCGCATACTTAGTGCGTCAATTTACTCCCGGTATGAAGATGGGAGTTGTAGAACGTATTTTAGAGAAATCAGGCATGCCCACTGGTGTGGCGCGTGGCGCTACAGCCGGTGTAATTACAGGTGCCGTAACTGAGGCTCCTACTGAGGCTGCACAAGAAGCAATAAGTATTGCTGCAGAAAAGTTTGTTAATGAGAACGCTGATGTCTGGGGTAGTAAAGACTTTAACCGTTTGGTTGAGTCGTTTGTCCGAGGTGGTGTCGGCGGCGGTGCTATTACTGGTGTTGCCGGTGGAGTTAAAGGATACATGGATAGACCTCGTGCTCCTGCAAAAGAAACAGGTGTACCTGGAGACAATGCGATAACTCAAATAGATAAGGGAGAAGTTGAAGGCGAGGCACCACCTGCACCTACACCTCCAACTCAAGGTCAAGAGCCAGCAAAAGTTGCAAAAACTACAGAATTAATAAAGCAAACACCTGCTGTGTCACCTGAAAACTTAGAGCGAGCTCAAGAACTAAAAGCCCAAGTCGCCCAGATTGACAGAGAAATCCGCCAGCTGCAGAAGGCTGGCACCGATGAAGCCACGTTGACCGCTTGGTACACAGCCCGCGATGAGTTGGCTGCACAAGAACGTGCCTTACGCCGAGGCGAGGGTGAAGAAGGAATTGTTGCTAGGGCCGCATCAATTGAAAAAACAACATCGCAAGGATTAGCTTTTACACCTATTAAACCTCTTTCTGAATTTAAAGATTTACCTACTGAATCATTAAAAGTTGAAGGATTTGGGGTTAGTGCGCAACTTACTCGTGATACAAAACGTGAACCTAATGTTTGGAAAGTAAGTGGAGTACGTGCAGAAACTCCGGGTAAGGGGCAGGGGACTCAATTTGGACAAGCACTTACAGATTGGGCAGATCAAAATGGGGCTACACTACAGTTAGTAGCTGCAGCGAATAAAGTAGATAAACAACAAGGGCTTGTTAATTTTTACGAAAGCCTTGGATTTGAACCTACTGCAGAATCTAAAGAACGCGCAGATATGGGGTTGTCGTATAGCTCTTTAATACGATACCCCAAAACTCCATCGGAATCATCTACGGTTCTCCGTGCCTCCAGTGCTCGTGATGAAGCCCTGCGTATGGCAGGTTTGTCTGAAGAAGATATTCAAGATCGGCGAGAAAAATTTGGAGAGCCCGGTGTTTCTTACAAAGTCACACCTGATGAATCGCGGATAACAGTAACTAATCTAGTTGATGCAGGGGTTTACGGCACCGAAGCAGAAAATATTGTTAACGAAATTAAAAAAGGTCGTGTCTCTGGGAAGACCAAGTATATTCTGAGCAAAGTATCTTCTGGGATGGTGGAGTTTCCTGATGGCTGGCGGGTGCCGACTGACCAAGACTATCAGTCTGCCAATGACTTTACAAAGGCTAAGTTTGACCGGGCTAAGCAATTAGGTGCAGGAGCATCGCAGGCTTCTCTTTTTCGTGCCCAGCAAATAGGTCTTGACCTGGCTCCGGCTACAGAAGAAACCCAGCGAGAGTTTATATCTCCAATTGCTGAGAGCGAGCGTGAATTTGCATTGACTGCCCCTGAAGGTACAGCACCTCCGCGAAGTCAGATTGAGACTGAAGAAGCGCCTGCAGCTGCTCCGATGAATTTAGTTGATGAATACAATATCAACCGGCTTGAGGACATGTTTAATAATCTACAGCCAACTGTAGAAGCAACATCGGGCATAAAAAATTACAAATCTGCAATTAAAAACTTTATTGACGAAATTAATGAATATCTTGGAGGCCCGCGAGAGCAGCGCGTTGAAAACCTCAAAACTATTAACTCTTTCTTTAATAGTCTGGGCACTACAAGTGATCCTCAGCAAGCGGCAAATCTTGCCAGAGATTTAAAAGGTAAGACTACGGAGCAGCAAGCAGAAATCCTTAGAAACCGTACTAAGATGCCAAATATCACCACGCCGACTGGGCTGGGTGAGCTACGCAAGCAGTTCCAAGACTTTATGGAGCAGCAGAGTCTAGCTAAGGTCGGCACGTTCCCAGCAGCGGCTGCTACTAGGACATTCGGTTCAGATATCTTTGTACCTGCAGAAGTTGCCAATATATTAAGAGTGCTAAGGCAAAAACCTGCCAAGTCGTTATCGCCTGAAGAAAAAGCCTTTATGGCTTATATGAGTAAGTTTAAGTATGGATTGGCTATGCGCTCGGCTGCTTATGATTTAGCCGAAAATGTTCCTATGGGGACTATGTTTTCTGGACAAGGCGCAAAAAATGCAACTTTATTTAAAAAGTTTGTTGATAAAAACTTCCCACCTTTAATTGCCGACGCATTTAACGGCGCAGTTGATGAGTACAAGAACAGATCAAAATACCTAGCAGAACAGTTTGAAAAATTAAAGCAAGCCCGGACTCGTCGCCAAGAATACATGCGGAAAGAAAAGACGGAAAGAAAAGAAACTGTTGAGGAGTTTGCTAAGGAAGAAGCTGAGAAAAAAGCAAAAGAACAAACTGACCTTAAAGCAAAATATGCTAAAGAGATAAAAGCTCTTGAAGAGGCTAAAAAAGGCGAAGGTTTATTTAAAACTTTTTTCAAAGCTGGTACCCCTGCAAGTAACTTTAAACCTTTACATCCAGCTGTTGAAGACAAGATTTCCAACAACGATGTTGACGGTGCGCTTGAACTAATTGAAAACTTCCCTGATTCCATGTATTGGAAGCTGCTGGCTAAGCGGTTGCGTGCAGCAAATATTACTGCAAGTATTAGGTTTGACGAACAAGAACGATTGATGCGCTATGAAGTAAGCAAAATTAAACTTACTGTAGATGCATTGCTCAACAACATTTATGCCACTTATCCAGAAGTTTTTAATCTTTACATTGCTCCAGCAATCAATGAAGTCGGTGAAATTGATATTAGGCGTTTTGCTGAAGGGCTTAAAACTATTAAAAACAACAAACTAATTAGCGAAAAAGGCATTAAAAGTCGTGTGTTTGAACGAACTTTTGATGTATACACAGACGCAGTATCTTCTTTAGATGCACCTGGATTTTACATGGCCGACAACAAAATGGAAGCCATAAATCTTAATCGCTCAGCTAATGGTAATTCGTATTATGCTTTTTTTCACGAGTTAATACATGCTGCAACATCTTTAGCAATCAAGAACCCAAGTAGACTAAATCCCGCACAGAAAGAAGCGTTAAAAAATCTTGAGGCTTTATATAAAGAAGCCACTGCTACGTACCCAGCTGTGTCAGTGTATGGGTTTCAAAATCTAGATGAGTTCATTGCAGAAGCATTTTCAAACGTAGAATTCCAACGGCTTTTGTCCAGCATACCTTACAAAACTACTGAGTCTTCGCTGTGGTCTAAGTTTATTCAGTATGTACGCAGACTTTTAGGTGGTAAAGACACGGCTTTGTTTGGAACGTTAGCAAATGCTGACATTTTAATGAGTGCAACACAAGTACGGGGCTCCGACTTAAATAAATACAGCGGCACGTTAAAAGCTACGGCTATACCAACTACTAACTATAAAACAGCTCCGGATGTAAAACTTTCTCAAGCGTGGTTAGATATATTACCTGATCGTTTAGAGTGGAATGCTGCAAAAGAAGGTGTTGGCAGACTACTTGAAAACGTAACTGATACAACTCGTAAGTATTTTCTTGGAGCATTTACACTTCGGCAACTGCAAGACTTAATCGGCACTCGATTAGGTGGCACGGCTTCAGGCTTTATTAATACGATTGAAAACATGCTTGAGGACCACAACCGGATAATTAATGAAGCTAAAGATGTTACAGACCTATGGACAAATTTAACCCCAACAGAAAATGATAATGTATCTACATTAATGTTAGATTCAACATTACGATTTATTGATCCAGCTACACAACCGGGAAAAGATTTTGACTTAGACCAGCGTTGGAACGCTTTATCTGATGACGCTAAAACTGTTTATCGTAAAGTACGTGATTTTTATGAACAACGCATTATTGAATACAAGCAGACATTATTAGATAACATAGAAATGTCTTTGGTTTCTAAAAATACGCCAGCACAAGAAATTAAAGAAAAGCTAGCAGCAATTTCACAAGAGTTTGATAAAGATAGTATTAAACCATATTTTCCTATACGTCGTTTTGGTCCTTACTGGCTACAGGTAGGCGAAGGTAAAACTAAAGAATTTATGATGTTTGATTCTGCTGCAGCACGTAACGCTGCTAGAAGAATGGTTGAAGAAGAGATAAATACGGGTAAAAGAAAACGTCAAACTATATATGAAGGTAATAGTCTTCGAGATATTCGATTACAAAATTTACAAGATATAGACACATTACAACGTATTGAAGCAATCGTTGATGAAGCCGCTGTTGACGATCCAATTATGAAAAGCACATATGTAGGTTTTGACAAAAAGATTGATTACCTACGAGAAGCTATTAAAGACAGCGTTGAAGAACTTTATCTAATGACATTGCCCAGCAAGAGCATTCGTAAAAATTTCATAACTCGTAAAGGTATAGCAGGTGCTTCTAAAGATATGCTACGAGCTTTTTCTGAGACTTCATCTCGGATGGCATATCAACACGCCCGATTTAAGCATTCTAGAACAATGTTTGAGCAATTAGGTGCCGCTCGAGAAATTCAAAAGAGCAATACTAAAGAAGGCAAACCTAATACTAAAGTTGATCTTGATTATATAAACGAGTTAGAAAAACGACTTGAATATGTAATGAACCCAAGCAATACAGGAACATTACCAACTATTCTTTCTAACGTGTCTTTTATTTGGTATCTGACAGCCCCCGCTTCTGCACTTGTTAACATGTTGGGCGTGCCAGCTATTGGCTTCCCTGTGCTTGCGGCTCGGTTTGGTAAAGGTAAATCTGCTGCTACTTTGGCTTCATACGGCAAACGATTTATTAGCGCTGGATTTAAAGACGCAAATGGTAAGTTTTCTATGCCATCACTTAGCACAACAAATCTGTCGCTTGAAGAACGTGCTGCCTATGATATATTTACAGCAAGCGGTTTAATTGATATCACTCAGGCTTATGATTTAGCAGGATTAGCTGAGTCGCCATCTAATATGTACACCGGCAAAATGAGCACAATCATGCGCTGGTCAAGTTATATGTTTCATCACGCTGAGCGGTTTAACCGTGAAGTTGTTGCCATGAGTGCGTTTCGGATGGCATATGACAAGGCAAAAACTGCTGGACTACCAAATAGAGTAGCTTTTCAAAAAGCAATCAACGAAGCCAAAGATCTTACTTATCGGTCAATGTTTGACTACTCAACGTTAAACAAGCCTAGGTATTTGCAAAACGCTTACGCCAAAGTTATTTTGCAATTTAAGCAGTTTCCGCAGCACATGACTTTTTTGTTAGCTCACAGTGCGTTTCTATGGTTTTCACCGCAAAATGCTGAGCTTAAAGCTGAAGTGCGAGAGTCTATTGTTACCGAACGTTTGCAGCTTGGTTTACCCCCACTTACAGATGAAGCAAAACTAAACAAAATGGTGGACGAAGAGGTAAAACGTATCGCTAAAGAAGGCCGAGATCGCGTCCTTGGAACTTTAGGCATGACGTTTTTATTTGCCGGAGCTACGGGGTTACCTTTATTTTCAGTCGGAGCAACAGTAATTGAAGCGGTTCATGCTGCATTTTCAGATGATGACGAGCCACCCCTTGATTTTGAAAATTGGTTTAAAAACTGGATGGCGACTACATTTGGCAACTTCTGGGGAGACTCTATATCTAGGGGTGTCATCACACAGGCTACAGGAATGAACTTTGCTGATCGTATGAGCCTTAATGATTTGTGGTTCCGTGATGCCCGCAAGAGTCAAGACGAAGTTACTGCTTTTCAAAATATGATCATTAACTTGCTTGGCCCAACTGCATCTCTTGCAGTAAGTGGCGTTGAAGCTCTAAAACTTTATAACGATGGGCATTACTATCGCGGTGCAGAAAAAGCATTGCCAGCATTTTTAAAGCAACCTTTAGTAGGGGCACGGTACGCTACTGAGGGAGCACTAACTTTAAAAGGTGATGAGCTTGTATCTGGATCTGAATTAAGTGCTAAAGATGCTTTGGCTCAGTCTTTAGGCTTTGCACCTGAAAAGGTTTCTCAGCGTCAAAAAGCCAACATTGAAATGAAAACCGCCGAGCAAGAAATCCTTACTAAGCGTCAAGACTTGTACAACGCTTTCTTCATGGGTGTTGATACTAGCGATGATGATCTGATAGACCGAGTGTTAGAGAAGATTGCTAAATTTAATCGTATGTATCCAGGACGTGCAATTACGGCAGAAGGATTACAAAAGTCTATTAAGAACCGTTATAAAGCCCGTGCTTTAGCTGAAATTACAGGCGGTATTCCCATTGATAAAAAGTTGATGGCCGACCTCATGGAAATGGGGTATTACGGAGACTTAGACTAAAAAAGACCCCCGCACTAGGCGGGGGCAAGGTTGAAGGAATCCAACCACCAAGAGGAGTGCCATGGGCACCGACAGCAAGGAGGTGCTGTCAGGGCGGAGTTTACTACCCTAATCTCCACACGCGCAAGCCTTTAATACCATTCTCTACTACACCTTTCATTTCTATAGAATAGCGCAATCTTTTAGCCACTAGCTTTACCTCTCTTTTAGCCTCTTCTAAATCTAAGCAAGGGATAAAGAATGTTCTCCCCGGCTTAAATTTGGCCCAGTCAATTTCAAAACTAATCCCGTGAACCTTCATTTGGTGGTGCTAAAGCGGCTACATAATCATCCGGGTTAATAAAATCCCCTTTGGAGCAATCAAACATAAAAGCATCTGTGGGGAGCCCCTCAATCTTTGTGCCCTTTGCCATACGTTTTTTAACTGTCTTTTCATATATGCCATCAGACTCTAGAGCTTTTAAAGCGTCTTTCAAAGTAATTCGGTTATCAGTGCAGAACTTTCGTAAATGCTTGGCGCTGATAAATAGCTTCTTGGTGTCGGGCTCCATACGGACTAGCAAGTCATATTTGGGTTCCACAACTGGCAGTTGAGCCATCCCCGTACGGTTGTCGGCGGCGTCATTAATAACCAGAATGCTGCCCCGATGTTCATTTAAGAATTCACCAATGACGCTGGCTTGGTTAGTAGCGGGCGGTTTAATCTCCTGACGCATCTGAGAAAACTCTTTAATCATCCATTCAAAAACCCGCTTAACATCAATATCAATCAAACCAAGACGTTTGGCAATCATCCCCCCAGCGATATTGCATGCAGCTACGCCAGACCAGAACCGCTCTCGACCACTAAATTTAACTTTCTTGTCAATGACTAGCTGAATCTGTTTGACCATGTTAATTGCTTCTTCAAGATTACCAACTAGCCATTGCAAATAGGGACGCCCTGCATGACCATAGTTTGTAAACATTTTTGGAAACAACTCATCAGCTTCTGCCTTAGTCATTAAAGAAGTCTCAGGAATTTGATATTCAATTAATCGCATCAACTCTCCATCTGGTGTAGCAGCCATAGAGCCGAGCTTGTCGTAAAACGAAGCATTTGATGTGCAGACGCACAATAAAGACCACTTAGAATTATTGATTCGTTCTACGTTAACTTGTGACTGCATACGCCCCCGCGCTCGACCTTGCGATACGGCATACAAGAAATCAGAGAAGTCATTGCTATCCATTTTTGTAACCTCATCGCAACTAATAGGCAGGTGGTTCATGATGCCCATGCGATTAAGTTTCATATTCATGGTGTCACGCCAGATAAGCATCTGCTCGTCTGGATGTCCGTATACACTATGCATCAACTGAGCAATAGTCGTTTTACCTGTACCAGATCGGTTGTTGATAAGGTTGATAACTGCGCCTTTTAGATTTATATGCTTGAGAAGAGGGGAACCAAACGCCGTGAAAAAGCCAAACGCATGAGGCTCAAACCCTTCACGATTGTAAACATTTGCCACCTCTTTCCATTCATCTAAAGTACCAACTGGTTGCATGAATTCAGAAAGAGCACTTGTTGCAGCCGATGGTGGGCTATATCGAATTGCCTCGGCGCTAATCTCTTGGTCTCCGACAATAAATTTTCTGTCTTTATCAGTCCATCCAAATTGCATTCTCATAACCTCCACTTCAGTTTTAAATTGTAGCTCGTTAATAAATTTAATCATGAATTGGGAAATCGCATCCATTTGCTTAACGTTGCCGACTACCCCATACCATCCTAAACGCTCTTTTATTTTTTCTTTAGACATAAGATCTGTAACTGGTAAGGCAAATTCTCTTATTCCGTCCTTTGGTAGGTGAAGCCGAATCCAAGCTACCTCACCCCTATGTGGGTCGTGCATCCGTTTGACAATATACAAATCATGTGGATAGATAACATCCGGGTCTTCACCATCGCCATTAGATCGGTAAATGCCGCCGTTCTTACCACGGAAATACGGGAACGGATACTCTGGAATAACAACCTTGGATGAGGGTAGCTCAGATATTTCTTGAGGTATTTCAACTACGTTATCTTCCGGTGCAGCACGGACAATCTTTTTACCAAGCTGTATTGGTCCCGTAATCTTTCCCTTGTGCTGGCACCCATCGCAACCCCCGGAGTTATACTTCTCAAACGTAACACACTTCTGTGGGCCTCCGGTGTCCATAGCTTTGCGAACAGTTTCGGCGGCGTTGTAGCCTGGATGCCCTTCTGAAATTTTATGTATTGCTACGTCACGATCTTCACAAGCCCATGCTACAGATAATCCAGCACGCCACAAATTGTAATCAACAGTATCTTGTTCTGTAGCAATCTTTGCTATCTGAGCGCAGCCTTCACCCTTAATTGTTTTAGCAATAATTATTTTGAACCACTTCTCTTCGTTGTTTGCCAACGCTTTAGTTAGTTCATTTAATTGGGCTTTAGGTAGTCCTAGTTCTGGTGGTGCAATTAATACGCCGACACGACTCTTAATTGTTTCGTAATCTACTTCTGGTGCTAAAGCTAAAATAGATACAGGTTTAGGTGGGTCATCTTTAAAGTTAAGTGTCTCAGGAACACGCAGTATAGATGCAGTATCAGCTGTTCGCGCTGGATCGGCGTAAAACTCGTTTTCTTCACACAGATACTTAATCCGTTCGGCAACGGGCTTCCATTCCTTAGCACTGACCGTTTTTGTGAGCCGCCAGTAAACATGTAACCCACGCCCAGAATTAACAATAGATGGCTTTGGCAGTTTTAATTCTTTGCAAAACTTATGTAGCGCCTGTAGCCCTGTTGCTTGGTCTGGATAGTCTTTACCTTCTCCGCAATCAATGTCAAGCCAGAAAGCCTTAATGTACTTAGCATTACCCTGTGTCCTTGATGTATTAGATTCATACTTAGAACAAGCAAAGTAAACGTCATACTTCTGCCCTAACAGACGTGCAATTTCCTCCTCTGCAGCATCCAATGTTTCATGGAACGTCTGCTTTGGCGTGCCCCCCTTTTTCAACCCAACGATGCAATACCAACCTTCGGATGGCAACACCGCTTGTAATAGTTCTGTTGTTGACATCCTTAATCCAGATGGGTTTTTCTTTTAAGTTTTTTAAGGGTATCCTCAATTTTCTCAATATGTTTCTTACGTGGGATTTCCTGCCCCTTAAACCATTTGTAGATGGTCATACGGCTTACACCAAAGAAATCTGCTACGTTTGAAACTGGTATTTCTTGAGCAATACACATCCTCCCCAGCATTACGCCGGGAGAGGATGTCGAGGCTGACTTATTTGTCTCAATAATACGAGACGAGTAACCACGAGAATCCGTCATGATTACTCATCATCCGTAGCCCAGTCGGCCATAACCGAGGCCAGATCTGCTTTGGGAGCAGGAGCATCAGCGGTTTTTTTAGTAGTCTTTTTAACCGGCTCAGCCACTTCAGCTTTGGGGACTTCCAGTGCTGCTACGGGTGCGGCAATAGCCTTTTGTTTAGAGTCGGCTTGAGAAGCGGTCTGAATAACTGCAGACTTGGCTTCGGGCGTAGAACCCTGCGCTTTAGCGCCTTCCCATTGCTCACGGTTTAAAAATCCAACCGGCTTGAAGATAAGTTTGGGCGACTCACTATCAGAGTCAAACTTCATCTCCGTAACAATCATATTAATATTGTAGCCCTGCGAAGCAACGTACTTAGCATACTGCTCAAACGGCATATGATCTTGATCACCCTTACCAAAATAAGATTTGGACGGTAGGATTAACTGATAGACAGAACCTTTGATGTCGTCAGCCAACGCTACGGCAAGACGCTTTTCAAACCGGCAAGCACGGCTGTCTTTCTGACCCGAACCTTTGATGTTCTGAGGGCACCCTTCACAATTAGTATGCTGCGGATCTTCAATACTTGCGTCAGGAGTTATGCCATCATTAGACCAGCAATCGGGAGGAGCCGACTCACCGGGGACATATGCACCCTCGTAAAACTTACGGGCCACATGTTTGGTGCCGTTTACGACAACAATGTTCATCGCACGATTTTCATTCTTGGCAATCTCTTCACCATTAACCATCATGCGAAACACTGAACCACGGATAGAAATCCGCTTCATGCCACCAGAACCACCAAGTGATTTGGTTAATTCATCAACGCCAACTTCTTTGATGTAATCAGGGACTGCTTGTTGGAACAAACTTACTTCGTTGCTCATTATTTTCTCCTAATGGTAATTTGATACTCACGATCCCGTTGAAGCCCTGCGGGATGCAAATCAGGGTTTTCCTCCAAAAACTGTTTCATATTGCTTTGGTGAATTCGACGCTCAAGTAACTCCATAGCCTCGTGCTCACGCATAAAACCGTGAAACGATTCCCAATCATTAGTCCAGTATCGTTCTTTTAATGTGCGATATGCGGTGCCAAACGGAGTGCGAAAGCTATCAGCACCAGTCTCTTTGCAGATATTAAGCAATTCACCACTGATGACTTTCATCTGATCTTCTATGTTTTCAATCTTTGCTTCCATGTCACGCTTCACCCGATCACGTTCATCACGCATCTTGATGTAAACAGAGACGAGCTTATCTACGGAAACATCCATATCGGTCCTCTTGGTTTTATTTTTTTATAATCTACTACTAAAACTGTACTGTGTCAAGAACTAATTTCAGTCTTGTATAAATCAACTAACTGCGTATGGGTATTAAGTTTTCCTTGAAGCATTCCGTACAACTTGTTTTCTACAGGACTACCGCTGATATGAACTACAGTCATCGGATTCTTCTGTCCCTGCCTATGTATACGTGCATTTGCTTGCAAATAAGTCTCAATAGAAGTCACCGGAGAGTACCATATGATTACATTAGCAGCAGTTAGGGTTACTCCGTGGGATGCAGCTTGCGGTTGAATAAGCAATACTTTTGGATCTAACTGCTCTTGAAACCTCTTAAATATGTCTGTACGTTTGTTAACACTTACATTACCGTTTATAACTTCACAAGTCGTACCCTGCTTAATAAGATATTCCTTAAGAAGTTGTATAGTGTGAGTGAATGGAACAAAAACCAATACTTTGTGGCTAGCCTCATCTATGACTTCTTGAACCACGCTGAGACGAGTTGAGACATCGAACTCAATGACATTACCCGCATCGGTATAGACTGCCCCACCTGATATCTGTAGCAATTTGTTAAGATTTGTAGCAGCATTGACGGTTGATACTTCTTCACCAGCAGCTGACATCAACATCTCATCCTTGAGAATCTTGTAATACTTTTCCTGTTGAGAAGATAAAGGGGCATGTCGAGCGGTGTAAGTTACCTCTGGTAAATCAATACATTGTTCTTTGGTAAACCGGATTGCAGGTTGCAGTGCAGTAAAAACAATATTTTGAGCACTTGGTTTTGGTATCCACTTAAATCTACTGATGTTGTACATAACCATGTCTCTAAATGACCCAAAAAACCGTGGAACATTCTGTGGAACAGCCATCTTGGCTAAGCCAAAAGCATCTGTAGGTGACTGAGCCGCCGGGGTACCCGTCATCATCCAAAGCCGTGTATCTTCTTTTAAGATGTTCTTAAGTATTTTCCATCGCTTAGTTGTTACATTTTTGTAAGCATTAGCTTCGTCTACAATAATTAAATCAAAAGTTTCGTCCCTAATTATTTCGTCTGCTATCGTCTCCACCCCATCGTAGTTAATAACAACAAACTCGGCGGCGCCATTAATTATGGCCTTTCTTTTTTCTTTAGAACCATGTGCCATACCAACATGTCGATGAACTGCGCACTTAAACAAATCAGATTGCCATGACGCCTGCATGATTGATAACGGACATATGATTAAGACTCGGCGTATTAAGCCCTGCTCCATAAGATAATCTGCTGCCCATATAGCTGCTGCGGTCTTACCTGTACCTTGTTCGTTAAAACAAAAAGCTCGTTTGTGCAGCGTGAAAAAAGACGCAGTATCTTTTTGATGTGACATAGGAGGGTAAACTCCCGGCCACTTGTAGTCTCTAACGATTGGAGACGGCACATTCTTAAGATTTAACGTGCTCAATGTTTGCGCTTCATGCAATCCCCAGTTAACTGCTACATCGCTAATTTCACCCTCTTTTTGTACAACTTTGCTTTTCTTTATTGTTTCGGTAATACGGCTTGGAAACTTAGTGCGCACCACCAAAACTTTGTCATTTATTATTTGCATTCTTTTTTACTGATCTATCTGAGTTACGTTTGAAAGAACGGTTTGTGCTTGGCTTGACAAGTCTAAGATTACTGCGGGAGTTGGTGCCACCCTTGGATAGAGGTTTAATGTGGTCGATATCTTTCCCGTCTCGATCAACACCGTCCTTGTCCATGTGGTATCTCGCACGTTCACGTGTGGCTCTAGAAGGTTTTTCATTTCGTTCTTTTTGCTGCTGCCATTCTTTTTTGTAGGGTCGGGGTTTATTAACATAAGGCATAATTACCTCCTAATTTAGACTCCTAAATTGTGTACGGTCTTTGAACCCCAAGTCAAGGGCCAACCGCTCGTTTTCGTCTTTAAGCCTGTCTATGTATTTTTGCAGGCCAGAAATGTGTTCGTGCAGTCGCACAATTTCCAATCCAGCCTGCTTCATTAATTCTTCTGCTTCGTCCGTGTCGTAGACTGGGTTGGCTAATTTCCGTAAAAGATCTGTATTCATTCCTTCACCCTGTAAAATCTCACACCACCTTGCTTGCTCATCTCGGCAAGTCCCTTCAAAACAAAATAATCCAATGCACGTCTTGCATGGGTTTCGCTAATCAATAGCGTTTTCATCGCCTGCTTGATTGTCACCGGAGTTTTACGCTCGGCAAAATATTTCCAAATCTTTTGGTCCTTCGGGTCTATGCTAATTGGCATTTGTTTTCTTCCAATACTTCTTATTCTGTTCACCAATCCACAGCCCCGCACATGCAATTTCAAGTTCTTCGCTCGGCGGGTTAGATTTCAAGGCGTATTGTATGCCCATCTTGAATCCTTCTGCGTGAGTGCGGTCTATCTTGTTATCAACGAGTAACCAAACCAAACCGACTACGCAGAAGATGGCAACTGTTTTATAGAAGTTCATCTCACCCA
>Ga0194133_10005642_pt1 | contig 15848 bp, 14 predicted proteins | sample TA2KigOf40mmetaG_FD_155448 | JGI IMG/M metagenome (GOLD analysis project Ga0194133, IMG submission 155448) | Freshwater microbial communities from Lake Tanganyika, Tanzania - TA2015055 Kigoma Offshore 40m | ecosystem: Environmental > Aquatic > Freshwater > Lake | place: Tanzania: Lake...
CGCGGGCACGCGGTTGCGCAGGTTGGCGAGCGGCGCGAGGCGCGACGCCCAGGGCGCCCAGCGCGGCAGCGAGGCGACGATGCGCCCGCGCGCCGACACGCCGTCGCGCCGCGCGCGCGCCGCGTCCGCCTCGATCTTCATGCGCGCCATGTCGACGCCGGTCGGGCACTCGCGCCGGCAGCCCTTGCAGCCGACGCAGAGCTCCATCGCCTCGGCGACCTCGTCGCTGGCGAGGCCGTTCGCGCCGAGCTGGCCGGAGAGCGCGAGGCGCAGCGTGTTGGCGCGTCCGCGCACGACATGCGCCTCGTCGCGCGTGACGCGGAAGCTAGGGCACATCGTGCCGGCGTCGGACTTCCGGCACTCGCCGTTGTTGTTGCACATCTCCGTCGCCGCCGGCAGCCCGCCCCAGGCCGACCAGTCGAGCGCGGTGGCGACCGGCGGCGTCGCGTAGTCCTCCGGGAAGCGCATGAGCCGCCGGTCGTCCATCCGCGGCGGACGCACGATCTTGCCGGGGTTGAACAGGCCCTCGGGGTCGAAGCTGTCCTTGATCGCCTCGAAGGCGCGCACGATCGGCGCGCCGTACATCGGCTCGTGGAACTCCGAGCGCACCAGCCCGTCGCCATGCTCGCCCGAATGCGCGCCCTTGTAGCGGCGCACGAGCTCGAAGGCCTCCTCGGCGATGGCGCGCATCTTCGCGGCGCCGTCCTGCTTGAGGTTGATGATCGGCCTCACGTGCAGCGTGCCTACCGAGGCATGCGCGTACCAGGTGCCCTTCGTGCCGTGGCGCGCGAAGATCGCGTCGACCTGGCGCGTGTACTCCGCGAGGTCCTCCAGCGGCACCGCGCAATCCTCGATGAAGGAGACCGGCTTCCCGTCGCCCTTCATCGACATCATGATGTTGAGGCCGGCCTTGCGGACCTCCCAGATCTCCGCCTGGAAGCGCGCGTCCGTCGCCTCCACCACGCTGCCCGGGAAGCCGAGGTCGCCCATCAGCTCGACCAGCCGCGCCAGCTTCTCCCGCTGCGGGGCAAGCTCGTCGCCCGCGAACTCCACCAGCAGGATCGCGTCGGGCTCGCCGCGCACGAAGCGCTCGACGACCGGGCGGAAGAGCGGGATGCCGCGCGACAGCTCGATCATCGTGCGGTCGACCAGCTCGACCGCGTCGGGGTCGAGCGCCACGATGTGCCGCGTGGCGTCCATCGCGGCGAAGAAGCTGGGGAAATGCACGACGCCGAGCGCGCGCGCGCGCGGGATCGGCGCGAGGTCGAGCTGCAGGCGCGTGAAGAAACCGAGCGTGCCCTCGGAGCCCACCAGCAGCTTCGCCATGTTCGTGCCCGGCTCCGCGCGGCCGAGGCCGGGGACGACATGCGGGCCGACCATGTCGAGGTTGTAGCCGCCGACGCGCCGCAGCAGCTTCGGCCAGCGATCCGAGGCGAGCTCGCCCGCGACGCCGGCGGCGATGCGCCGCGCATCCTCGACCGCCTGGCGGTAGCGCGGCTGCATCGGCGCGGCGGAGATGTCCGCGGGCACCTCGCCGAACTGCGCGCTCGAGCCGTCCGCGAAGGCCATGTCGATGGCGCGCACGTTGTGCACCATGTTGCCGTGGCGGATGGAGCGCGAGCCGCAGGAATTGTTGCCCGCCATGCCGCCGATCGTCGCGCGGCTGCCCGTCGAGATGTCGACCGGGAACCACAGCCCCTTGGCGCGCAGCTGCGCGTTGAGCGCGTCGAGCACGATGCCGGGCTCGACCCAGCAGCGCCGGTTCGCCGCGTCGAGCGAGAGCATGCGCCGGAGGTGCTTCGAGGTGTCGACGACGAGGCAGCGCCCGACGGTCTGGCCGCATTGCGACGTGCCGCCGCCGCGCGGCAGGACCGGCACGCCTTCCTCGCGCGCGATCGCGATCGCCGCGAAGACGTCGTCGACATGCGCGGGCACGACCACGCCCAGCGGCTCGACCTGGTAGATCGAGGCGTCGGTCGCGTAGCGCCCGCGGCTCGCGGCGTCGAACAGAACCTCGCCGCGGAGTTCCCTGCGCAGCCGCGCGGCGAGGGCGGAATCCCCGGGCCGGGCGCGCGCCGCGCCGGCGGGCACGCGCTGCGTGCCGTAGACGGAAGGCGGGGCGGCGTCGGAGCCGAGCGGCGGCATCGTCAGCGGAACCTGGCGGAGACGCGCGCGGTGCCGCCCGGCAAGCCTTTGTAGCGCGCGGTGAAGACCCGGCCCGCGGCGGGCGGCACCGGCCGCCCGAACGAGCCGAGGCTCACCATGTCCCCGGGCCGGAGGCTCTCGCCGCGTCGCGCGAGCTCCCCCGCGAGGAAGGCGACGGCGTTGAGCGGGTGGCCGAGGATCGCCGCGCCGGGAGCGGCCGAGAGCTCCTTGCCCTGGTCGTCGGAGAGCGTCACGCGCATCGCGGCGAGCGCGGCGACGAAGGCGTCGTCCGCGCGCACCTGGATCGCCGGGCCGAGCACGCCGCGCCGCGCGCCCACGTTGATGGCGGTGACGACGGCGCCGTTGAGCCTGGCGCCCTCGGCCAGCGCGAGGTCGGCCAGCTCGATGAAGGGATGGATGGCGCGCAGGTGCCGCGCGACCTCGGCGGGCGTGCGCGCCTGGTTGATCGCAGCGTCGGCGACGACGGCGACCATGTCGGCCTCGACCACGGGCCGCGCCCCGTAGCGCGCGCGCAGCGTCGCGCCGTCCGGCAGGATCATGCCGTGCAGCAGCTGGCCGACGACCGGGCTCGACACGCCCAGCGCCTGCTGCGCCTGCGGCGAGGTGAGCCCGACCTTCCAGCCGACCGGGCGGCCTTCGTGGGCGCGCAGCCGCGCGACGAGCGCGCGCTGGACGCAGAGCGCCTCCTCCGCGGAGATCGCCTCGCCCGGGCCGGCGGCCGGGGCGCGCGCGGTCCAGGCGCGGTGGAGCGCCGCGGCGTGGTCGACCGGCCCGCAGGATTCCTGCCGGGCGTCGGCGGGCGCGGCGGCGAGGGCGGTCGCGAGGAGGGCGGCGGCGAGGGCGGTTGCGCGCATGGGGCTGCTCGGCTGATGTTGCTGGGAAGGCGCGACTATAGCGGGCGCGCATCGGCGAGGCAGGAGCGAACACGGTGGACGACAGGCTGCGCGGCAACCGACCCCGTCGGCGGGCGGGACGGCATTTCCTCCAGATCCCCGGGCCGACCAACGTCCCCGACCGCGTCCTGCGCGCGATGGACATGCCGACGATCGACCATCGCGGCCCGGAGTTCCAGGCGCTCGGCCGCGAGGTGCTGGAGGGCGTGCGCGCCATCTTCCGCACCGCCGGCCCGGTCGTGGCCTATCCGGCCTCCGGCACCGGGGCCTGGGAGGCGGCGCTGGTCAACGCGCTGTCGCCGGGCGACCGCGTCCTGATGTTCGAGACCGGGCATTTCGCGACGCTCTGGCGCGAGCTGGCGACGCGGCTGCGCCTCGAGGTGGAGTTCGTGCCCGGCGACTGGCGCTCCGGCGTCCCGGCCGCGGCGCTGGAGGAGAGGCTGCGCGCGGACAGGGACGGCGCGATCCGCGCGGTATGCGTCGTCCACAACGAGACCTCGACCGGCGTGGCGACGGACATCGCCGCGCTGCGCCGGGCGATCGACGCCGCCGGCCATGGCGCGCTCTTCATGGTCGACACGATCTCCTCGCTGGGCTCCCTCGACTATCGCCACGACGAATGGGGCGTCGACGTCACGGTCGCGGGATCGCAGAAGGGCCTGATGCTGCCGCCGGGGCTTTCCTTCAATGCAATCAGCGGGAAAGCACTCGATGCTCACGCGAAGTCTCGCTCGGTCCGGTCCTACTGGGACTGGAGCGCGATGCTGGGGCCGAATGCATCCGGCTTCTTTCCCTACACGCCCGCGACCAATCTCCTCTATGGCTTGCGCGAGGCCGTTCACATGCTGCTCGAGGAAGGCCTCGACGCCGTCTTCGCCCGCCATGCGCGCCATGCCGCGGCGACGCGCGCCGCCGTCGAGGCCTGGGGGCTGGAGATCCTGGCGCGCGACCCAGCCGAGCGGTCCAACTCGCTGACCGCTGTCCTCATGCCGGAGGGCCACGACGCCGACCGGTTCCGCGAGGTCGTGCTTGAGGGCTGGGACATGTCGCTGGGCCAGGGCCTCGGGCGGCTGAAGGGGCGGGTCTTCCGCATCGGCCACCTGGGCGACTTCAACGACCTGATGCTGGCCGGGACGCTGGCGGGGGTCGAGATGGGCCTGGCGCGGGCCGGCGTCCCGCATCGCCCCGGCGGCATCCAGGCGGCGCTCGCGCGGCTGGCGCGCGACGGCTGACGGGAGGCGCCCGATGATCGTGAAGGGGGGCCGCGCCTATTACGGCCAGGCGATCGGGATCGCGCTCTTCGACGGGCGGCGCTACCCGATGGTGGCCGGCGATGTCGGCAACGCGAGCACCTATGCCTACCCGGTCCGGCTGAAGGTCGTGCCCGGCCTGCTGGCCTGCCCGCCGCCGCCCGCCGAATGGGGCGCGGTCGAGCCGCGCGAGGTCGGGCTCCTGAGGCAGGCCGTGCGCGAGCTCGCCGCCGAGGGCGTGCGCGCGATCGTCACCTGCTGCGGCTTCTTCGCCGCGGTGCAGGACGTGCTGGCGCGCGAGGCGGGCGGCGTCCCGGTCTTCACCTCGCCGCTCGTGCTCCTGCCGCTGCTCGACCGGATGTTCGGGCCGGGGCGCAAGATCGGCGTGCTCACGGCCTCGAAGTCGATGCTGGGCGATAGCTACCTGCGCGCCGCGGGCGTCGGGCCCGGCCACCAGGTCGTCGTCGAGGGGCTCGAGGATTCGACCGAGTTCTACGCCACGCACATGGGCGGCACGCGCGAGACCATGGATGTCGGGCTGCTGCGCCGCGAGGTCGTGGCGATCGCGACGCGCTTCGCGGCCGCGCATCCCGACATGGCGGCCATGGTGCTTGAATGCACGACGCTGCCGACCTTCTCGGCCGACATCCAGGAGGCGACCGGCCTGCCCGTCGTCGACTACGTGGGCTTCATGGACTTCATCCACCGCACGGTGGTCGCGCGGCGCTTCGAGGGCTTCGCCTGACGCGGCGGGCCGCGCTCAGTTGAGGCGCGGGCGCTCGCGCTCGCGCATCCGCTCGACCATCTCGCCGAGCCCGCGCAGGTGCGGGTTGACGGCGAGCGCGAGGTCGAAGGCGGCGATCGCCTCGCGCGCACGGCCATGGCGCGCGAGGATCTGGCCGAGCCCGGCCAGCGCCCCGAAATGCCGCGGCTCCAGCTCGACCACCCGCAGGATGTCGGCTACCGCGTCCTCGTCGCGATCCTCGGAGAAGGCGAGGATCGCGCGCTTGTTCCAGGCCTCCGCCCAGTCGGGCGCGTCGGCGACCAGCTGGTCGAGCATCGTTCGCGCGTCGTCGCGCCGCCCCTCGAGCAGCGCGTTCGAGGCCGCCTCCATCGCCGCGTCGAGGCGCCGGTCGCGATGGTTGGTCCACAGCGCCCAGACCAGGGTCTGGAGCTCGCGCGCCTCCTCCTCGGGAAGCTTCATGGCGAGGCGCGCGAAGAGCGCGTCCAGCCGCCGCGGCAGGCCGGGCGCGGGGCGCGCGTCGCGCGCGGCGAGGATGCGCTCCAGCGCCTCGTCGAGGACCGAGGGGCCGCCGGGCTGGCCCGCGCCGGGGACGCGGCGGCGCGTCACAGGTCCTTCTCCATGACCACGATCTCCTCGCCGCGATAGTCGCGCGTCTCGCGCGCCTGCCAGCCCAGGCCGGCATAGAGCGCGGGTGCCGAGGCGGTGAAGAGATGGAGCCGCGCATAGCCGAGCCGCCGCGCGGCGTCCTCCGCCGCGCGCACGAGCAGCTTCGCGACGCCGCGCCCGCGCGCCTCGGGCGGCACGTAGACCGAGGCGAGCCATGGATTGCGCGGGTCGCCCTCGATGTCGTCGAACATCAGCTGCGCCGTGCCGGCGGGCCTGCCCGCGGCGTCGAGCGCGACGAAGACGACCGGCACGCGCGAGGGATCGAGCCCGGCGCGCACGCGCTCCACGCGCTGCGCGAGCGTGCGCCCCGGCGCGAGGTGGCCCCATTCGGCGAAGCCCCAGGCGGCGACCAGCTCGACGAATTGCGGCCGCTCGGCGAGCGGCAGGACGACGAAGGGCGGCGTCGGCGGGGGCGGCATGCGTGCCTGCCTCCGCGGTCAGGCCGCCGGGACCGCGCTCCACCCGGAGCGCGCGCGCACGGCGTCGATCACCTCCTGGTGGCGCAGCCCGTCGGCGAGGGTGAAGTAGGGGGCGTGCGCGCGTCCCTCGATGTCGGCGACGAAGTCGCGCGCCAGCGCGTTCCAGGCGCGCGCGGGGACGTCCCAGCCCGGCGCCCAGTGCGGCTGCGCCTCGACCGGCGGGAGCGATGCCAGGATGTCGGCGCGCATCGGCACGACGGAGAACCCGGCCTCGCCCTCGCGCCAGAGATGCACGTCGCCCTGGCAATAGGCCTGGTCGACATGGATCGTGCCGGTGCGGCCATACAAGGCGACGTAGTCCTGGTGCTTGCCCTTGCGCAGGCAGGAATGGCGGAACGTCACGCTCGGCGCCGCCGCGGGATCGGAGCCGGGCGCGCCGATGCGCGCGAGCACGGTGTAGGACCAGTCGCTGTCGACCTCGCCCCAGCGCGCGGCGCGCGCCTGTTCCTCGGGCACCAGCGCGCGGGTCCAGTCGCGGAAGTCGTGCGGGAAGGGGACGATCGGCGCGCGGCCGAGGTCGTTGCGCGTCTCGCCCGCGACGGCCAGCGTCGCGCCGGCGCACACGCTTTCTGCGATGGCGAGCTTGTGGGTGAAGTTGTTGTTGAGGCGCCCGCCGCCATCGGCGAGGCGGTGCGGCCATCCATGGGGCAGGCGCTCGTGCCAGTGGTAGTGCGAGACGAACTCCGCCTCGAGCAGCTCGCCGATGGCGCCCTCGGCCACCAGCGCGCGCGCCAGCAGCGCCGAGGGCTGGTAGTTCGAGGTCGCGGCATAGGCGCTGCGCACGCCGGCCGACTTCGTCGCCGCCCAGAGCCGCCGCGCCTCGGCGGCGGTCGGCGCGAAGGGCTTGTCGACGTAGAGATGCGCGCCCGCGGCGAGGGCCTCGTCGATGATCGCGGCATGGCTGTCGCCCGGCGTCGCGACCGCGACGATGTCCGGCCACAGCTCGCGCAGCGTCGCGCGCCAGTCCGTGCTGGCGACGGGGATGCCGAGCCGCGCGGCGAGCGCGCTGACCACGGAGGCGGTGCGGCTGGCGATCGCCACGACCTCCGTGCCAGCCTGGCGCAGCGCCATCGCATGGCCCTCGCCCGCCGACCCCGCCCCGACCACCATCGCCCGCAACGCCATGCCCGCCTCCTCGCCGAAACGCCACCCGACGCTAGCCGGGTTCGCGCGCGGTGGAGAGGGTTTCCTGCGTGCGGCTTGAGGAAGGTCGTGTCGGTCTGTCCTTCGATCGCGGGGGCCGGACGCTCAAACGGGGACACGCAACTGGAGCCTGCCACCAAGGGATTGCGGGACTGGCGTCGCGCGTTCTATGACGTGATCCGCGGAAGCCGCGGGGAACATGGTTTCGGTTGCGTGCCCGATTGCTTGAGCGGCCGAAGCCACCACCCTGCTGATAGAGAACACGTGGGATTCACGATGATGCAGATGCAATCAAGCCCGGCGCGATACGGGCGACGCGCGACGGGCGTGATGGTCGAGCAGCCGCGAGGCCCGCTTCCGGGCGCCATGATCGTCGCGTTCCTGCTTGCCCTGATGGCAGCACCGGCGGGCGCGCAGGGAGGCGCGGCAGTCGGGCGACGCGCCCGTCGGCAGCTTTCCCGCGAACGCCTTCGGGCTGCACGACATGCTTGGCAATGTCCGTGAATGGGTCGCGGATTGCTGGAGCAATCCGGTTGACTTCCCGTCCCCCGATGGACGCGCATGACGTCGAGACGGTGCGCCAGCTCTACACGGAAGCCCAGAACTGGACGCGCCACTTCGAGCAGCTCGTCGTCAATGCGAATGTCCTCATCGTGTCCGCCGCGCTCATCTTCATGGGGCTGGCCTTCGGGGAACGGGTTTCGGGAGTGCAGGCGCGGATGATACTGGCCGTCCCGGTGCTCATGGGGCTGGTGGGCATCGCGCTCACCGAGACCCTCTTCAAGCTCTATGCGTCCTGCGTATTGCGGCTGGTTCGCCTCGAGAACCTGATGGGATGCCTCGACCCGGCGCGCTTCGATGCCTTCGATCGCGGCGGTCCGCTGCTCCCGCGGGAGATGATGGTCCTTCCCGCCTCACGCCCGACATCCGTCAGGTTCTTCCTTGCCCTGCACACGCCGCTCGTCGCGTCGTACCTGTTCCTGCTCGCCGCGAGGTAGAGGCGCCGGCCGGTCGCTGGCGGCGCGGGCAGCCTTGAGCCGGGATCGCTTCGCGGCATGCCCGGCCCCCCGCGCTTGACTCCCCTCGGAGCGGGCGCGAAAGATCGCAGCGATCCCGACAGGAGACCTTCCATGCGCTTCATGACTGCGGCCGCCATCGGCCTGCTCGCGGCCTCGACCTTTCTAGCGCCCGCGGCGGCGCCGGCGCAGACGCCGCGCGACACGGTGGTCATGGCCAAGGCGATCGACGACATCATCTCGCTCGATCCCGCCGAGGCCTTCGAGTTCTCGGGCGTCGAGGCGGTGGCGAACATCTACGACAAGCTGATCAACGTCGATCCGAAGGACCCCAACAAGCTCGTGCCCGAGCTGGCCGAGAGCTGGTCGGTGGCTGCCGACGGCGTCACCTTCACCTTCAGGATCCGCTCGGGCGCGAAGTTCCACTCCGGGAACCCGCTGACCGCCCACGACGCCGCGTATTCCCTGCAGCGCGCTGTCACTATCAACAAGTCCCCCGGCTTCATCCTCACCCAGTTCGGCCTGAACAAGGACAACGCAGCGCAGCGCATCCGCGCGACCGACGACGCGACGCTCGTCGTGGAGGTCGGCAAGCCCTTCGCGCCGACGTTCTTCTACTACTGCCTCACCGCGGCGGTCGCCTCGGTGGTCGACTCCAAGGTCGTGAAGGCGAACGAGAAGGACGGCGACTGGGGCAACGCCTGGCTGAAGCAGAACTCCGCCGGGTCGGGCGCCTATTCGCTGCGGACCTGGCGCGCGAACGAGCAATACGCGCTCGAGGCCAACCCGAACTGGATGAAGGGCGCGCCGAAGAACCGCCGCGTCGTCGTGCGCCACGTGCCGGAGCCAGCGTCGCAGCGCCTGCAGCTCGAGAAGGGCGACATCGACTTCGCCCGCAACCTCTCGAAGGACCAGATCGCCGCCGTGCGCAACGACCCGAACATCGTGGTCGAGAGCTCCCGCAAGGGCTACATCCTCTACCTTGGCCTGAACCAGAGGAACCAGAACCTTGCCAGGCCCGAGGTGCGCGAAGCGCTCAAGTGGCTGGTCGACTACGAGGGGCTCGAGAAGAACCTGCTGGACGGCGTCTACGTGCAGCATCAGTCCTTCCTGCCGCAGGGCTTTCCCGGCGCGATCGAGGACAAGCCCTACAGGCTCGACGTCGCGAAGGCGAAGGAGCTCCTGGCGAAGGCCGGGCTGCCCAACGGCTTCAGCGTGACGATGGACGTGCGCACCACCGCGCCCATCGCCGACGTCGCGCAGGCGCTGCAGGCGACATGGGCGCAGGCGGGCATCAGGCTCGAGCTGCTGCCGGGCGACGGGCGCCAGACGCTGACGAAGTACCGTGCGCGGAACCACGACATCTTCATCGGCTCCTGGGGCCCGGACTACTTCGACCCGCATACCAACGCGCAGACCTTCGGCATGAACGAGGACAACGGCGACAATGCGGCGTCGAAGACGCTGGCCTGGCGTAACGCCTGGAACATCCCAGAGATGACGAAGGCGATTTCAGGCGCCGTGCTCGAGCGCGACCCCGCGAAGCGCGTGGCGACCTACGAGGCGACCCAGCGCGAGCACCAGAAGGTCTCGCCCTTCGTCATCATGTTCCAGCAGATCGAGGTCGCGGCGCGGCGCCGGAACGCGAACGGCTTCGCGCTCGGCATCATGTCGGACATGAACAGCTTCGCGGCGATCACCAAGAACTGACGGCGCGGCGGCGCCGGGTCGCCTGCCCGGCGCCGCGCGCCTCCCGCGACCAGTGAACCTCGCGCGCACAACGCGGCTGCTCGGCCGGGAGGTCGCCGCCGTCGCGGTCACCTTCCTCGGCCTGCTGCTCGTCACGTTCTTCATCGGGCGCGTCGTGCCGATCGACCCCGTGCTCGCCGCGGTCGGCGATCGTGCGCCGGCCGAGGTCTACGAGCGGGTGAAGGTCGAGCTCGGCCTCCATCTGCCGCTCCACGAGCAGTTCTGGATCTACCTCCGGAAGGTCGCGGCCGGCGACCTCGGCCAGTCGGTCCTGACCTCGAACCCCGTGCTGGTCGACATCGGCCGCGTCTTCCCGGCGACGCTCGAGCTCGCGACCCTGGGCACGATCATCGGCGTGTCGCTCGGCGTGCCCGCGGGCGTGCTCGCGGCCGTCCATCGCGGCACCTGGATCGACCAGGCAGTGCGCGTCGTCGGCCTGTTCGGCTTCTCGGTGCCGGTGTTCTGGCTGGGCCTCGTCGGCCTGCTCGTCTTCTACCGCGTGCTGGGGGTGGTCGGCGGGCCGGGACGCCTGGGCGTCGCCTTCGACGACATCGTCGACCCGATCACCGGCGTCATCCTGCTCGACGCGGCGCTGCGCGGCGAATGGGAGGTGTTCCGCAACGCCTTCTCGCACCTGATCCTGCCGGCGAGCGTGCTCGGCTACTTCAGCCTTGCCTACGTGAGCCGCATGACGCGCAGCTTCATGCTCGAGCAACTGCGCCAGGAATACGTCACGACGGCGCGGGTCAAGGGCCTGCCGGAGCGGCGCGTGGTCTGGCGCCACGCGCTGGGCAACGCGATGGTCCCGCTGATCACGGTGATCGCGCTGAGCTACGCCAACCTGCTCGAGGGCTCGGTGCTGACCGAGACCGTCTTCGCCTGGCCCGGCCTCGGGCGCTACATCACCAACTCGCTGCTCAACGCCGACATGAACGCCGTGCTCGGCGGGACGCTCGTGGTCGGCGCGGTGTTCATCGGGCTCAACATGCTGGCGGACATCCTCTACCGCCTCGTCGACCCGCGGGCGCGCTGAGGATGGCCGCGCGCGACTGGCTCCTCGCCCCCACGCCCGGGTCGCGGCTGCAGTCGCGGCTCGGCCAGGCCTACCTGCGCTGGCTCGCCTTCAGGTCGAACCCGCTGGCCTGCGTCGGCCTCGCGATCGTGGTCGCGCTGCTGCTGCTGGCGCTGCTGGCGCCGCTGGTGGCGACCCACGACCCGCTGGCGCAGTCGCTGGCGCGGCGCCTGCGGCCGCCCTCGGCCGAGCATTTCTTCGGCACCGACGCGCTGGGCCGCGACATCTTCAGCCGCATCGTGCACGGCGCGCGCATCACGCTGCTCGTCGTCCTGGTCGTGGTCGTGACGGTAGGCCCGATCGGGCTGCTGGTCGGCGCGGTGGCCGGCTACGCCGGCGGCGCACTCGACACCGTGCTGATGCGTGTCACCGACATCTTCCTCGCCTTCCCGCGGCTGATCCTCGCGCTGGCCTTCGTCGCCGCGCTCGGGCCGGGGATCGAGAACGCCGTGATCGCGATCGCCTTCACGGCCTGGCCGCCCTACGCGCGCGTCGCGCGCGCCGAGGCCATGGTGATCCGCAACGCCGACTACATCGCCGCGACCAGGCTGCAGGGCGCCTCGCCGGCGCGCATCGTGCTGCGCCACGTGATGCCGCTCTGCGTGCCGTCGCTGATCGTGCGCTCCACGCTCGACATGGCCGGCATCATCCTCACCGCGGCCGGCCTCGGCTTCCTCGGCCTCGGCGCGCAGCCGCCGATGCCCGAATGGGGCGCGATGATCGCCACGGGCCGCGACTACATCTTCGACCAGTGGTGGGTTGCGACCATGCCGGGCATCGCGATCTGCGTGGTCGCGCTCGGCTTCAACCTGCTGGGCGACGGGTTGCGCGACGTGCTCGACCCGAAGCAGGGGCAGTGACGATGGGCGACGCGCCGCTGGTCGAGGTCGAGGACCTGCACGTGCGCTTCCACACGCGCACCGGGGTCGTCGAGGCGGTGCGCGGCCTGTCCTTCTCGCTCGGCCGCGAGAAGCTCGGAGTCGTCGGCGAATCCGGCTCGGGCAAGTCGATGACCGGCCGCGCGATCCTCGGCCTCGTGCCGCCGCCGGGCGAGGTGACCGCCGCGCGCCTCGCCTTCGCCGGCCAGGACCTGCTGCGGCTCGACGACGCGGGCATGCGCGCGATCCGCGGCCGCCGGATCTCGATGGTGCTGCAGGACCCCAAGTTCTCGCTCAACCCGGTCATGCGCGTCGGCGACCAGGTCGCAGAGGCGTATCGCCAGCACCACCGCGCCAACCGCACCGACGCGCGCGCACGCGCGATCGCGATGCTCGAGCAGGTGCGCATCCGCGACGCGCGGCGTGTCTACGACCTCCATCCGCACGAGGTCTCCGGTGGCATGGGCCAGCGCATCATGATCGCGATGATGCTGATCCCGGAGCCCGACGTGATCATCGCCGACGAGCCGACCTCCGCGCTCGACGTGACGGTGCAGATGCAGGTCCTCGCGATCCTCGACGACCTCGTCACGCAGCGCGGCATGGGCCTGGTCTTCATCAGCCACGACCTCGCGCTGGTCGGCTCGTTCTGCGACCGCGTCGTCGTCATGTATGGCGGCCGCGCGATGGAGACGCTGGCCGCGCGCGACCTCGCGGGCGCCAGCCATCCCTACACGCGCGGGCTGCTTTCCTGCCTGCCGAGCCTCGACAAGCCGGTGGCCGCGCTGCCGACGCTGGTGCGCGACCCCGCATGGATGGGCCGATGAGCGCGATCCGCGCCGAGGGGCTCGACGTGCGCTTCGGCGACATCCACGCCGTGCGCGGCGCGTCCTTCGCGGTCGCCGAGGGCGAGAGCTTCGGCATCGTGGGCGAATCCGGGTCGGGCAAGTCGACGGTGCTGCGCGCGCTCGCCGGCCTCAACCCCGGCTGGACCGGGCGCATCGAGATCCGCGGCGAGGCGCAGGGGCGGCGGCGCACGCGCGCCTTCCACGCCGCGGTGCAGATGGTCTTCCAGGACCCCTTCGGCAGCCTGCACCCGCGCCACACCGTCGACCGCGCGCTGGCCGAGCCGCTGGCGATCCAAGCCACCGGCGACGCGGAGGCGCGCATCGAGCGCGCCCTCGCCGAGGTGCAGCTCGGCCCGGGCTTCCGCTTCCGCTACCCGCACCAGCTCTCCGGCGGGCAGCGGCAACGCGTGGCGATCGCGCGCGCCCTCGTGCTCGAGCCGCGCATCCTGCTGCTCGACGAGCCGACCTCGGCGCTCGACGTGTCGATCCAGGCGGAGGTGCTGAACCTGCTGGCCGAGCTGCGGCGTCGGCGCGGGCTGACCTACGTGCTTGTCAGCCACAACCTCGCCGTGGTCGGGCACATGTGCGAGCGCATCGCGGTGATGAACGCGGGCCGCATCGTCGAGGAGCTCGACGCCGCGTCGCTGCGCGCCGGCACGCCGCGCGAGGCCTACACGCGCCAGCTGCTCGCCGCGAGCCGCGGCTACGATCGCGCCGCCGCCGCGGGCTTCCGCAGCTTCGACTGACGCCGCGCCGGTCGATTGACAGCGGGCGGAGGCCGCCCGTCTACTGCGCGCCTCCCGAACAGGACGGACCAGCGAGATGACCACGCGCAACAGCCGCAGCGGCGGCAGGATCCTCGTCGACCAGCTCCTGGTCCACGGCGCCGACATGGCCTTCTGCGTGCCGGGCGAGAGCTACCTCGAGGTCCTCGACGCGCTGCACGACTCCCCGTCGATCCGGCTGGTCAACGCCCGCCACGAGGCCGGCGCCGCCAACATGGCGGAGGCCTATGGCAAGCTCACCGGCCGCCCGGGCATCGCGATGGTGACTCGCGGTCCCGGCGCCTGCCACGCGGCGGTCGGCGTGCACACGGCATTTCAGGACTCGACGCCGATGATCCTCCTCGTCGGCCAGGTCGCGCGCGACGCGATGGACCGCGAGGGCTTCCAGGAGATCGACTACCGGCAGATGTTCGGGCCAGTGGCGAAATGGGCGGCGCAGATCGACCGCGTCGAGCGCATCCCGGAGTACATGTCGCGCGCCTTCCATGTGGCGACCTCCGGCCGTCCCGGCCCGGTCGTGCTGGCGCTGCCCGAGGACATGCTCGTCGACACCACGGACGCGGGCGACGCCCAGCCATATGCCGCGCATCGCCCCGCCGCGACGGCCGCCGACATCGCGCGCGTGCGCAAGATTCTCGCCGGCGCCGAAAGGCCGCTGATGCTCGTCGGCGGCTCGTGCTGGTCGGACGAGGGCTGCCGCCAGGCGATCGCCTTCGCCGAGGCGAACGGCCTCCCGGCCGCGGTCTCGTTCCGCCGCCAGGACCTGCTGTCGACGCGCTCGCGCGCCTATGCTGGCGACATCGGCACGTCCGGCCCGCCGGCGCTGGTCGCGCGCTTCAAGGAGGCGGACGTCGTGCTGGTCGTGGGCGCGCGGCTCGGCGAGATGACGACGCAGGGCTACACGACCCTCGACAGCCCGCGCACGCGCCAGGTGCTGGTCCATGTCCATCCCGACGCGGACGAGATCGGCCGCGTCTTCCGCCCGGCTCTCGGCATCGTCTCCTCGGGCGACGGGTTCTTCGCCGCGGCACGGTCGATGGCGCCGCTCGACGGCGCGCGCTGGGCGGCGTGGGCCGAGGCCGCGCGCAGGGACTACCTCGCCTCGCTGGAGGCGCCGGCCTATTCCGGGCCGCTCGATTCGGCGAAGGCCATGCACGCGCTCGATGCGCTGCTGCCTGCCGACGCGATCATCACCCTCGACGCCGGCAACCACACGGGCTGGCCGCAGCGCTTCCTGCATTTCGGCCGGCCGCGGCGCGAGGTTGGCCCGACCTCCGGCGCGATGGGCTACGCGGTCCCCGCGGCGGTGGCGGCGAGCCTCGTGCATCGCGACCGCGTCGTCGTCGGCTTCGTCGGCGACGGCGGCTTCATGATGTCGGGGCAGGAACTCGCGACCGCGGTGCAGCATGGCGGGCGACCGATCGTCGTCGTTTTCAACAACCGCATGTACGGCACGATCCGCATGCACCAGGAGCGCGAGCACCCGGAGCGCGTGGTCGGCACCGACCTCAGCGAGCAGGACTTCGCGGCGCTGGGCCGCGCGCTCGGCTGCCATGCCGAGCGCGTCGAGCGCACCGAGGACTTCGCGCCGGCCTTCAGGCGCGCGATGGGGTCGGGCCGCGCCGCGCTGGTCGAGCTGCTGACCGACCCCGAGGTGGTGTCGACGCGGCTGACGATCACCGGCCTTCGCGAGCGGGCGCGGCAGGCGGCGGCGAAGCGCTGAGCCCGCGCCGCGCCCGGCGCCTGCGCCAGCCGAGCGCCAGGGCGGCGGCGGGCGCCGCGAGCAGCGCCAGGGAAGCGGGCTCGGGCACCTCGAGCAGCGGGACCCCGGCCGGCGCCGTGCCGGGTGCCAGCGCGAGCATGCCCGCCATGGCGAGCAGCATCTTCCTATCCATGCGGCGGGGCCTCCTTCGGTCCCTCGGCGCGCAGGATCGCGGTCCCCGGCGCCTCGCGCATTGACGAGGGTCATCCGGCGCGGGCGGCGCGACCCAAGCCGGCGTTTGCGGTGCGCGCGGCGCGGAGCGACACTGCGCCATCACCCACCAGAGGGCCCCCATGAGCATGGATCCGATGTCCGACCTCGCCATCGCGCGCCGCGCGACGCTCAAGCCGATCGCGGAGGTGGCGGCGCGGGCCGGCATCCCCGCCGACGCCCTGG
>Ga0194133_10005644_pt1 | contig 15847 bp, 21 predicted proteins | sample TA2KigOf40mmetaG_FD_155448 | JGI IMG/M metagenome (GOLD analysis project Ga0194133, IMG submission 155448) | Freshwater microbial communities from Lake Tanganyika, Tanzania - TA2015055 Kigoma Offshore 40m | ecosystem: Environmental > Aquatic > Freshwater > Lake | place: Tanzania: Lake...
ACAATCCGTCAATAAACGACAAACGCCTGGCTGCAATAACGGCCATTGAAAGCGGTCGGTATGACGCAATAAACATGTATGACAGAATGATTGTGTCTGTTGGTCTCATTCAATGGGGAGAAGCAAATAATTTTTCAGTCACAAAAATGTTAGGACTGATTTGTGATTCAGGATTTGAACAGTTGATTCAAAGCTGCTTAAAGCCAGCAATGGAAATTTCAGAATCTTCTTTTAAGAAGAACCAAAAAGGAATTTGGAGGTTTTTTATAGGAAATTCTGAGGTTAATAGCCTGGCTCTACAACAAAAACTATTTCTAGGATGCGATGGTAGAAAAGGAAGCTGGAAGTCTGAAGAACAAAAGAAGTATGCAAAAACTTGGGCATCTAGCATAGCATCTGTTCTAGAAGACCCCCGAACAAGAGAGCTTCAAAAAAAATTTACAATGGACAGATTGATGGGCTTCGTACCAGGAAACGTAAAGAAAGAATTGTTCGACGATAAAAATTCTTCTCCTTGGTCAGAAGCAATCAGAACGATCTATTTGACTTTTGCAATCAACCTTCCAAGGATTGCAGGAGAAATGTTCGAGTCTACGAAGTTTTCTGGAAAGAAATGGTCACCCGAATGGTGTCTGTGTCTCATAAAAAAGTTAACTTTAGGACCAAACATAAAAATTTATCCAAAGAGATATGATGCTCTTCGTCCGGTCATCGAAACGTTGTTTGAAATAAAACTTCCAAAGACGTCAAAAGAACTTGATGAATGGAAACCCCAAGATGACGTGAATCATGTCACAGTTCAACAAGAAGAGCCTAAGAAAAATCAAATAATTTTGAATGATAAATTAATTGAAGAATTAAATCAAATTGTTCTGATCAAACCTCGACCAAATGACGTTTTGACATCGAACGGTGAAGGTTTGTTTCAAAGGGTTCTTTCTTTCTTTAAGAATTTATTTTGAAGCAGACTTTAATAGTTTCACGATCTTGGGATGATCCTTCACTGAAAAGACACACCATTGATGGATGGTTTCATCCCATGTATGAATCAATCCTGATTCATCGATCTGTTTGACAGTGCAAACGTGAAAAGACTCTTTTCCGTTCCTGAATCTATTGATGATGATCTCAGACCCGACAGCTGCCTGGAATTTCTCTTCAACGATAGCATCAGGTAACGTGTCTGGGTTGAATCCTCTCTTTACTTTTTTTACATCGACCTTGTCGACTCTCTTCTTTTCTACTTTTTCAGCCAGTTGTTTTCTTTCAATCGCCATGTTGCTTTCTCCAGTTCCAGTATAGAACGAGTGCACCGTCTTCTGGCGGATTCTCGCCTAAATCATTTTTGCAGAACATCTCCCATGCTCTTGCTGCGTATTCTCCAACTCCAGGAAGATCACGAGGGTCTTTCCAAGAATTTTTGATGTACGAGGTCGACATGTCAAGAATATTTTTGGTTCTTCTGTTCTTAAACCCAAGAGGAGCTATTGTTTCGGTTATCTCATCTATTTCAGCCAAAATTAGATCATCAGGGCAAGACCACTTTGAGAAAAATGAAGGCAAAACTTTCTCAACTTGTTTTCTTGATGTGCAATTCAACATCATACAAGAAACTAATATCTTCCACTTATCAGGCCACAAATCTTCTTGAATCAATCCAAACCCGCTTCTAGGAGGGATAAACTTCACGTATCTAAGGTATCTTGTCGATCAATCATTTACAATTTCAAATTCATATGCGAATTTCAAATTCGCAGAAAAATGTTGAACAAATGTGAACAAATGTAATATATAAAGATCGCTATGAACTTTACGACATACATTACAACAATTCTGTTGGGTCTTCAACCTTCTTACGGAGACAAAGAGACCTGGCAAGAGCGTACTGATAGAATGACAATCATTGCACAAGCGATCGATGACGCATCATCTAGATCAACATGTTCAGATAAACATGACGTTCCTGATTGTAAACCAACCTGGCCATCTGATAAAGAAAGCCTCGCGCTTCTTCTAGTGACCACAGGGTATTGGGAATCAAAGTTTGCAAAGAACGTCCACGAAGGAAAATGCAAACCTTATGAATGTGACGCAATAAAGAACCTGAGTGGAAAAACAATCGGTCATCGAGCCAAAACAATTTGGCAGATTCAGAAAACGCCACTAGAAACAAGAGAAGAATATGACAAGATGAACTCATCTTCTCTAGAATCAACAACGATGGCCGCAATCGTAGCCACAAGGCATCTTGCGCTAGGAATGAAAAAATGTAACACCACAATTGGGGCAATGTCTATGTACGCTACGTCTAAAGCGTGCATTTGGTCCGGAGCAAAACCAAGAGATTCTTTCTACAAAGAATTGAAGAAAAAGACCGCAGAACAATTAATGAAAGATGTAGAAAAACAACAAACGCGTTTTTCTCCTGTTGCATCTACAGAAAAAAATAAATAGAATAAAACAACAAAGGGTGCGTTAAGTACCCTTTGTTGAATGTTCGAACAATTAAACTAGGCTATAGCATTTTCGACTATTGCTCTTCTAGGTAAAGAAGTAGTAGTGCTGTCGTTCCATCCGAACCTTGTGGTGTCTATAGGTATATTTACTCCAAACGGAAAGCTTTCTGGTAAGTGTTTTATCCCAACGACAACCTTGGTTGAATCTCCTGGTTTATCATTTATGCTATTAATGACTGCAAATGGCCCATTATAGCCATATTTGAAAGAAGACAGTGTTTTCTTCGTCAAAGTATCTCTTGGTCCAAGGTCACCTGCAACATCTACTATGGTTCCTCTTCCGGTAGGGTGTGGTATAGCTGTTAACAGTTCAGGTCGGTATTGGTCTTGGTGAAATTGTAAAAGATCTCCTACAGATATTGTTGGCGACTCAACAGTTGATGTAACATTCTGACTTAAGTCAGGAAAATATTTTAATTGTTTTCCATTGAAGACAGATTTATCGAACTCGAATGTTCCTTCTCTTCCATAGGCATCTGCTTGAGTTATCGTCACCCATCCAAGAGTAACTTTACTAACCGCAGGAGGTTGTTGTAATCCATAAACGCCAAGATTCTCTAAGCGTATTAAAGAAGGAGAATTATACATAGAGTCTAGCCTGGATGGTATTGAAACTTCATTTATTTTTACATCAAAAGGTTTAGCAAATCCAATTCTTTCTTTTCTGATACTGTTAGCTTTTTTATGAATGGCAGTTTGAAATTCGCACATACTAAACTTAAGTCTACCATTATTTTGGATTCTTAAAACATCTTCAGCCATAAAGCCTATTGAACAACGATCAAACTCTAAATACCCTGCTCCATGCCAGAGATGGAAAGGAACTGCTTTTTCAGTTCCTCTAGTGTTTGAACCAACGGTACCGACTGCATCAGGAGTTGCCATGTAAAGATCGCATCCTATGAATTTTGCTCCCATAATTTCTGAAGCAGCACCAAAATTAATTTTTCCTATGCTAGCAAACCATTCTGCATAAAGATTAGTACAAGTAAATCCTTGCCCTCCCATTAAATTTAAATTAAACAGATATTTGACTCCATAGAAATTTGGAGCACCAGAAATTATGGGAGGAACGCCATTATTTCCTGATGGAGCAATCATTTCTGTATCAATTGCGATGTAGCCAGAACTTATTCGAGGGTTATGAAGATTGTTTTGTCTGGCTTGACTTTGTCCAGTGCTGTATGCAACTCTATTATATCCCCAAGAACAATTATTAAAATAGAAGTTTTCAGCATTTAGAGTTCCGTCATTTCCTGGCTCCCATTTTGGAGCGATGAATTGTCCTCTATCATTGTAAGAGCTATCTAATGATAAATTGATCGATCCAGTAGGACCAGCCGGGCTTATGACTGTTCCAAAATCGTTCCAATAAAATGAGCAATCTTCAAACCGTATATTGCTCGAGCTCCTTTGATAAGTTCCTTCAACAGTCACTTCCCCTTGCGCATTGAATTTTGGCTTTCCAAAATTATAGTACTCTTCAAGGCCTGGGTACATGTTCGAAGTCAATCCTCCAGGGCATCCGTTAAAGAACGGATCAACTGCAACGCAACATGCTGGTGAGAAAGGGTTATCTCTGATGTCAGAATCAATGAAGTCATCCCATCCATACTTGAAAAGACCATTATGAAAATCTTCGTCTGCTTTTTGAGCTGAGTTATTTTGTCCAAAAAATTCTACACCTTGGACTGAAACCCTTCTTGCTCCTTGGATAATTAGCATCGCCTGATCGACACCAAATCTAGTAGTTGTACCTGGTAAAGGTTGTCTCCACCTGATGATCGGACCACCCATTTTTCCTCCTCCTTGTGGAAAAATTGTTTTAGATCCTATGATTTCGCATGCAGTATATTTGTTTTTGTCAGCGATGATTAAAGGTTTGGATATTGAGTATATTCCTGGTGGAATATAAATAGCATGATATTTTTCTGGGTATGCAATAAAGTAATCTATCGCTCCTTGAATAGCATCGCCTCCACCTTGAACAGGGTCCATGGCAGCATTTTGTAATGTGTTGCCGTATCTATCGGTAAACAAAGTTCCATTTGTGTGTGTCAATCCGACAAGATCAGTCAATACGTTAAGAATCGGAAGACCAGCGCCAACACCAGGAGTTCCTTGATGTCCTTGCGGTCCTTGTGGTCCGCCCGATGGGCCTTGAGCTCCAGGTATACCTTGCGGACCTTGTGGACCAGGAACTGCTAGCGCGGTGTCGATTCCTTTTAAATGTGCTGTTAGATGTTCGATAGATTGTACACCTTGTACACCTGTTCCTGTTATGGAACGGGTATAATTTGCCGGCGCAAAATCTATGTCGATGCGATCTCCATCAATTTCATCAGAGCCACCTCTAATATGCCTAGAAGAGTGAAGAGGCACTCCGCTAGGAGAAGGAACTGTCGGATTAGCGATTTCACTCCATACGTTTTCTGCAGATTTTTTATATCTTTTTCCAGTCTTTAGATCGTATGCAGTTGATCCAACTGGAGCTGTAATTGATGAATCAGGAACCCCTGAAACTCTTAATGTATTTATCGATCCTAATGCCGCTCTTGATATTAATGTTGACATATATTTGATTATGCTGGTACACCATCACCGTCTTTAATACCTGGTATTGATAAAGGCTCTACTTCTGACGTTCCGGAAACATCCCATCTAGTAAATGAAATTGCAATGTTCGTATTGTATGGGAAATCAATAGGAAGCTCAGAAACAGTATAATTATAATTGTTCGTTTGAACGCTCGTCAGTGGATCTATTTGCCTTGTAACACTGGAAATATATCCTATAGGACCAATGTATGCTGGCCGAAACGCATTCGGAAATGAAAAGTGCGGGCGTGTCTCAAAAGTACCCCAGAATAAATTTCTTCCTTGTGGGTGGGGAATGCCAGTTAAAAACGGTAAATAGTATTGAGGAATTGCACCACCCACATCTGCAACCTTAACAACATCACCTTTTCCAATAAATTGAGTTTCTACAAAAGTCCCACGAAGCACCGTTGTTGATTCATCTAAATTCGGTCTGTAATATAGCTTTGGTCTTTGTGAAGCAGTTAACGTAAATGTTCCTTTTCTAGGTTGACCTGTAATCGGTGCTATAGACACTTGAACACTTGAACTAGTTTTAGAAAAAACTCCACATTGTTTTATTGGAAAAACATTGACATTAGTATGGTATGATTCGCCATGTTCGTTTTGTGCAGAAATTCTCATTGATTTAACGATTAAATTATCCGGATGTGAAGCTCCTATTCTTGCTTTTGTTATTTTACGCTGCTGGGTAACTGGAAAGGTTCCAGTTCCTTGGACTGAAACTTGATCGCTCACAGTTCGATTCAAAAGAGAACAATCATTTAGCACGATTTTAGAAGAACTTGATGTGCTAAACTTAAGGACATCTTCTGTGGTGATAAATCCGCATGTGTCGAACGTAACGATGCCATCTCCATTATGGAAATGATATGGAATCGATCCAGGACATTTTCCTGCTTGAGACCCAGCTCCTGTCTCTCCTGGAGATATCATTGTAAAGTGGCAACCTGAAAATTTTGTGTTCCATGATTCTCCGCTTCTTCCAAACCCTATCATACCAAGAGATGCTACCGATTCAGTGTAAATATTGTTGAATGAGATTGTTTGTACTCCTGTTGATACTATGTTAAACACATACTTGCATCCGCCTATGTTTGGAGCTCCGTCTAGGATAGGAGCAACTCCCCAGTTTCCTCCTGGTCCGACAAACGCTGTATCAATCGACGTATAAGATCCAAACATTCTTGGAGATTGCAAACAATTTTGTCTTGCCTGACTTTGACCCGTGCTGTAGTGGATCGTGTTAAACTCGAAGAAGCATTCATTAAACGTAAAGTTTTCAGCATTTTGAACAACTTCTGTTCCGCCGGTATCGTTTAAATATTCACTAATAAATTCTCCTCTACCAGGCACCGCTACAGATAGAGGCTCATTGGGACGAGGACCGCTAGGAGATATAGCAATACCAACCAAGTTCTTTCTGAACGAACAATTTTTAAAAGTTATGTTGCTAGAGCTTTTTTCATAAAGAAGACCTTTTTGATTTCCGTTTACAGCAGGTGGCAAAGCGCCATTATTATAATAGTAGCTTAATCCAGGATACATGTTCGAAGCCAATCCTCCTGGATATCCATTGATGAACGGATCAATTGCAACACAACATGCTGGTGAGAAAGGGTTATCTCTGATGTCAGAATCATACCAATCTTCAAATTCTGAAGTAAATAATTTCGAGAAGTTGTCATCGTACGCCTGACCCACCGGTGCTTCGTTGATTCCTAAGAACTCAACGCCTTGAACAGAAACTCTTCTTGCTCCTTGAATGATGAGTATTGGTTGATCAGACCCTCTATTAATTGGGTGAGTCCGACCAGCTCTCACGACAGTATCTTGGTTCCAAGTGATGACAGCTCCTCCTACTTTCCCTGCTGCGGGAAATGCAGCATTTGCTGTCGATATAATTTCGCAAGCTGTGAAATTGTCAGGTCTCGCAATTATCAACGGATTAGAGATTCTGTACAGCCCAGGGGGGATGTATATTGCATAAAATTCACCAGGATTATCAATAAAATAATCTATTGCATCTTGGATAGGATCACCACCTGACGCAACGTTTTGTTGCGCATTGATGTATCCATCTCCTAAAATTTCTTGCAGATATAAAACGTTAAGAACAGGAAGATTAGTCGCCAAATTAGTTCCAGATTCTCCTCCTGAAGATGAACCAGCTGGTCCTTGCGCACCAGTTGGACCTTGTGGACCTACAGGACCAGTATCTCCTGTAAAGCCTTGTAGACCTTGTGGACCTACAGGACCTGTATAGCCAGTTGGACCTTGGGGTCCAACAGGACCAGTATCTCCTGTAAAGCCTTGTAGACCTTGTGGACCCAACAATCCAGAAGATCCTTGGGCACCTTGTGGACCCGCACTATTTAAGAGAGCATTATCAATTCCTTTTAAATGCGCTGCGAGGTGTTGGGTTGATGAAATGCCTGATATTCCCGTGCCACTCGTCGTTGAAATATAATTCGATGGCAAGAAGTCTATGTCTAACAAATCTGCATCAATTTGATCAGATCCGCTTCTTATATGATGATGTCCGTGAAGCGTTACGCCGTTCGACCCCGGCAAAATACCAGAGTTTATTTCATTCCAAACCCCTGAAGATAATTTATACTTTTTCCCAGTTGTTATATTTAAAGCGATAGAACCGTCAATTGCTGTCACTGAAGAATCAGGAACGGTAGAAACTCTTAACAATTCTATTAGTCCAAAGTTTTTTCTTGATAATACAGACATAAGCTTGCCCTCAGTTGATAAATATCACTTCATATCACACAAAAATTATTTTTTTTTATTAAAATTTAGTTTTACTTATCAACAACGTAACGTCATTAACACCTGCAAATAAGATTTAATCCAACAAGATGGATCATTTTTGTCTTAAAAATATCTCTTCAAAAATTTGTAAATCAACTTCAACTGATATAGTGTATATAGAGAGTAAAAGAACAAACCTACGTTTGAGTTTTATGTCAGAAAACAAAGAAATCATTAAATACAAAGTTCGCGATATTGCAACAGGGCTGTACCAAGGAACAAAATTTGATAAATGGTCCGGAGAAATTGAATGGACTAAAAATGGAAAAATGTGGTCTACCCTAGACGGCTTAAAATTCCATTTAAAATCGTTAGAAGAAAACAGGATTCAACTATCACCATTTTGGGAAATCATAGAGATTTTGAATAGAAAAGAAGTCTCTAGATATCCTGCGACTGTCTTCTCTAAAAAGAAGAAAACCTTGATTTGACAAAAACTACAATGATTTTTTCTGAGCTGTCGGCCTTTAACAAGACGTCATTAGCGTTTTTAATTTGCGCAAAAACTACAGGAATTATTGGAGTTTCATTCGGATTTTTAGGAAAAGATTTTTTGTTTATTGGAGGGATTTTTCTTTCAGCGGCAATTTTTTGTATTTTTGTGTCAATCATACTTTCTCTGATCCAAACATTTAAAGACAAAAAAACATTTTCCGCGCAGGATGAAGAAAACAAAAAAATAAAAGAATTCAAGAGAATGAAAAAAGATCTAGAAGCAGAGATTAATTCTCTGCAAGAAAGAAAAAAGATTTTAGAGAACATGATGATCAGAAAAGGAAAACTTTCATGATTAAATTTGCGGATGCGATTTTAGACTTGCAACAAGGTGACAGCGGAAAGGGAAAGATATCTAATTCGCTAATTCAAACAGGGGAATACACACATTCTGTTAGATTTAACGGGTCAAACAACGCAGGACATACTGTGTACGTTGAAGGAAAGAAAATTGTAACACATAGTATTCCATGTGGCGTTTTACATGGTGTAAAAAGCATCATTGGTTCTGGGTGTGTACTAAACGTAGAACATTTTTTTGATGAAATGGATTACTTGTATGACAATGGTATCGATCCAGACGATTTGGTTTTCATTTCAAAAAACGTTCACTTGATTACGAACAAGCACCTTGAAGAAGATGAAAAAGAAACTGAAATAGGAACGACAAAACGCGGAAATGGTCCTTCATACAGAGACAAATACGCAAGAAAGGGAAAGAGAGCCAGCGATTCTTATGAGCTCCAACCTTATCTGATTGATGTTTATGATGAATTTTATGGAAATTCTGAATGCAGCGTTTTATTTGAAGGTGCACAAGGATTTTATCTTGACATTGACTGGGGTGATTATCCATACGTAACGAGTAGTCATTGTACAATTGGTTCAGCAATAATGAATGGAGTACCACCTCAAAAAATTCGCAAGATTTATGGTGCAGCAAAGATTTATGAGACGTATGTAGGTTCGAAAAAATTTGAACCAGAAGAATCAGTTTTTCAAAAGATTAGAGAACTAGGAAACGAATTTGGAGCGACAACAGGACGCCTACGACAATGTAATTGGTTGAACATAGATAACCTAGTCAAAGCAGTAAGGATCAACGGCATCACTGATTTAGTGATGTCAAAAATGGACATCTTGCGACAATTGAGATCTTGGAATCTTTATTACAAAGGACGAAAGCTTACATTTTCTTCCGAATGGGGAATCAAAGATTTTATTTCTAATCAAGTTGGGAAAGACGTTATCATACATTGGAGTGACAACCCAGAAACAATTTAGTTGAAGAAAGTATTTAAAAATGAGAACAGTTGACAAACCTTGGGGTTATGAACTTATATGGGCAGAAACAGAAAAATATGTTGGTAAAATGCTGCATATTAACAATGGTTTTTGTTTATCTCTTCAATACCATCGTATCAAAGATGAAACCGTGATAGTCAACTCAGGAATTCTAACGATGGAAACAAGGGAAAATGACACAATAAAAATCACAAAAATGAATCCAGGACAATCAATCCACATTAAACCTGGATTAATTCATCGCATGTCTGCGTATGATGGAGATGTCGACGTCATAGAAGTTTCAACGTCTGAATTGGACGATGTCGTCAGAATTGAAGACAGTTACGGAAGGTTATAAATCTTTTCCAAACATATTATAATTTCTTAATGAAAATTTTACGAGCTCTTGTATCGATAGTCTTTGCAACTACGATATCATGCACAAATGAAACGCCAAAAGAAAAACATGATGACATAATCTCTTTAGAAAACCCTAAAGATGATAAAAATGTCATATGCGAAGAAGATGAACAACGCTCATGTCACATAACCCTTGGTCAACATGAAGGCGTCATCAGCTGTTTCGTTGGCATACAGAAATGCATCGACGGTGAATGGTCCCAGTGCAGCGATGTGATGAAATAACAAAAGTTCCAGCCGACGACGGCGAACCTCTATCATTAACATCTGAAAAAGTTTGTGATGACAATCCCTGCGATCCTCGGCGCAGCAAGTTGTTGTGGAACTGGTCGGCAGATCCGGTCGGGAGTATCGATAAAGCCAACAAGGGCGCCGCCACAAAAGAACCTTGTACACACGGATCTCAGTGCCACCAGAACCAGAAGCGCCAAGATCCGTCTCAGGGTTCCTGTTCTCACGACACAAGTAACAATGGTGTTTAATTGTGATAAAAGATCTTGTAGGTCTTTGTTTTAAGGTTCTTTTTCTACAAGTGAATTAACAACTTCAATGAAGTTTCCAGCGTCTTTTACCGGTGTGTCCAAACTTTTCTTTATTCCATCTAAAGCTAATAATGATTTTGAAGGTCCTAAAAGACCTGCTTCTAAAATTTGCTTTTTCATTTTTTCTTTTTCTTGCCACGATGCTTCTTGATTCTTTCCCATTGAGCTGCATCAACCTTACGAGCTGGTCCACCTGCTAGGACTGAATTGACTCTTGCCATGGCCCAAGCGTGTTGTGAAGCTCCAGGACGATGCCCAGTTCTCCAGGCTGCAAGGCCCTTGTTGTAGATGGCTCGAAGGGCACCCATCGGAGCACCGGACTTTTCAGCTTTGTTTTTTAACGCTGCCGTAACGTTGTTGCCTTTTCGTTTTTTCTTCTCTTCAAGAACCGCTTCACAGATAAACTCTCTTAAAACTTCGAGGTCAACATCAAGCTCTTCTAAAAAGATATCTTCTTTGTGTTCCATTGATTCATTCCTAGCTTTCTTTTTTGAACCGAACTTCTTCTCAAATTCTTTGTTCCACCTTGAAGGTTTTGTCTTTATGGTTTCGCCAGTTTTTGGATCTTTGTCCGTTGCGAAAAGATGATATGCAGACGGATCATCTGTGTCTTTTTTCGCCCGAGTCTCTATCTCTTTGGCTCGCTTCTTCTTCTGAGGAGATCCAGCGAGATACTCTGGTTTAACTTTTGATTTTTTTTCAATCAATTCTTGATCAAATTTTTCTTGTATGACTTTTTTAATTTCATTCAAAATCAAAAGTTTTATTTCTTGCTCATTTAGCATGACATAATTATTATTATGTATGAACAAGATATTTGTTTTTTTAAAAGCGTTTATTTCATCTATTAAACATAGATTTGAACATAAACTAGAGTATTTTTCCATCGAAAAGTTAAAAAAAGCTCTTATAGATGGAGGATTACCCCTATTAATCATCATAGTTGGATGGGAAATATTAGAAGACGTCTTGTTTCCAATCATTTTCTGGGCCTTAGGATTCTATGTCCATCCAGCATTTTATGTAGGAATTCCTACCTCATGGGTGTTGTGTTTACATTGGTTAGCAGTTCCGATTCTTTGGACAGCATGGTTGAAGATCAGCAAGAAAAAACAGTGAGCTTGATTAATACAAACTCTTTTTTTGTGTTAAACTTGTATTGAATATTTTGATAAAGTTCGAGCTTTAAAACAATATGTATAAATTCATCCATGAAGATTGGTGATTTACTGGTCTGGAATGAATTTCTGGGCATAGGAAAAAAAGTTTGTAAATCCGGCCTTTTGCTAGACGTAATTGGCGAAAGAGGTCAATATCACGTTTTAAAAATTTTTTTAGTAGATGAAAAAATAATAATCATAAAATATTTTAACGATTTGCCTGAAATTCTTAACAATTAACATGGATGATTTAAGTTATCCTCCTCCTGCAAAGTTTATTCCTGGAAATTTGGTCAAAGGAATTCCGTTTGCTGGTGATTTTATTCACCATCCCATGATTGGCATGATCATTTGTGAATCAAAAATGTCTAACTGGTGGGGTAATACCTACACACGTTGGTACAAGATCCTCGCTGAAAATGGTAAAATCGTAGAAGAAGTTGAAAAATACATCGATGCAATTTGACGTCCCAACGTAATATATTATAAACATGGCTCGACTCGTCGATTCGCAACTCGAAGATGTTCCACCTGGATCTCTTGTGTATCCTTCATCCTCTGCCAGGAAATCCGGTAACGGTGGATACATGTTAGAAGATACGTATCCTCGACATCACATCAAGAACGATTCAGAAATCTTTCCTGCGATCGTGATCGATCCGCGGAAGGGAACGTTGGCGACCCCGACCGGCCTGAAGAGCATCGGTCGATACTGTCTCGTGTCGGTGTTGAAATGAGAGACGATCGAGTCACGGTCGTAGAGAACCTCGATGGAACCGCCACCCTGCACATCAAAGTCGACAACGAACTGCGGTCCCACATCCTCCGATTCACAGGCAAGAAGCGGCTCACCAAGAAACTCGTGGAGGAATTTGCGTTGGCTGCGATCCAGAAGCATTTGGAAATGAAGTAATGAAATTACTTCCTGGAGATCTTGTAAAGATTAAATTTTCGACCACACGGATACCATGGCATCCGTTTGGCATTATTTTAAAAGAAATTCATGGATCATCACTTGAAGCCAGATTTTTTCAGGTAATTCTGCCCGATGGAAAAATAAAACTATTTTCAGATCAGTACCTAGAACCGATTGAATAATCGATATGGATAATCCAGAGCCATTGACAGTACCTTATTACTTGAACTGCATCGCCAAAGGATATCGTTACGAGTGTTCTTGCGGTGAACTTCACAGGGAAGAGACACTGGCATGGAACTGCAGGTCGTGTAGGATAAACCTCTCGACCGAGGCATTCGAGGCCCGCGAGATCGTTAATCTTGTCGTTGAATATGGAGAGAAATAAGCTCCCATGTCACAACTCAACCCAGGTGATCTCGTCACCGTGATTCCTTTCGGATCCATGATCGGTGTGAATAATCGCAGACGAGTCTATGAAAAATACCCGTTACCTGACGGGTGGGATCCTCCGAAATGGGTTGAACCGAACGCGATAGGGATCGTCATAGAGTCCAGAAATTCACATCGAAAAGTGGCTTTTGGTGACCGAGTCGTGTGGATCCACAAAAGTGACATCGAGAGGCACCGATGAAGATCCGCCACCACGGGACCAAGGAGTGTGACCTCGACCCTGGTGACATGTTCCGATTCGTCCATGTGTCTGGTAACATCGGTCGTGGTTTGTTCATCCGGTCCGTCCCCGAGGATCCGCTTCGAAAGATACCACGGGCCGAAGTGTTGATCAATGGTATTGTTTCAATCGTGAACTTGAATATGTATTTCAGGATGGAGAAGCTGTGAATCCAGGAGATTTAGTATTGAATCACTTCAATCCTCAGTACAGTTGTGGTGTTCTGCTCCGCGTCGACGTGGACAAGAAGTTGTTATCGAATCCTTGGGCTGTGCCGTGGAGGTACACCGTGTTCTGGTCCGATGGAATCAGGAGGGAACACGAGCGTGGTGTGATTCGAAGGGTTTGGGTCAACAGACTGTAAAAATTTGTTTTTAAACTCAACGAAAGAATATATAATATAATTATACCAGATTTAAAAGTGAAATATGAAAATTACTGTAAACCAACTTCGAAAGATTATTAAGGAAGAAATTCAAAGATCAAAGTTTGAAAATCTTGTGAAAGAAGCCGCTCAATATGAAAAACTCAATGAAGGATTCTTTGATAAAGTCAAAGGAGTTTTTGGCAAAGGTTTAGCTGCTGATGCAGACAAACTCAGAATTGGCGTGAGGGGTTTACAGAATAGAGCGTTAGGCACAACAAACGTAGAGAAACCGGAAAGTGTAGCCGATTTTATAGCTAAAGCCGTGCAAGATTCTGGGGGATTTGTAAAGTTGCCAAAGCAGAAAAGAGGCTTTCAACTTTCTAAAATATTAGATTCTGGCGCAGATCTGCCCAAGCAGATAGATGACTTAAAGAAAAAATTTGAAGCGGGGAAATTAGACGACGAAAGATTCAGTAAGCAAGTCAGTGAATTGACTGGCATCGATTCTAAGGGCTGGGGTGAATTTTCGGACTTCGTGAAAGCCTTGATCGCTGATGCTGAGGTAAAAGTGAAAGCCGCAAAACAGGGTGAACAAGAGGCACAAGCGGGTAGAGAGAGAAGACAGTCTGAAAAAGAAAAGTCTGACTATGATCGTCGTTATGCTATTGCGTCCAGGCTTGGAGTTGACATAGACGATTTTAGAGTTCAACGCGAGTTAAATCGCGGCCGGGACGATTCTACCCGTACTGGGGCTCAAAGAGCACGGGAATCCCGGATCCGATAAATTATATTTATAAGTTTGGGAAGACCACAATTACACCCTGTGGTCATAAAGCTTTATGATTCCTGGTGATGCTGTCCAGCTGATTGACCAGACAGAGCGGGGAGGCACTGTGTTCATTCGGGAAAATCCTGGGTGTAGTTATCTGGACATCAAGTTTCCGGATCCACCGTGCCTCCATGCCGGGCAGATAGCCGTCCTATTGGAGCTCAAGGACAACCTAGAGAGGTCTAGTGCGAACGGCGTGATTTGCTGGGCCAAGATCATCGCACCGGAGGGAATTGGATGGGTGCCGTGGTACATGTTGAAGGAGATTATTTCGTGTGATTGAAGCTTCGAAAGGCATCCTGCCCGTGGGAACCTTGTTACTTCCTGGTGAGTATCAGGTTGTTAACAGCAAGCAGCCTATCTCCGGTGTGGTGTTGGAAGCGAAAGATGGTGGTTTTGGTATGAACTATCGCGTTTATCTTACTAATGGCATCACGCGGTGGATCAGATACGATGTGATACGGGATCTTTTTGTTCCTGTGCAAAGCGATCCCGTCGCGTGATACCATGGAACCATGACCCCCGGTGATCTCGTTCGAATCAATCGTTTCGAACAAACGATGATCGGTGTTTATCTCGGCCCATCCCGAAGGTTTGATCCGGGCAGAAGGGTATACGAGGGCCGGTTTTCCGTGGGTGGAATCATATATGATATCGACCTCGAGAACCAATTGGTGTGGGGATTAGAGGTGATCAGTGAAACGGGATGATTTTTTTACACCTCTTGTGTTCAGTAATACTTATCAGGGAATCTCCAGGAGAAATTATATGAAGATCACAGCATCACAGTTACGCAGAATCATTAAGGAAGAAGTTCAGAGGACATTGAAGTCACAAACTTCTCGCAAAAAACATTTTCGTGAAGCAGTCGAAGAAGAATTTTTGATTGAAATTCCCGAAATTTCATCTCACGCAGATGGTATGGAAATGTCTGTTGATGATTTCGTCAGAATGGTAATGGCACTAGGATCAAAATATCCTTCCATCAAGTTCGAAGCTTCAGACGGCTCGGAAGCATACTCAGAAGAATATGATACTTTAACAGCCTTTGGTACGAGAGCAGATCTCGTAAAATTCGCGAGTGAGCTTGATGAAGAAATGATGGGCGGAGCTCAATCGATCGGCAGCGAAGATAGTTTCGTAAACTTCATACGAGATGACCTGTGATCAAAGGATCCTAGATTAATCCTTCTCTACGGGCCTTCGGGCCCGTTTTCATTTC
>Ga0194133_10005647_pt1 | contig 15844 bp, 15 predicted proteins | sample TA2KigOf40mmetaG_FD_155448 | JGI IMG/M metagenome (GOLD analysis project Ga0194133, IMG submission 155448) | Freshwater microbial communities from Lake Tanganyika, Tanzania - TA2015055 Kigoma Offshore 40m | ecosystem: Environmental > Aquatic > Freshwater > Lake | place: Tanzania: Lake...
TAGGTCTTGACCTGCAACGGTCACCAAAAAGTGAGTTTCTCCACTTCGCAGAATTGTCTCCGCCTCACTAGCGACCAACTTGGAACGATCCGAGTACCCGTCTGAGTCAAGAGCGCCAAGCGCAAGATTGTCTGCGAGTTCCGCTATGGTCTGGGAGATCTGTCTTGCTTCCACAACCATGTTTCGATTATCCAGCAATCACGTCTGTTGACTTGGTACGTAAGTTTTCACAATCATATTGCCGAGAAACTCATCGCGGTCGAGTGCCGGATCACCATCCTCAATCGGAAAGCCGAAGCGTGCTTGAGGTATCACTCGTGCAGAAGGCGCAATCATTACCTCGACTAAGCACCGCCGGCTCTCGTAAGCCTGACTCAGCACGGACTCCGCATCGCCTTCCGCTGACAACCGATAGTGCGGCAAACGAAATGCTGTAGCAGCAACTGAGAAGTCAGGGAACACTAGGTCCCCAGACTCGCTGTCAGTTCCTACATTGCGCGACTCCAACCACTGTTCCTCGGTTTGCCGCACCATTCCATAACCACCGTTGTTAAGCAAGATTGTGACGATATTCGTACCGGAACCCCAAACTGATGACAACTCCTGAATATTCATCATGAGGCTCCCGTCACCAACAAGACAAGTAGCTTGATTGCTAGCGACAGCTAGTGCTCCACCAATGGCCGCAGGCAGTGCCCAACCCATTGCCGTGTTATTACAGTCGTGATGCAAGCGAATTGTTCTCTCAATCTTTAGAGCTTGCATTGCCCAAGCGACCGTACACCCTGTGTCAAGAAAGATATGTTCCCCAATGGGTGCTGTGCGGGAGAGAACCTGCATGAATCGATAGGGGTCGACAAAGCCATCTCGCAGTGCACTTCCGCCAACTTGCACAGGATCGTAAGTTGACTTTATTCTCGCAACATAGGAGCTCCAATCACCCCAGGCATCAACCGGACCTCGATAATCAACACTCCTAAGCGCGCGCACCATCGCGTCAGTGAACTCTGCGCAATCTGCGTTAACTCCAAGAGCAATCCCACGTCCTAAAGCCTCGAACTTCTCCAACTCGCCCGAATCAATATCGACTACAACAACTTTGCTTTCGCGCGCCCAGAGAGACATCGGGGTTCCAGTCTCGCGTGTACTGAGTCTGCTTCCAAGAACCAGCGTGAAGTCAGAGTTTTGCACAACAAAGTTTCCGGCTCTTGTGCCATGCGTACCAAATGTTCCAACTACAAGTTCATCGTCCAGCTCGAGGTCCTTTGCTCTCCAGGTCGTGAGAGTAGGAATCCGAGCCAACTGCACGAAGGTTTTGGCAATATGCCTTCCGCGGCCGGTAGAGGCGAGCCCGGCACCGATCACAACGGTTGGACGTCGTGAGGAGAGCAGCATCTCCAGAACGAGTTGAGCTTGAGCATCTAGCGAGCGACTCGAAGTTGCAACAGGTGTCGCATCGCTCGTGTAAGTGGTCGTGCTGATAAACGCCCGTTGAATATCGTCAGGAATGTCAACGAGGACTGGCCCAGGACGACCCTCTCGCATCACAGCGACTGCCTTGGTCAGCATTGGGATGACATCCTCAGGTGCCGACACCTGGGCTGCAAACTTCGTGATTCCGCTCACCATCTGGACAACATCGGTTTCTTGAAATCCGTACTGGCGAGTACGAAGATTACCCCTTAAGCGATAACGAGCAACCTGACCTGTAATGAACAAGCATGGAATCGAGTCAAACCATGCACCCGCGATTCCAGTGATGAGGTTCGTTGCACCGGGCCCACTTGTTGCTACTGCAACTCCAAAGTTCTCAGACACTCTCGCGTATCCGTCAGCTGCCATACTTGCCGCTTGTTCGTGATGGACAAATACTGGCTCGATCCTTTCGTGCGCACGCAAAGAGTGAAGGAGGTGAATTGAGGCGCCTCCCGTCACCCCGAACACGTGAGTAACTCCGTGCCCAGCCAAAAAGTCAGCAACCGCATCAGATACCTTGACTGAATTGAGCTCGGACACGCGCGTCAAACTCTACTTCGGGTTACCGTATGGGAACCGACGAAGTCGGTAAGCGTCAGATGGGAATTCCGTAATCATGTGGAAAGCTGAACCGAGTTCCCAATCATCGTGGACGGTGGAGAAGTTTCGACCGCCGACCAGGTCGGCTGATTCTCTGTGACACACCAATAAATGTTGATAGACCGTCTCCAGACTCGTTCCTGGTCCTTGCAGTAACTGTCTGGTTCGCTCATGGTTCTTACCGGCAGCACTTCCTGCTGAGATCGTTTCTTCATGAATTGGAGTTCTCACATATCCAGGTCCAATAATCACAAATTTTGAGGATGGCTCCTCTGACTGAAGTAGTTCCACAAGCTTGATTAGCAAGATCTTTGCGACGCAGTAAGCCGAATAGTTCGGGAAGTCATTGTTTGTTCCGCCGCCAGCGAGAAAGCAAACCGTTGGCGACTCGTCGCTGGATCGCAACGGCCACAAGGCCCGCAATAGTCGCAAAGGTCCAAATGCATTGACTTGAACGGCGCTCTCCCAGTCAGATGCCTCGACATCAAAAAATTTGCCGATGGGCTGCATCGTTCCTGCGGCAACGAATAGCAGCGACCAATCAACAGAAGCCGCTCTGAGTGCCTTCTCTGCAAGGTCGATGGACTCGCTGTCATCGAGATCACATCGGATTACTTTGTCAAATTCCGATTCGAGCCTTGTCCCGCTCCGTGCTGTACCGACTACCGACCAGCCCGACTGCTGGAGACGCGTTGCCACGAAACCCCCAATCACCGAACCCAGTCCGATAACTATGGCCTTGGGCTGCGAAACTTGTTTGGAACTCACGGGTCTCCTCAGTAAGGACCCAAAAACTCTTTATTGGGTGAGTCAAGTTCGATTGCGTCGCGGACTTCAATGAACCTTGACGATTCGTCGTACCCACACGCAGTGAGTCCTGCATTCGCAATATCTGTACAAGTCGGATAATAGTCACCTGCCAACTGAACCGCTGTCGGAGTTGGCATCTCTGGAAGTCCAATTCGAATCGGCGCCGCGCGAAACGCCACACCGGCCTCGACTACACGTATGACGACTTCCGCTCCAATTCCGAAACTCTTCCAGCCGATATCAGCCATCACGAGGCGTCCAGTCTTGGCAATCGAGCTGATGACTTCTGTGACGTCCAAAGGACTAATCGTCATTAGGTCTATGACCTCTGCCTGTATCCCGCGGGTCTCTAGAAGTTTTGCCGCCGCAATGCACTCGATGACCATATATGAAGTTCCGACAAGCGTCACATCAGCACCACTTCTTCTCACAACGGAATTTCGCGGTTCCCTTGCCGGCCCCTTCTCAATCGTTCCCCGAACAAAATGCATCCATCGATGTTCGACAAAAACCGTCGGCGCATCGTTCGCTGATGCGAATCGAAGTGCATCATAACTGTCTTGAGGAAGAGATGACATGATGACCCGAAGTCCAGGCACATGCGCAAGCCAAGCGTGTAGGGCTTGGGAGTGCTGTGGTCCTTGCCCCCATCCGCGACCGACTATCACTCGAATTGTCAACGGGGCCCGAAGCTTTCCTCCGTACATGAAGTGCCACTTTGCGACTTGGTTCACTAGTTGATCTATGCCTAGTAGTGAAAAGTCGAATCGCTGATGAATCAGGATCGGCCTCATACCAGCGGTCGCCATACCCAGCGCAATACCCGTTAGGGCTGCCTCAGAAGCGGGAGTTTCAATCACGCGATGGGCACCAAAGCGACCGACCAATCCCGCAACAGTTCCAAATATACCTAGTGGACTTGCTGCATTGAGTCCGAGAATCACTGCGGAATCAACTTCATTAAGGATGTCAATCTGTGCTTCGCGAATTGCCGCTCCGCCTGTAACTTCTTGTGGATTCGACACTATGAAGTCCTGGGGTACACGAGATTCATCGCATCCTCGATACTGAGTACATGCGCAGTTTCCGCTGCGCGGACAGAATTCTCAATCTCCTCGCGCACCTCTGCCAACAATGCTTCCCAAAGGTTACGACTGTGAGACGAGTCTGGTGAAACTAGCCGTGCTTGAAGTTTCGTAATGGGGTCTCGCGCAGACCACTCCGCACCCTCGTTCTCTGAACGATAGCCAAGATGCCAATCAGCAGACGGCCCAACGTGCTCAAGCATTCGATATGTCGTCGCTTCGATGAAGTAAGGTCCTTTGCCAGATCTAATCTCGGATATTGCACCAGCCACCGTGTCATAGACCGTATCAATGTCATAACCATCAACGAACTCCGAACTTAGGCCGTGCGCAGCCACAAGAGAAGCGATAGAGCGAGGTGGCTGTCGAACACCGATGTGTGCATGGACAGAATAGAGGTTGTTTTCGCAAACAAACAGAATTGGGAGATTATGTAAAGCCGCAAACGACACAGATTCGTGAAAAATGCCCTCCTCGATTACTGCATCGCCAATGTATGCAACGGAAATGTAATTGTTGCCATCTAGTTTTTGTTTCCAGGAGTAGCCCACGGCCACTGGCACAGTCCCCGCAAGAATTGGTGCGGACGCAATGAACCCAGCCATCGGATCGCAGAGATGTTGACTGCCCCCAAGTCCGAGGCTGCATCCATGAGCGTAACCAAACAGTTCAGCGAAGAGGGCAGTGAGGTTCCCGCCCTTTGCCAAGTAGTGACCATGGCTTCTATGGCTGCTGAACCCGCCGCCACCGGGAAGGAGCAACGAAGACACAGCTGCAGGTACAGCCTCCTGCCCGACGCATAAGTGCATCGGTGTTCGGATACGTCCAGTGGGATACATTTTGGCGAGCACTTCTTCCACCAGTCGGATCCGAACCATTGACTTAAGAAGCGTCCACAGAGTTCGCGAATCCGTCACAGGACCACCAGTTGAAATTTCTCGAGTGAGGTCGTCTCTGCTTTCAATTTATGCTCTCAACAAATACTCAGTTGGGGTTCGACAAATCTCATCACGATGCTCGTGTCCCCACGAGACCATCTCTGCAAGTCCCTCATCCCATCCAATGTCGGGTTTCCACCCGAGGTCGGTTCGTATACGCGTGGAGTCCAGCCAGTAGCGAGAATCTTGACCTAGACGATCTTCGGTCACCATGCAGAGATCTTCAAAACGCACACCAAGAGCAACCGAGGTTCGCTCAACAACTTCACGAATGGATGTCGGTCTCTCAGGCCCCACGTTATAGATCTTGCCGATTGTTGAGTCATCACTTTGTACTAAGAGATGCAGAGCGCGTGCGAGATCGCGAGCATGCAAATACGACTTTTCAGCGCGACCACCACCATGAAGAGGCAATTTGTTGCCGGTTAGCGCACACCAGATTGTCTTGGGGATGATCCGGTGCAACAATTGCCCCGGGCAATAGCAGTTGCTCGGCCGCACGACATTCATCCGGAATCCCTTGAAGCGGTGCATGCTCTGCAGGTACATGTCAAAGGCGACTTTGGACGCTGCATACGGACTGCTCGGCTTTATAGGTTCGTCTTCATTGGTGGCGTGTTCTACCGAACCATACATCTCCGAAGTTCCTATCTGGATAAAGCGATCGAGATAGTCGCGCTTCATCAGTTCTTCGGTAAGTCGAGCAAGGGCCATGGAGTTGGTCTCGAAAAAGCGCCACGAGTGCTTCCACGAAACGGCACCTTCGCCTTGTGCTGCGTAGTTGATAATGACATCGGGACGAATCGAGTCGAGGTACTCGAGCAGGAGATCGAGCTCGTGGGTCACGTGAAGTGCGCGATACTCATATCCTTCACGACTATCGACACCCAAGGAGAAGGCAGCGGAGCGGAGCGGGTTGCGTCCAATCCCCACAACTTGTCTAGGGGCTGCGTGGTCGAGCAGGTAGAGGGCCGTATGAATTCCGAAAGAGCCACCGCCTCCCAACACGACAAACGTTCGACCGGTCACTGGATAGTCTCTTCAGGTGAAAATTTTAGACACAGTCGAGATTCGTTGAGAATTACCATCAGAGATTACATAATAGATGCTGGAGTCATTCGGAATCGGTCTCGCATGGAGGACTGAAGCAGCGGTTGATCTCTCTATCCGCAAGATGTTCTCCCGCTGATCCATCAATAGCATCGCGGGCGTATCAATCAGACACCGAAAGGGCGGAGCGTTGTTGGTGTTTCGCCTTGATTGTCAGAGGCGAGGCGAATTTCTGTATCGCATGCAAGGTAGCACCCTACTGATCCGTGCGTACATATCTCCAAATGCAGCGACGCACAAGGACTCTGCTGAGCCATTTCAGAACACGAAGATCTCGGAAGCGCACGCAATTTCAATGTAGTTGAGAAACTCAACGGCTTCCAAGCGATTCATCGAACAAAAGGCGACTTCTTGTTTACATCTCGGTTTGTACCCCTAGACGACGCGATCTTCGCCATCCCCAGTCTCTAAGGGCATGTGCCAAAATGTGGGATCTTCAGGAAAGTGTATTGCGACCTTTCTTCTATCTGGCAATGGCACACTGTAGTAATACATTGCAATTGACTTTCGAAACACCCCCTCCGGCAAACTCATTGGTTTGGGATGACCATGGAACGAAAAATCTGAGGTTGCAAACACGACACAACGATTGGCAATTGGGGAAATCTCTTGAATTGGATTTAAATCTCTGTCGTAGAGGCACAATTCTCCACCATACGACTTCTGCCAAGAAGAATTCAAAAAGATTATCATATTGAGCCTACGCTCGAGTCCAAGAACGTCGTGGTGACTGAAATCAGCATGAATGTCGAGGTAGCCACCGTTTCCGCTGAGGTGAAATCCAGCTTCTGCAAGATACGGATCTCCGATGATCGATCTGAGACCTGTTAGCTCCGAGAGGAAGTGAAGAAACGGACTTGAGTTCAACTCGAAGAAGACTCTTCTGGCGAGCTCAGGAAGATTCAACTCCTTCAGTCCCCTTGCCCCCCCCCTGAGAACTCGCTTAAACTGCGTATGAGTATTGCTCGGCTCTTTCCACACTGTGCTGTCTGGTGAAGGGAACGCCGCCTCAATCAACTTGAGGACCGGCTGTTCAAGGAAATCATCGAGAATCACGTGAGGGAAGGGATGCGCTGCCAGAAACTCGGGTCGTTTGATAGAAGCCAAATTGAACAGTCGACTGTAATCTGTTATCACCTTCTCTTCTCCCACATGAGTCGCATAACTTATGAATCAGTTGATGATGGTCCAAGAGTAGTCGCCCTGATAGCCCGCTTCGTGAAAGAGATGCAGCCAGCCAGCGGGGTAATCATGAAACTCGGCGGTCAATACCCAACCCTCGAAGACTCTCCTCTGTACTTTGGTGTGGTAGGAGTCGACTCGAACGAACGCACGACCGCTCGAGAGACGCTGAATCTCACGGAGCGCAACTACAGCACGGCTCCGTGAAAGGTTGTGGACGACATCGATGGCCAAAACTGCTGCAAACGAATCATCCGGGAAGTGGAGTCGATCAGCACTCCCGACATGCATGCGACCGACAACATCTGGATGACAATTGGTGACTGCATATTCAGAGATATCAACGCCGTAGCAGTCGATATCAAGATCGAGTAAGTCTTTGACGAGAAAGCCCTTCGCGGCACCGACATCGAGCACTCGGTCACCCGCCGAGAGATTGAAGTGTTCGACAACATCTCTGGCGACGGCTTTCCAGCGGCCGTCATAGTGGTAACCGCCGTATCCGTACTCGCGTGGACCGTCGAAATACATCTCTCCATACTGCTTTGACACGCGCACCAAATCAGGATTCCTCAACTTGGAACGCTCAGCGAGATTTCGTTCCGGGCGAGGGATACTACGCAGAAGATCGACTTCACGACCCATAACTAGCCACCTCTAGCGCGAGACCGTCCAAGACCTTGATCGGCATGAAGTCAGGAAACAATCGGCGAAGTTGATCAATCGCTATCGGTCGGTAACCACCATGCGGCATCGGCCCATTGCGCGGTGTTACCCGAATCTGAACCTTCTCGTCATGCAACTTCACGGTGAGCTCTGCAATTTCGCGGAACGATTTAACCTCGCCGCTTGCAACATTTAGAGACCCTGTTGGACGCTTCAGCAGACAACGAGACGCAATACGCGCTACGTCTCCAATGTGTACGTGATCCCTACGTTCTTCTCCATTCCCGAAAAGGTGAATGTCGGCACCCGAGCGCACTCGACTAATAAATTGATTCGGTCCATATCCGTTATGCGGATCACCGAATCCATAAATCAGGGTTGGTCGCAGGTGAATAACCGAAGTTGGGGCCGAATTGAGAAGGGCCTCACGCGCGGAGTGCATGGCTCCATGCAAGCTTGCGGGGCCGATTGGCGACGATTCAGAAAGGGGCATCGCACTGTCGAGATACACCGCATCAGAACTGATGTTCATCAAATAGGTAGGCGTTGAGATCTGAATCGCCTGCAACACCGTGAATACAAGAGCAATATTGCGCTGCAATGACTCAGGCGTCTTGCATGGGGCTTCGGCAGCTGCAAAGACCACGCAGTCAGACGAACGTATGAGCCCTGCGAGTTGATCTGCGGCACTCGGAGCAAGTAGATCGAGCAACATTCGATCGATGCGCTTCACTTCATAACCATCTGCGGCAACCTTTTTGGCAATTGCACCACCGACAAATCCACCGGCACCGATGACTAACACCCGATTAGTCATTGTTAGATGTTGCTCCGCAGACTTCGCCATTGCAGCCCAGCAGCTGCTACCGCATGTTTGTCAAACACTGCATAGGGGTCAATGACGATTTTGCCATCCATGAGATCACGAAGTTCGACTAGGTCAATCCGTGCGTACTCCGACCATGGCGTCATCACGATGAGCAACTTGCTCCCACGTGCGGCTTCTCGCCAAGACGCAACCTGTACGATCCTCGCCGTCTCTTCTTCAAGCTTTGCGACGGGATCATGCAGACGAACATTGGTACCCCGTAAATGCTTCAGCACAGCCAACGCTGCAGAGTTCTTCGTACTTGCCGTATCAGGCTTGTAGGCAAGTCCGAGAATCGCAACTTTCCCAAGATCCTGACTCGATATCTCATCCAGTTGACGAGTGACCCAGTCGCGGTGGTGTTGACTACTGCGACGAAAACTATCAATTACCCCTTCTTCAACCTCGTAATTTTTCGCAAGACTCATGAAGGTCGCAAGATCGCGTTCGATGTTGCCGCCAGCCAAACCGAGGCCAGGAGTCAGATATGCATGAGGCCCTATGCGCTGGTCAGCGCGCAGGGCCGGCGCTATTTCATCCCAGTCGGCACCGATGACCCGCGCCAACTCCGCCAGAGTATTCGTGATACTCACCGACGACGCGAGAAACAAGTTAACTGAGATCTTTGTTAGTTCAGCGCTCTCGTAGTTCATCACGTAAATCGGTGCATGAAAAGCCTGTAACCATGCCTCATGCCGAGCATCTATCTTCATCGAACTATCGCACATTCCGACAATGATTCGTTCGGGGTGCCTCGCTCGTTCAACTGCTATACCAAATACCAGTGTCTCTACTTGGTAGACAATGTGGCGACGATCTTCCGCTATTCGGCGAGTCATTCCCGGAGCGAGTTGGCTCAGAATCACTACTGGAATTGTCAATTCACCGAGTACGTCAAAGAGTTTCCTAGTTAGTCGCTCAACAACCGACGTGTCGCTCCGCCCATATTCATCGGTTGGGACATCCTGAGAAATGAAGACAAGATCACATTTGAGACATTCCGATAAATCGGTTGTGCAGACCCGTAAAGTGCTTGTTGCTCGCCAAAGCACATCAAGTTCGGGCTCAGAGACCGTTGGATGTCGTAATAGATCGTCAATACTCTTCGGGTCCTCGTCAACAAGTACGACCTCTATTCCAGCCGCTGCAGTAACGGCTGAGTAGACCTGCCCCAGATGGCTTGCGCCAACGAATCCGACCTTCATCGCAACGGCTACCTGCGCTCAGCCTGTTGACTCGTACTTGCCGAAATTCTCTTCAGCGCCTCGTGAATATGTATATCGCGCGAAAGATCTGTTGACACATGATTCATGCACAACACCGAAAAGTGTTCGTACTCGGCTTGCCATGTGGGGTCACCTGATGGTATACGCCAGGTTTCCTCATCAGGGCGACCTGCGGGTAGAACGCGGCGCCGCCATGTGAGATACGAATCACCCCACTTGGCTAGACCATCAATGTGCAGTGAGCCTGATTCACCAATAACTTCGGCACGAAAGTGGTTACGCCATGAAAGCAAGCTCAACTCGGCAAACACGTGCGGAGAATGACCGACTGCATGGAACACAGCATGATCTGGCGCACGATTCTCGTAAGCGGTAAGACTGACAGCACTATAGTCATCGGCTGGTCGTGTCGACCACTGAGCAACGACGTCCAACGCATGACTGCCAAGGTCATGGAGAACGCCCGTTCCGCGATCGCGCCAGGACGACTCTCGAACAAGACGAGCGGTGCCGTTGCCATAATAAATCGAAATGCGATAAACCGTACCTACAGCTCCTTCGGCCAACAGTTGTTTGACTCTGGCGATATGCGGCTCAAATCGATGGTTGTACGCCGAATACACAAGGACACCCATTGCCTGAGCGCTTTTTTGCAGCGAAACAATCTCGGCGGCGTTGGCAGCAAACAGAGGCTTCTCAACGAGGACGTGCTTTCGCTGGCCGACAAGATAATGAAGTAGTTCAAGCTTTACACCATCTGGAACGCAGAGAAGAGCGGCGTCGTAGCTGTCGACAGGTATCTTCCACAGATCTCGTGCTGTCGCATCGGCAACGACAGGGTCAACGGTTGCGACTACATCCTGTCCGGCAAAGTGTGCGCGCTTGCGTCCCTGAATACCGAGGCCTACAACGACGACACGCATAGTTGCTGCCTTTCTCAAGACTAAGGAACGAAGTTCGCGGAACGTTCAATTGAGTCGATCCTGTCCAACACGGTCTTCGCAGAAACTGGTACATTGCCGTCGATCTCGCATTCGCAAGCTGCCGCAATTGACCCGAGGATGGCAGCCTGCTCGGGTGAACCAGTCAATTTTAAGGCTAAAGCCGCATAAGCCAATAGGGCGTCACCAGCGCCAACGGCATCGACCACCGATGTCGCGAAGGCATCTAGCTGGAACCAGCCACTTAGATCCTCTGGCTTTGCACTTTTATAGGTCATACAGCCTCGATCACCAAGTTTCATTACTAACACTTTGCACCGCGCAGCGTCGTACAAGTTGGATGCAAGAACACGAAGATTTGAATCTTGATCTCCAAGTGAGAAGCGAGCTTCTCGTTCGTTGGGAGTAATCAGATCAAATCCAACAAACTCAGTGATGTTTCCCCACCGGCTCGCTACCTGACTGTCAGCAACTTTGAATGCTTCAGCCGGAAGCGCATTGACAAAGTCCGGTATCGAAGTCCGATTAAAGATGCCATGACGAAAATCGGAAAACACATTGATGTCGGATGGCGAGGAGACAAGATGTGATACAAACTCATCCTTGATTGCCTGTTCAATCGGACGGTTTTCCAACGTATCGATCTTGAGAAGTCGATACTGGTCTACAAGTATCGCATTCTTATCCGTCGTGGGACGCGTTTCATCAATTATCGGCCTAACATCCACACCTGCGTTATTGAGGTCTCGTATTACAAATCTTCCAATTTCATCGTCGCCGAGAACCGTCAGGAACTTGACTCTCCCACCAGCTGCCGCCAAATGTTTCGCCACGATTCCGGCACCACCAACGAACTGCTCTTTCGATTCGAATAGAACACTGATTGTTGGGGTCTTGGTCTGGCCACCAATTAACGAGCAACGTGTGTAGCTGTCGACAATCGTGTCACCCAAAACGCACACGGATGTTCCGGCGAGGGAAGTCAACGTTTGACGCAGGTCGTCAAACGCAACCTTCGCCCGCTCCATCACTGAAAGTAGGCGCTCGAATCGAATATCTGGTGGCGCACTACGAATGAGTCGCGACGACGACAAAACGAAGTCGCCAGGTGAGAAAATCATCTGACCGCCATAGGAAATCACCGCCGCTCGCTCCTCCTCTGTCTTAGGATTAGAAGCACTTGATGAATAGTCGTAGCCTTTCACAAAGAAGTCTGGCTGCAACGTCGAAATGTTTGAAACTGGAGTCGGATTCAAATCAATCACTACGAAATCGACGAATTCATAAGCGGCAAGGCTTGCGGCACGTAAGTCTTGGGGCACAAATGGCCGAAGATCACCTTTCATCACATGAACATCTGCCGTGAGACTCACGACAAGTACATCACCCTTACTCTTTGCATACAAGAGGTGACGAAGGTGACCGGGGTGAACAACGTCAAAAGTTCCATGACACATCACCACACGCCGGTTGCGGGGAAATGGTCCCACTCGCTGAAGAAGTTGCTCAATAGTGAAGATTTTGTGCACAAAACTAGCGTGCAAAGATTGGGCTTCCATCTTTCAAACTTCTCGGTATCCGAACCATGTCGTGGTCGCATGGGCAGTGCCAGAACGGTCCCACAAAGGCGCATTTCTCCAGCGATCAATCGGTGTAAACAGGTGCCACGAACCATGTTCATACAAATAAATCGGCATACAACTAAGGTTACGGCACTTAGAGACGGTATTAGCCCATGTAAAGTCTGGTTCGCCACGCCGTTAAGGCACGGAATCAAATCCTTCGCCTAGAAGTATGACAAGGCGCTTGACAGAACGTGGATATCCCGCGCCAAGATCCCAAATGAAGATCTTTGGTTTAGATATGGCAGCGTGCCAGAGGACATCTGCAATTTGCGTTGCGAAGGAAAAGTCACACAATTGCCTGCCATCACCGACGACAGTATCTGGTCGATCGCCCAGTCTTTGATGAGGGAACACACGCCAAACACCGACCCGTGAGTAACCACGATTTGCGAGTGGGGCCCATACGCATCGATGTTTCGAACCGAATTACCTTAGGATCCTGCACACCTGAGGTGAAACTAATGCTGCACAACGGTCATTTCGCTTGAATCGCTTTCAGAGTGCGAACGTTGAAATAGCGATCATCATCGATTGAGTCAGGAAGGAGACCCCCCTTAAATGCTTTACAGAGGTCAGCAACGGCATCTCCAACCGAGAAGCGTGGCTGAAATCCGGTCACGCGCCGAATTTTGTCACTGTTGATATGGTACGACCGATTGTCGTTGGACGGTGTGGTCGTGATTTCAAGGTCGACGAGTTCAGGGAACTCGCGACCCACCACGGCTCTCACAACAAGCGCAAGGTCTGCAATCGACTGGTTCTCGTATCCACAGTTAAAGATTTCTCCCTGAACCTTGGCCGAATCAATCTCAATAAAGAGCTTGTACGCATCACACATGTCCTGAACATGCAAATTCGGTCGTAACTGTGCACCTCCAAATACCGTAATCTTCCCCTTGTTGACAGCTAAATTTGTCAAAATGTTAACAGATAAATCGAGCCGTTGGCGTGGCGCATACCCACAGAGAGTTGCTGGACGAATCACGGTGCATGTGAATTCATCTGACATGTGCCGAAACAGCAGCGGTTCACACATCCCCTTGTACTTGTTATACAGGGTTAGGGGCACAAGTGGATGCATCTCGGTTACATTTGGCTGGTCCGAAACTCCGTAGACAGAGCTCGAGGAAGCGTAAATAAATCGACTGATGCCCGCGTTCTTTGCGACGACAACCATCGGTTCAAACGCATCAAGATTCACCGATGTGCTCAACTGCTCATCAAGTTCAAAACTCGCATCATTTGAGATACAGGCAAGGTTGATAACCACATCAGCTCCACGAAAGACTTCCGCCAAACGCGATGTATCACGGATGTCGCCATGCACCAGACGAAAATTTGATTCCTTGTGAGGCAAAAAATCTGAACCAAAGAAACAAGTGTCATAAGCTGTGACCTGATAGCCAAGACTGAGTAACTGCGGGCACAGCAGGCTTCCGACATATCCAGCCCCTCCTGTAACCACAACATGCTTCATAACTGTTCCTCCTGGCGTTAAAATCGCCGGTCTTACACGATGTACGACGCAGCTAGGGCATCGCGGCGAAACATCTCAACGGTCTCGAGCGAGTACGCGTCAAGCGACTTACCAATTAACTTTAGCTTGGCAAGCACATCGTTGGTCACGGTGATTATCTGGCACCCTACCTCCTCAGCTTGAAAAATGTTGAGCAATTCCCGCGGACTAGCCCAGAGCAACTGAGCTGCTGGAACATCTTTCAATAGATCCCTACATTTAGCCATATGCGGCACGGGGTCAACCCCCGTATCTGCAATGCGACCAGCGAACACCGAGACGATGGACGTGAGCGACGGTGAGACGACTTGACTCAACTCTTCCACCTGTTGAAGCGTCATGACGGCGGTCACATTCACAATGATTCCCTCCTTTACAAGATCAGCTATCAAAGAAGTCGAGCTTTGGCCCTTTGTATTGGTTATCGGAATTTTTACATTTACGTTCTTGCCCCATCCCGCAATGATGAGCGCTTGGCGGCGCATCTCGGCGAAGTCGTCGGCGAACACCTCAAGCGAAACGGGATGACTCGGAATATTCTGAAGCAAATCACGGGCAAACTTTTCGTAGTCTGTGATTCCTGCCTTATGCATCAAAGTTGGGTTCGTCGTGAATCCCTTGATCAATGGATTCTTTGCCAATTCGAGAATTCCAGAAATCTCCGCGCCATCGGCATAGATGTGAATCTTGAGAGAGGAAAGATTGGTCATACCATCAGGCGCCACCTTGCTTGATACACCAAGACACTGCATCCAGAATACTCTCTGCGGAGTGGTCATAATCACGAGGACGTCGCTCACGCTCATATCCTCTGTCGATAAAAACTGCAGTGCATCCAGCGCTACGGGCAGCCTCCATATCAATCGAGCGATCCCCGATCACAAAGCTCGCGGCCAAGTCAAGATCCTCAGCTTCCGCCGCATCGAATAACATTCCTGGATTTGGTTTACGCCTTCTAGCGTTTGAGCCACTCGCATCGTAGCTTACTTCGATTCGATCAATTGCGGCTAGCCGACAAAGCTCTAGATGCATCGCTTCCACGATTGACTTCGAGACTATGCCACTCGCGACATCTGGTTGATTTGTAACCACCACATTGACGAATCCTGCATCCCGCGAGCGTCGCAACGCTATCTCGGTATCTGAATAAAGATGAAAATCTTCGAGAGTCATCACCGCATACGTTTTACCATCACGCACCTGCGGCACTACAAGCACACCGTCGCGATCGAAGAAAATCGCGCGGCGCTTCACCATTTTGTCGGCTTGACCTGCAACGATGGATGAGACACCAAGCAGTGCCAAACTACTGACTGATAGGCCTCCGAAAACGGTGTGACCAGGTTTTCTCGAACGATGGGGATGACGACGACTACATCGCCAACTTCGGCCGTATAGCCATTTGATTTTCCAACAATTCCGAGCACTCGAGCTCCAACACTTTTGGCATACTGCACTGCCCTCACCAGATTTGGGCTTATGTTTAGATCTAGATTTCCGCCACCCACAGAAAAGACGATTACGGCGTCATCTCGAGTAAGCCGACTCACCTTCAACCACTCAACAAAGACCGTCTCCCATCCCTCATCGTTCGTTCGGGCTGTCAATTCGCTGACGTTGTCAGTCGGTGAGTACGCCTCAATTCCGCAAAGCTTTCGAAAGTCATTTACCGCGTGGCTTGCATTGCCAGCACTCCCGCCAACACCCAAAACGAACAACCGACCACCCCTAGTCCGTAAAGCCACCAACTCCTTGGCGAGCAACTCAACTTTTTCAATATCGATGCGCTCGGATATTTGCC
>Ga0194133_10005648_pt1 | contig 15838 bp, 10 predicted proteins | sample TA2KigOf40mmetaG_FD_155448 | JGI IMG/M metagenome (GOLD analysis project Ga0194133, IMG submission 155448) | Freshwater microbial communities from Lake Tanganyika, Tanzania - TA2015055 Kigoma Offshore 40m | ecosystem: Environmental > Aquatic > Freshwater > Lake | place: Tanzania: Lake...
TATTGTTTTTTTTTTTTTTTTTCTCTGGCCACCGCCCACCCCCTTCAGCTGGCAAGGGAGTGGGTACGAGCTATCGGCTGTGCCGATTTTACCACCGATGGCAAATAAGGGGAGTTTTGGAAATCGGCTATAGGTAGTATCCCTGGTGATCGCTAGCCATTTGGAGTGTTCTGCTCCCTCTATAACGTCCCCAGTGGATAGGCAAAACATAGAAGTTGATCTTGATTTGACCAACGGCTCCCCTACTCCAGGCTTAACCCAGACGACCTTTCGGTGGTCTAGACGCCCTGAGCAGGTCAGAACTTGACCCGAACGACCTTGCGGTGGTCCAGACGTTCTGTTTAGTGAGCTGCTTTGCCACCCGGGGGGACAGGTGCGGATAGGAGGGAAAGGGAGCGGCTTAACCATATGGCATCCTTGCCGCTATAGGGTGGGAGGGTCCTACGGGGCTGTGGTGTAAAACTTTTGCACCCTTACGTAACACGAAGGGCGTGTCCGCCTGTGTAGGCGGGGGTACTAGGGATAATCCTACTGTGTCGAGGGAAGTTAGGTCCAGCCAGGGGCAGCCTTTTGGAGGCATCTAGTACCATTGGCCCTGCTTCGCAACCCGCCCATTAGCTCCTGACAGTGGAGCTGGTCTGATTGCAGCATTTTCCTGACTGGGCACTAACTGGGGCCAGGGGGTTCATCCTGTACGGCCGTTGTCCTGGCCTCATGGGGTGGGATGGGTGCGGGGTTTGGAGGTAAAGCCTCCGCAATTCAGTCCTGAGGACCGGTTGGCATCCGGGTTGGTGGCCTTCCCTGAGACAATTCCCTTCCAACCTAGACACTCCTAAAGAGGAAGAGGGATAGGCAAATTAATCCAACTCAGCAGAAGTGACATTTGTAGTAAGAATTAAGGTTTTTGATTAGAGATACTTATCCATCTGCTCAGTATCACCATCTCTTTTGGAACAAACTAAACTGTAAACATTCAAAGAAAGAATGAGAAATTTCAATATCAATTAGATAAGGGTCAATGAGAGTCAATTAATAGAAGCAGGTAACTCTGGTCTAAGTAAACTTATCCTTTGTTGATTGATCCTGTGTTCAGTATCACTTTTCTTCCTAAAGACCACTTTTAATTAATTTTTATTCCAAATTTAAGGAAAAATTTTTAAATTTAAGGAAAAACGTTTTTAAGCTCAGGAATATTCATGTCCTCTCTCTTCAAAGGTCGCCGCGCGAATCCCCGGTGGGTGGTTGTTGTTGTTGTTTATAGTCTCCGCTCCCGCCACCGCCTGACAGGAGAGCGGCTATCCGGTCTCGGATTTTGCCAGCAGAGAAGGGAGTGTTGGGAATGTCGGTCGGGATCCCGTCTGCTCAGGCATGGTAAGTGACCTGTGTCACGGGGTTCTTTTATTCCCCGATAAGTGGTACGCATTGGATTGCGTTTTCCCTAAGAGGTGTGTGCACCAGACTCCAACCCTCAGACGTGAGGGTTGTCGCATCGGGGGCGGACCAGAACGGGTCTCGTGGAGACCATAGTCCTCACTGTCGGCCATCGCCCGGTTCCCCGGGTTGGGGCGTGCCAGTGTTTTCCCGAGATCGGGCTGATAGGGGCAAGGTGGGCAGGGGCACCCGCGGGCAGGCCACGCTGTCTAATACATGGTCCTGGTCCCATTGCGAGATGCTAGGGTGATGGGCTTGGGGGGGCATTTACGACCTCCAAAAGCTCCGCGATGTGTCCCAGGAAGTTCCGGAGCTGCCTCAGATTAATCGTGAATGGTTCCACCATGTTGGTAGTCTTCAGTGTCCAGTGCCATACAGTCTGTGATGATGTGCACCGCCGTCTCAGGTTCTATTCCCGAATAAGCGGGGTTACTCTGTATGATCATGTTCATAACGGGTAACCTTACGAGAAGTATGCCATCCAGCCCTGGGCGAGTGATTGGTTTTCGGGAATGTCCGGTAGGTTCAATGTTGCCCCCATACTGCCGGGTTTCCTCGAGGCATTGGCTCTGCTGTTGCTGTTGGCGGCAACCTCCACGGCATCGCTCCCTCAACCTGTCGATGCTAACGGAGGTACTTGAACCACCTTCGTTCCAAGCTTCCCGTCTGATACCCCTGGGGCTAGGGGACCATCGTCGGCGACGGGCTCCTTCGCGACGCCCAGCCTTGGCATGACTTCCGGTAAGCGTCCTCACTGGCAAACCATTCTGAAACCTTTTTATCCATCCAGGAGAAGGACCACCCAACTCTGTCTGTTTCACCATCTCTGTTGAACTAAATAAACTACAACATAATAAAGAAAGAATGAAAATTTTTAAGATTAATTTGATAAGGAGGAACAATGAGAAATTAATATAAAAGCAACTCTGGTCCTGGTCTTTATCCTTTGTTGGTTGATTGTCTCTATCTTCCTTAAGGCAGATCACTTAATTCCACTTGAATTATTGACTTTTCTTAACATTTTTCACTTGAATTATTTAATTCAATTTTCTAATTTTTGGTGCTCAAGATTAAACACGTCCTCCCCCTTCAAAAGCCGCCGCGCGAATCGTGGTGGGTGGTTAACTGATTAATGGAAATGGGCTCGGGTTGAATTCTAGAAAAGCAGAAAGGTTAGTATGGTTTCAAGTTACAGAAATTGCAAAGTACTAACTTAAGTACAGGAGGAAACTTCAGAGGTCTAAGTAATAACGATAACGATATCCCCCCCGGTGTCGACACATCCAATGAAACTTAAGAGTCCTGCCGTGAATAACTGTAGCTATGGTCATACGTACTCGTATAGGGTCCTTGACTTCGCTTTCTTCCCTCCAAGTAAAAACTCTTGATACTGCTCATGGCAAAACCCAAAATTAGTTGGGTAATCTTTCCCTCGTGAAGAAGGGGGACAGTCCAAAATAAAAAAAAATTCTGTTCAGCTCTTGAGTTCTTTCAAAATGGCAATGTCTCTTTCAGACCGTGAATTTTAAAAACTCGAAGCTGTGATTGTTGCTTACAGATTAAAAATGACATTTCAAAGGAATATTTGTGACATTACACTCAATGCATCTTCTAAATTGACTGACATTTATCTAATATCGAAAGATAGGCGGTACTTCATAGCTCACAAAATGGTGTTAGCATCAGTCAGCAAAATTTTGGGCTCTCTTTTGGAGATTCCTTGTGATTTTTGTGGTGACAGTGTTGATGAATACTCCACTCTTTTTTTCCAAGGCTATTCAGGAGATGTTTTAAAAAGCTTTCTCTCTCTAATATATACAGGTGAATTCAAAATCAATTATAGCTGTTGAAAAAAGGGGTCTTGTGATCATTGCTGTTTTACTTGAATTGTAGGTGTAAGTGAACCTCTTAGGAAGGAACAAACAACTGACCTTAAAAGTCTTTGCATCGAGCTTAAGCTAAATGGTTTGTCGAGTTTGTGTCATGATTTGTCAAAAAACGACAATTGCAATGCCAAAACTTGTGCCTTTGAGGAAGTGCCACACTATCAAGTTTTGCCCAAGTTCATTCTATCGAGGAGGTAATTTAAAAGTTTGTATAGAGATTTCTTAAAACTTATTACATTTTTTTACAAATTTGCTCTTAATAGAAGAGAAAAAGCACCAAACTTCAATGTTGACGATGACAATCAATATACAAGAATCGTAGATGGTGAATTAGAGGAGAACAACGGTAATTAAAACCCTAAATGTTTATCAAATCCAGAAACAAAAAAACTTCATAACTTTTAAATTTGTGATAGATCTTCTTGTCGATGATGCGAGGCTTATCTTAAAGTGCCCAAACTGTCCTAGAGAATTTTATTTTAGAAAAAGATATGAGAAACACATACAAGAATGTTTTGCAATACCAAGTGAGGAAAAAAGGTAAATCACTAAATCACTCACTGAAAAAATTTCATAATTTGGGCAATTTGAACTATAAAAAAAACTAATTTGTTCAGTCTTAGTCTTATTAAAAATCAATTGAACTTTTTCAGCATTTTGCAAAGAGATAAAACAGATTCGGATAGCCATGCTGATGAAAACTTCGGTATATCATATGAGCTGAAAGAGCAATTAGGAGATTGTTACAATGATGAACGTGGAGAATCTCAAAAGCTAAAACCTTCATCTTCCTGCGAGGTCTGCAAAAAATCATTCAAGTCAAAATTTAGATTGCAAAAACACTTGAAAATCCATGAGTCAAAAACTCCATTTAGATGTGATAAGTGCTTAGAACTTTTTTCCACACAAAAAATATTAACTGATCATATAAAATTGTGTCAGAAAGTCAAAAGTCAGCCCTCTTCATCTTTCTTTATTTGTAAAGATTGTGGTGAACAGTTCAAACAAAGAGCACTGCTCCGAAAGCATACGATGGTTCATGCAATGAGAGATGAAGTCCACTGCGAGGTTGTGGACGATGTGGCTGATCAAACAATTGACCAAGTTACAATGTTGCCAACACCAAGGCTAAATTACAAATCTAGTGAGGAAAACGGTCGCATTATCTGTATGCATGAAGACTGTAAAGACAAAAATTCTTCTTTCCGTTGGAAAAATGGTTTCCAAGAACACTGGCTTGAAAAGCATGCATCTGATGAAGATAAAATATACTCTTGTGAATATTGCGTCAGAAAGTTTGGGTCCAATGCTCTACGCAACAGGCATATCAAGTTCTCACACGTGTTAAGGTTCAAGTGCCGTTTGTGTGAAAAAAAGTTTGCCACCAGACAGCTTTTTCTGGCACACAAAAGGACACACACGGGCGAAAAGCCTTTTGTATGCGAGGATTGTGGCTCGAGCTTTTCGCAAAAAAGTTACTTACGCCAACATAAAGAATTTCTCCACTCTGATGTCAAACGACACAAGTGCTCCAAATGCGGCGATAAATTCAAATTGAAATCCAACTTAAAAAAACATTTGTCGCACCACCAACTCTCTGATCAACTTACTAATTACCAGGTATTAAAAAAAGATTTAAAAATCCAACAATTATTTATTTTATTCCTTTAACAGATCCCTAAGGAAATTGAGAATGAGAGCCAAAAAAGTAGTCTCAAGATTCCCAAGGTCGAGATGCCTATGAAAGAAGAGGATGGAAGATTCTTCTGCTTGAGTGGCGACTGTGTCGAGAAAGGTCAATCATTTCAATGGATCAACGGTTTAAGAGAACACTTCATGGACAAACATGCCGCAGAGGAGCTAAAGCATTTCCCGTGTAGCTACTGCGGTAAAATGTTTGGAACAAATGGCCTTAAAAACAGACATGCAGCAATGTTTCACGAGTTGAGGTTTGAATGTACACAATGTGATAAGAAATATGGTAAAAAAACAATGCTTCTCGACCACATGAGGACACACACAGGAGAGAGGCCTTTTGTGTGTGAATCCTGCGGCTCCAACTTTTTTAGCAAGCAATCTTTAAGTTGGCATATAAGGCAACGCCATGATGATCAAGTTAAAAAAAGTTACAAGTGTGATCAGTGTCACAAGGAGTTTAGCCTTTTGTGTGTATTAAACAGACATCTCAAAACTGTTCATTCTGAAACAAGGCCATTTGTTTGTGAAGAGTGTGGCAAAGACTACAAAGTATTGGCAGCCCTGAAAAGGCACATGGAATTTCACAGTGGAGAAACCATTACTTGTGTCCCTTGTGACATAGTCTTCTCATACCAATCAAATTATAAAAGACATTGCAAAAGAAAACACATGGAAACTAATATAAAGCAATGATTTTTACGTTTTCAGTTGATTTTATCTTATAATATTCACATTTTATTACAGAAACGAGAGGACTACAACTTTTTAAAATGTAAATCCCAAGTTGAAAAGTTATCTGCTTAAATTGATAAAATCTAATTTAAAAACTAGAGAGATTATTTTTTACCTTGACAATCTTCAATGAACAATCCAAGCTCTGTAAAGTCACATTTTATTTTGTGAAGAAGGAGAATAAAGCATCAAGCAAGCAAACAACTATTTGAGCTAATCTTGAAAAAGGATCCTCCGATTAACATAATAAGGGCAAAAATAATAAACTTTTTAGAAAGAGGGTCTTTAACCTAGAAAGAGATGATTCGCGCGGCGTCCTTTGAAGAGAGAGGACATGAATATTCCTGAGCTTAAAAATGTTTTTCCTTAAATTTGAAATTTTTCCAAAAATTTGGAATCAAAACAAATTAAAAGTGGTCTTTAGGTAGAAAAGTGATACTCAACAAAGGATAAGTTTACTAGGACCAGAGTTACTTGCTTCTATAAATTGACTCTAATTGAGCCTTATCTAAGTGATCTTGAAATTTCTCATTCTTTCTTTGAACTGTTTACAGTTTAGTTTGTTCCAAAAGAGATGGTGACACTGAGCATATGGATAAGTATCTCTCATTAAAACTTTAATTCTTACTACAAATGTAAATTCTGCTGAGTTGGATCAATTTACCTAACCCTCTTCCTCCTTAGGAGTGTCTAGGTTGGCAGGAAATCGTCTCCAGGCAGGACACTAGCCCGGATGCGAACTGGTCCTCAGGACTGAATAGCAGAGGCTTTACCTCCAAACCCCGCACCCGTCCCACCCCATTAGGCAAGGACAACGGCCGCACAGGATGAATCCTCTGGCCCCAGTTAGTGATCAGGCAGGAAAATGCAGCGATCAGACCTGGCTCCACTGTCAGGAGCCCATGGGCGGGTCGCAATGTAGGGCCAATGGTACTAGAGACCTCCAAACAGCTGCCCCTGTTTGATCCTAACTCCTCCCAACAAAAGGGGGCATTTACCTCAAACGATCGCTTGATTTCAAGAGTGGATAAGTACGATTCCCGTATTACTAAAGGGAGCAAGCTTTGGTGCTCTATACCCCTAGGACCCCGCCCACCCGTTAACGGCAATGATTCCTATGGAGAAGACGTTCCCATAACCCGTATCCCAATCCTGTCCTACAAGGGAGCTGATTACTCCAATGGCTAGAGACCACGTGGGTTGTCCTATAGCCGATTCCCAAAATCCCCCTTGTCACTGAAAGTAAAATCGGCACAGCTGATAGCTTCACCTGCCTCCCCGCATATGAAGAGGTGGGAGTGGGCAGTGACCGTCAAAAAAAAAACCTAGAAAGAGTAGTGGCAGGTTAAGTGTGCGAGCAAAGTAGTTTTGAATGAAAAGTTGGGATAGAATTGATTATTATGTGAAATTTCATAAAATATTTAGATTTTTTAAAGTCTTTCTTCAGGATAGATTCAACGAAGGGAAGGGGATCATTTTGGTCCAATTTGTGAATCCAGAAAAACCAAAACAAAGATTTAAGTCGATTCATGGGATCTGTTAAAGAGTGTTTTATATAAGATTCTGTACAAAATTGAATTTGGAGTGCTCTTTTAAGAACCCTGCTTCTTATTAACAGAATCCACTCAAGAGTAAAATAATTATTTCAAAGAATCGTTGAATTTTTCTGTAAAGAAAAAAGGGTTGGCGTCCTGCCCGTTCAGAGGGTAACATCATTTGACCATAATTTTGTAAAAAAAAACATCAGCGGATTTTATTTTGTATTAAGTAAAAGTATCAATCAAAATTTTTGTCCTAATAAAATTTGAGTCATTCATTTTTTTAAACTCTCAGATAAACAAGCAACAGTCGATTTACAATTGTCACATTTTTCTGCTTCAATTTTTAACTTGTAGAAAATAGTCTTCCATTGGGTTGTCCTTTGCCTTTGAAACTCCTCAGCATTGGCGGCGAACGCTTTTAACTGAAATTGAGTCAAATTATTACAAAGCTTATGGGTGGTAAAACAAATAAAATTATTTACTTTTTCTTTCTGCTTTTCGAGATCTTTAACCCGCTGCTTTAATAGGTCTAACTGGATTTCCTTAACGGTCCCAGAACCACCGCTCCAATGACCTTTTCAACAAATAAGAAATTAGGGTCATAAAGACAAGGGTGCCTTCAAAAAATTACCATTTTCATATTTTGCCATAAGATCTTGGAAAGACTCCTTTTTCTTGGGTTCGTTTATGTTATTTGAAGGTCCAGGCTAAATTTTAAATATTTTGAAATATATTCGTGAAATGTTTAGTTGTATTTGAAAACCTGAACTTCAGCCAGTGGTTTTCTTTCTTCTGTCTGCTGGTTTTTTGATCCAGTGGCTACAAAAGACTTATCAACAGAGGTTTGATGGCGGCGAAGTTCCTCTTTGAGTCGACGGACAGCAGCTCGTTCTGACTCCTTTAATGAAGAAGTCCTCACTTTGTAATAATTCAAAATATTTTTATATATTAATAAACTCTAGATTTACCAGTTGGTTGGTCAGAGATGTGTCGATGGCTTTAAGCTCCTCTTCTTTTTGCCTCAACTAAAATAAAATCAACATGAAAGGAGGAGAAATATATCACAATTTTGAATTGCTTTCTTACTTTTACACGAAGATCTGCAAGTTCGATACGATCATTTGTTGCACGTACCTGGAGCTGACGAATTGAAGATGCAGCTTGTGAACCTATATGAAATCTTTTGAGTAAAATTCATTAGATTCGCCGATTGCATACTTACTTTCCAGCTCTGAAATTTTATCTTGAAGTTCAATAATATGGTTTTGCATTTTTCCTATTTGTTGATCCTCATTAGTCTGTGCTGCTTCCTGTTCACTCAACGACTTCAGGTAAATCTCTTTTTCTTCGATTAAATTCTGAATTTTAGTTTGGAGCATCCGAACTTCATCTTCTCTTTCTTGAAATTGATTTTGATTTGATTTTAAATTTTCACAATCATTCATTGATTCTTGTAACTTCTTTTCCAAAGACGAGATTTGATCAGATGAAATGAGCAATTCAGCCTTAATTTTTTCAAAATTATTTTCCTCAGTTTGTAACTTCAAAACAAGTGTACAATTTTCATCTTTAGTTTTAATAAGTTGATTTTGGACTGCATGAATTTGATTTTCAAAATCCTGACTCATTTCTTCTAAAAGTTTGGAAAAGTTCAACTTCAGTTCCTTCTCTTTGAGAGCAAACTTACATTCCACTTCAGCATCCAGATTTTCAATCCTTTTCTTCAGAAGTTCATAATTTTGCTTCTCCTCCTGGTTACACTGCGACCTCTTAAATGATACTTTCTCCTCTACCAGACTCTCAATTTGATTTTTCAATATTTTCACCTCATCTTCCTTTTCATGAAGCACACTAAGGTTCAATTTCAGATTTTCATTTTCTTTTTGAAAATCTTGTAACTTCTTTTCCAAAGACGAGATTTGATCAGCAGAAATAAGCCTATCTGCTTCAGCTTTTTCAAGATATTGCTTTTCTGTTTCGTGCAGTTTTGAAAGAATTGATTGGTTTTCTTCAATAGTTTTAGAAAGTTGATTTTTAACTATCAGAATTTGATTTTCAAATTCTTGATTTTTCTCTTCTAGAAGTTTAGAAAAATTTAAACACAGTTCCTCTTCCTTGTTCGCTAATTTAGTCTCTGCTTCAGCATTCAAATCATCAATTTTTTTCTTGAGAGCCTCATAATCATTCCTCTCAACTTGGTTACATTGTGACCTCAGATGACTTTCTTTCTCCTCAAGCAGACTCTCAATTTTATTATGCAATACTTTCACCTCATCCTCTTTTTCACGAAGCACTTTCAGGTTTGATTTTAAATTTTCATTTTCTTCTACCAAATCTTGTAGCTTCTTTTCCAAAGTCAAGATTTTATCACATGAAATGAGACTTTCTGCCTCAGTTTTTTCAAGATATTGTTTTTCTGCATCATGCAGTTTAGAAAGAAGTTCTTTGTTTTCCTTTGCAGTTTCAGAAAGTTCATTTTGTATGGTATGAATTTGATTCTCGTAGTCATGACACTTCTCTTCTAGAAGTTTAGAAAAATTGGAGTGAAGTTCCTTTTCCTTGTGTAAAAATTTAGACTCTGCTTCAGCATTCAAATTTTCGATTTCTTTCTTGAGATCATCATAATAGTGCTCCTGTCCCTCAACATTTTCTGACCTCATATAACTTTCTTTGTCCTTAACCAGACTCTCAATTTTATTTTGCAGTAGTTTCACCTCATCTTCCTTTTCATGAACCACATCGAGGTTCAATTTCAGATTTTCATTTTCTTCAACAAAATCTTGTAATTTCTTTTCCAAAGACAAGATTTGATCACATGAAATGAGCCTTTCTGCCTCAATTTTTTCAAGATATTGTTTTTCTGCATCTTGCTGTTTAGAAAGAAGTACTTGGTTTTCTTCCACAATTTCAGAAAGTTGATTTTTAATCACATGCATTTGATTTTCAAAGTCGTGATTCTTCTCTTCCAGAAGTTTAGAAAAGTTGGAGGCCATTTCCTTTTCCTTGATGGCAAACTTGCACTCGTCTTCAGCATTCAAATTTTTAAATTTCCTTTTGAGATCTTCATTCTCCTCATTTAGTTCCAAGATCATCTTTTGATTTTTCTCATTCTCAAACTTCTCAACCTCAAGGGCTTTCTTTATTTCATCTAGTTGATAACAGAGATTTTGAACGTCCAGATCTCTGAATTGCTCTTGCTTTGCCATTTTTTCTGTTTCGCATAAGTTTTTCCGATGCGATTCTTTATAAAAATCGAGTTCACTTGCAATCTCCTCTTTTTCAAATAATAAATTTTCTATTTGAGTCTGTCGATTAAGGATATCTTCATTCAGTACTTTAAGTTTCTTATCATTTTCAAAATGCTGCTCCTTTAAACACGATTGTAGTTTTTCTATTTCTTGTTCAAGTTCCCTTTGCATTTTGGAAGTTGTTTCATTGAGGTTGGAAAAATCCAATATATTTGTTTTCAATTCTTCAGTCACGGAATTTTGATCCTGAATACTTTTTCTCATGACTTCCATACCAGCATCAGTTGATGAAATCAACACATTTTTAGACTGTTGCATTTCATCTTCTTCGGCACTTTTTTTCGACTCCTCAGTTTTCTTTGCATCATACTTTGCGAACATTTTGTCTTGTAACTCTCTGATCGCTTTATCCTTGTCCTTATTTTCAGCAAGTAACGTTTTGTTTAAAGCCTTTGCAGCCAACAACAAAGGGCATAAAGGTTCGTTGATATCTCCCTCAGAATTCGGAAAATCATGCGAGTCAATGTCTTTTGAACGTAAGGGCGAAGATTTCCTGACCTGAAGGTCTATGACACCTTCACAAGCCTCTTTCTCAGACTTTTCATGGTCTTGCCCGAGAGTTTTTCTAAGTATTAGCAAATCACTTTTAATTTCTTGACACTGCAAAAAGACAAATTAACAAGTTCAAGAGATCATTCGGTATAATATCAAATAGTAAAAAATATCTCACTTCAGATTGTGATATAGTTAAAAGCTCTTCTGATCGACGGCACCTAAAAAAGATTAAAGATTTCATATCATTATATCTGAAAATTGGTAGTGTTACTTTCATTCTTATTTTTTTCAAAGAAATAAAAAGAATGGCAAATCTTTCAGCTGCGCTGAGAGACATGTAAATTACATAACTTTATATATATTATTACTTTGATTGTAAATCATGTTTTTCTTGCCACAGCTTGTCTACTTCATTTTGAAAATGCTTCATGTTTGCCTGGAGCTCCACCTCTTTTGCACTTTTGGAATAGACGTCATTCTTGATTGATTCATGCTTTTGTTGCAACTCCAAGAGTTCTTTTGATAGGCGCTCAATTTCAATATTTTTTTCCAATAACTGAATTACCATACTTGTTTAAACTAATCAAAAGAGTAGCATGTTCTTATATAAAACGTTACCTCATTTTCAAACTCAACAAACCCGTTAGAATGGATTTTAAGATCATCTTCGAGGCGTGTAAATTCACGCAGTTCCTGGTTCAGTGAGACAAGTGATGTTTGAAAAGCTGAAACATTCAAAAAACAAGCAGAAAACAAATATTACCTCCAATTCTTGAGACAAATGCTGATTTCTCTGTCTTAATACACTCCTAGCAAAATAAATAATGACTTTGAAATTAGCATGACGATTTGGAAGATCAAATGATTACTTGGGGGTCCCACAAAATGACTCTTCAACTTTAGCAGGCTCCTCATCAGGAAAGAAAACTTCTTCAGAGATAGTTTGCTTGAAAAGTATCCTTAAATTAAAACCCTGAACATTATCAATTATGTAAAGCATTACCTGAAAATGCACAGTTTTTCGTTGTCTTTTTGTAGTTACAAAAGAAGATTGTTCTGCAATTCTACTGCTAATATCTGTATCTTCATCAGAAGTAACCTCATCTGTAAAGCAAAATATATCAGTGTCTCAAGAATAAACAACAACTTTTCATCTCTTAAATATATAATAAAGGTTTATATTTTTGTTTGGTTTTCTGCCTTGTTGCTTCATTGAGAAAACTTAATTTCTCATTTGTATCTCGTGCAATTTTTTTTACATATCTTGGACTAAACCCAAGGAAGATTTCATACTTATGGGTCATCTTAATTTATGAAATGAATGTATGTTTCTGAAATGCTGATTGGTAGTTTCTTAATACAATGTAGATACTACATCGATTGGCCAATCACAACGAAATTTGAAACATATGAAACCATGCGAACTAGTCAAGAGGGTGAACATTCAGGATGCAATTTTTTGTTTACCTTTGGATTTGGTTACTTTGAGACATCCACGAATATCTTCATTAAGTTTGAAACTTAAATCATCCTGTATTGACAATGGCCTCGCTAAACTTGACCTATGAAATCCCAGTCATTAGAGTTCCAATACGTTTAATTTAAAGTAATGTATTTTAAAACGTTCACAATTTTTTTGCTCGATTGAACTTTGTAGAAAAATTCATACCTTGGGCGTGACATTTCAGGACACCAAGTTTGACGCCTACTGATCATTTTTTGCTTTTTCACTGACTTCATGTCATTGAAGTACTAAAATATTAAGTATTACGGTAACCAAAATGGACAAAAATAAAAGACTAAAAAGAGACGTTAACAAAATTTTAACTAATAAGCAATATTCATGGGAGAATAATATTTTACCGAAGAACAGAATTGATTCTTTTGCTCCAAAAGAAGTTTTTCTTTTTCGGCAAGCTTTTCCTGTAGCTCCCTCACTCTAAAGTTGAAAAAAATTAATTTGAAAACCACACTTGATTAGTATTTCTAAAATAGTCCACTTTGAACTTACCTATCATTGTCTCGTTCAGCCTGCTGAGCTAATTGTTCCATTAATCTTTAAAAAAAGTGAGCTTTGGTAATTAGTCCGAAAAGGTAAACTTCTTAAATTAAACATTAAGCTAACATTTTGAGACATCGGAAAGAGTTTTGAAAATTGAGTAATCTTATTGTTTGTTGGTCTAAACTAGTTGTGGTTAAAGAAAATTGTGGCTTAGGCTTACATTTGCTTCTCAGTAGTGAGAACTTCTATGTTTTCGTGCATCCGTTTCATTTTTGCCCTGTCATCAAGTATCTACAACATAATTATTTAATAAGAAATGTGATAATAATAAATCTGCTTTATTGATTTTATTTATGAGAAGATGACTAAAAGTAAATACAAAAGCTCGATCTGATTAAATGGTTGAGAAACACTTGCCTCATTGACTTTAGCGTGCTGTGTGATCTTCTTGGCTCTTGAGGCAAAGTCAAGCGTAGATTTTGTCTGGTTTAATTCACAGGGAGTAATTGTTGATATTATTGATGTTCTGGGAGAAAAAGTTTTTATTTGCAGATAACAAGAAGACCTCTTTAAGTTTTTGAACTTACTTTGCGTTGCCACCAAGACTGTTCTTTAGAATGCGAGTGAGTTTTGAATCTCTAAATGGTATGTGATCAGTACAACCTTCACTGAGTTTGCTTATTACCTACAAGATAAAAGTTAATACAATAAAATCTAAATCCAGGATGAATAAAACGTTAAACACTTATTTAATTTAATTCAAAAAGTAAAACAACGAACGAAAATTAAGCTCTAATCAATTACTTGACCAAGAGTCATTAGTGACTTGTTAATGTTGACCCCTTCCCGAAAGCGCTCTCCCACTGCCCCTGTTTGGGATGAACGCTCAGATCCTGCAAGATCGACCAGATTAAGGTGCGAAACCATGATACCGTGTCCGTCATGTTCGTTTAAAACAGCAGATTCAATGATGATACGAAAAATGGTGTGAGATCTGATATGCAAAAAAACCAGAAAATATTCATTAAGATTGTTCTACAATTTATCACATATAGTAACTATCAAATTATCTGTCAAATTAAGTTTATTTTCGTTCACTACCAAAAATTGGCAAAGTAGGTAATAATTTTCTTAACTCCCATTACCTTGATGATCTTTCATTCATGTTTGTCTGTCCAAAATGCCGATTTTTCTCTCCTTCTTCCATAAGTTCAAATAGTTGCTGACTTTCCATTATTACAATCTCCTGAAAAAATGGTACGAGTCCACACAATCAAACAAATGATTTAATGGTTTTAATTACCTGTAAGTCCTCCACATAAACATTTCCTTGCAGGTCGTCTTTGACTTGCAGATTTTTTGGGTCCTTAAAAGTTCATGAAAAATTAATAAATTTTTATTTTTCTATTTGGGCAATACATTCTCCGGATGTTTCTGTCCTTCGATTAGTAAACAAGAAAAACTAATAATTTAAGATATCTTAAATCTCAAACCTGTGATAACAGATCGGTTACTTGCTCATTGTAAATTTCCATGTAAGAAACTCTGAGCAAAAAATCTTTCTCTAAAAATGTAGGAATACTCTCAAATATTTGAGAAACTGCACGTTGAATAAAGCCAGGATTGTCTGGACCACCCAACATAGTGTGAGTTTTGCCTAAAAATGCAAGAAAAAATGTTATCAATGCTAAGTCTTTTAGCATCCACTCCTACATCAGTCTAACCAGATCCAGTTTGACCATATGCAAAAATGGTTGTGTTGAAGCCATTAAGTGCAGACGAAATAACTTCTCTGCCAATTTCATTGTAGACCGTAAAATTGTCCTCTTCAGGAGAAAAGACTCTATCATACGTATATCTCTTGGATCCATCGTGGCTCCTAAATTAAGTTTCACCCATAAGGAATCTGTTTTCAAATACTATTTAAAAGAAGCCGAACCAGATTTCATCTTTAAAGCCATCCTTTTCTTCACATTTCCAAAAAGTCGAAGAGCCAAGTTCCCGTTTCAGAAGTTTTCTTACTCGAACATACACTTTGATTTGCTCCGAGGGTGCCATTTTGAAGCGGGCAAAACCTTTAGAGATCACAAATATAGGGAGCCCAATCCCTAAGGCTATGTCACTTTATCAGTTCGGGGAGATTATATTTGAAATTCGAAGTTGCTAAATTTAATTACCCGAAGGCGAAGTACCGATCCGCCACAAATTTTGAATTAATCCAACAACAATTGCTACGTTGCCACGAAAAAAGGAAAAATTGTTTTTAAACCAGCTGTCAATGGCAGCCAGATTTTAATAAAAATTACTGAATTCTTTTGAAATTCAAGTCTGTTTCATGATTATTTCATTATCTTTCTATTGATAATCTTCTGTAAAGAAACTATAAATTTAGTTTAACTATTTTTTTGTTTTCATGTCGCTTTCATTTCAGCTGTGAGAAACGGTTAACTAACAAATAAGTCGATTTTTGCCAACAACACTATTTTAAACTTCGAAAATTCGCTCCGCGGTGATTTTGGATTTACTGGTTTCAGAATCGGATTAACCAGTTCCAATAATAAAAAACCAGTTGCCATTTATATCCTATTGGCTATTCATTCTGCACTTGAGTGTGGAATCTGGGCAGAGCAAGAATCTGGTGTTGTCACAGACCAGGGCCCCTAAGGTTGCAGAGATCCCAAGCCAATGGTTGACTGAAATCTTGATCAGAGATGGGGGAAAAAAGGTCAAAGACACGCACCCCAG
>Ga0194133_10005657_pt1 | contig 15826 bp, 13 predicted proteins | sample TA2KigOf40mmetaG_FD_155448 | JGI IMG/M metagenome (GOLD analysis project Ga0194133, IMG submission 155448) | Freshwater microbial communities from Lake Tanganyika, Tanzania - TA2015055 Kigoma Offshore 40m | ecosystem: Environmental > Aquatic > Freshwater > Lake | place: Tanzania: Lake...
AATCCTGCATCGCGATAGGCATACACGGTACGTCCAGCACCACATCCAAGATCGAGCACGCGCGCGCCGTGTGCAATCGGACAGCCGAGCTTCGCTCCAATGGCTTGGGTGCGACGGATGGTGCCGGAAGAAGGTTGTGGCGTGTCGTGCCCCATGCGATAGGTCTCAGGTTACGTCTGAGTGCTGGACCACACTGCATCCAGCTTCTGCGACATCTCGACACTGGCGCTGAAGTGGCGTCCTGCGGGCAGCGCGCACAGCGCGTTTCGAGGCGCGCGCCAGAGAAACCCACAAGCCATTTCAAGGCGGTTCATCTGTTACCCCCACTTCCGGTCTTGGTGAGCACTAGCTCGTGGCAGCCGATTCCGCCGTCCGGCACCCCCTTCAGCAGCTCGAACCCGCATGACCTAAAGAAGGCCACGAGCACGTCGTAGCGCGCGAACTCAAACGGCATGCCGCCCATCCAGTCGATGATGTCGTGCTTCTGGCTCATGCCTCGCCGCGGTGGCCGCTTGTCGATCAAGGGTCGAATCGCCACCATCGGCCGGAGCAGGATCGTGTACTTGAGCACGTTCAACAGGAGAATCGCGTACCACACTACGTACGCGTAAGGCCGCTGGGAAGTAGCGCCGCCGAAGTTCGGCAGTGCAATTCACGGAAAGCGGGTCGTAGTCGAACGATCGCACTGTCGCTCCGAGCCGCCGCGCAGCGAGTGAGAACAGCCCACTGCCTGAACCGATATCCAGGAAGGTGACGCCATTGAGCGAGTCCCGTTGCAGCATGTCTGTAAGCGACGATGCTGCCCGCTCGATCCGCTCATCGTTAAGGTCGCGCAAAAAGCGCGCCCAGTTCGCGCCAAACGCGAACCGAGCGGAGGGATCAACTGCGGCCGTGTGGGTGTCAGCGCTCATCGTGCCGCCTCGGTGCCTTGGGGTGTCGAATGGGAGTAGTTGTGCGGCTCTACGGAACCCCGGCGCCATGCCTGCCACATCAGCACTGTCCAGAGGCTATCGCGCCAGTTTCGTTGCCGCTTGAGGTGCTGGCGCCAGCGCAGTCGGATCGGCCTCGGCTCAAGAAGCCCCTCATTCCGTAGTGCGGACTCGCTGAGCAGATCCTCGGCCCAGTCGCGGAGGGGCCCGCGGATCCACTCATCGACGGGCACTCCAAAGCCCATCTTTGGCCGTTCAAGGAGTGCTGGGGGCACATGCCGGAAGGCGACCTGCTTGAGCAACCACTTCGCGCTGCCATTACGCGACTTGAAGTGTGGGGGCATGCACCATGCGAGCTCAACCACCCGGTGGTCGAGCAGGGGCACCCTTGTCTCAAGGCTGACCGCCATGGCCGTACGATCCACCTTCGTCAGGATGTCGTCGGGCAGGTAGGTGACAGAGTCGAGAGCCATCATCTGGTGGAGCGGGAGGTCCAGGTCCCGGGCACGGGCTGCGGGTGGTATGGCGCTTGATCCAAGCGCGCGGCTCGCGCCCGCCGGGTCCCACTGCCGAATCGAGACGCCATATGCCGCCAGCTGATCCGGGCACTGCAGCAATGCACTCATCAGGGCAAGCCGGTTGCAGATGCGCTCGCCCGCAACGAAGCCGCGCAACGCGTCAACCCCAGAAAGCGCGCCGGCTAGGCGTGCCATCCATGCGGGTAGTCCGCGTGCCAGTCTCCACAGGTTGAGCAGGCCGCTGTTGTAGTACCGCTGGTAGCCGCCAAACAGCTCGTCGCCGCCGTCGCCGCTGAGGGACACCGTCACGTGCCGCCGCGCCAGGCGGGACACGAGGTAGGTGGGAATGGCAGAGGAGTCGCCGAACGGCTCGTCGAACATACGCGGCAGCAGGGGGACCACACGCTGTGCATCCGGTGCGGTCACGTAGAGCTCGGTGTGATCGGTGCCGAGGTGCTGCGCCACCGCACGCGCGTGCTGCGCCTCGTCGTAGCCAGCCTCGTGGAAGCCGATCGAGAAGGTGCGCACCGGCCTCGATGACCGGGCCTGCATCAGCGCGACCACGGTGGACGAGTCAATGCCGCCGGAAAGGAAGGCTCCAAGCGGAACATCCGCCACCATCTGGCCAGCGACCGCCTGCCCCAGAACGCTCTCGAGGGCATCTACGGCGTCGCGGTCAGACCCAGAGAACGGCTCGGCCTGCCCCCGCAGCGCAACGTCCATGAAAGACCAGTAGGGGGTCGGCTCGGGCATGGATCCGACTCCGCCCGAGCTGAAGCACACGGTCGTCCCTGGGAGCAACTTACGTATCCCGCGCCAGACGGTGCGCGGTGCGGTGATGTACCCGCTTTGCAGGTAGCCCGGCAGGGCCTCGGGGTCTACATCTGCCTCAAACGCAGGATGCGCACGCAGGGCCTTGAGTTCCGATCCGAACAGCAGTACGCCCCGCTGCCATCCGTAGAAGAGTGGCTTCTCGCCCATCCGGTCTCGGGCGAGGTGCAGCACACGCTCGCGCCGGTCCCACAACGCGAGCGCGAACATGCCAACCGAGGCCTGAAGGGCCTGAACGAGCCCAACCGCATCAATCGCCGCCAGAAGAGACTCGGTGTCGGATGCACCGCGCCACGAAGAGTGCCCCCTTGACTCCGCATGCTCCCGAAGCTCACGATGGTTGTAGATCTCGCCGTTGAATGCAAGGCAGTACCGCCCAGACGCCGACAGCATGGGCTGATGGCCAGTAGGGCTCAGGTCGATGATTGACAGTCGGTGGTGGCCAAGCGCGATGCCTGCCGCCGCGTCGACCCAAAGTCCCGCGTCATCCGGTCCGCGGTGCACCAGCTGGTCGCGCATCTGCACAGCGCTTGCCGCGGCGTCATCTGCAACGAGGCCTGCCGGCGCGAAGAAGCCGGCTACCCCGCACATGTGAATCGCTGCTCCTTCACGCCCTACGGATCATAGAGCCCAACCGTCGGGTGACGAGCTCCCGCATGGCTCCACGCTCCCTCGCCGTGAACAGCAGCCGCCACCCCGCGACGGCAACCACAGGGATGCACGTAGCGATGGTGACCGCCTGCACGCGGTCGCCAAAGTGCTGCCCGAGCCAGGCGGCCACCAGGCCGACCGCGATCGTGGCGGTCATCAGCACGACCACAGGCGTGTACGACCACGGCAATGGATAGGCGCGCTGCGCAAGCCACGGGGCCACAATCGCCTTCGCTAAGTGCCCAAACAGCACGCCAAGGCCAACCCCGAGCAGCCCGAGCATGGGCGCCAACAGCCAGATCGCACCAAGCGAGACCACCAGCGACACTAGGTAGGGGTACAGATTGAGATGGCTTCGCTTCGACAGCCCGATGCCAAGCTCCGTGATCCAGCTCGTCGCCTGGACCGCCAAGCCCATCGCGAGCGGGAACACCACCACGGACGCCCCGCTGTAGCGGTCGGAGGCGAGGACCAAGATGATCAGCCCGCCCAGGAGCGACAGCCCCAGCACGAACACGCACATGCCCAGCGCGCACAGCCGCAGCACCTGGTTGTAGGTGTGCGCCGCATCCGGTTGCCGGTAGATCGATAGCGAGAAGGGGCCCCATGCGGTCTGGAAGGCCCCGACCACAAAACCAACGAGCATGGCGACCTTGGTGCCCGCCGCGTACAGGCCTAGATCGGAGGTGCCTAGCAGTCGATCGGTCAGCGTCCGCTCGAGCGTGGGCGCAAACGCGCCAGCAACGCATATCACGCCCAGTGGCACCGCGAAGGGCAGCATCTCCCGCAGGTAGCCGAAGCCCCGCGGCCACACAAGCCACTTCCGCACGAACAGCAGCCCGAGCGTGCCAAACACGGAGCTTGTGGCGAGGCACACGATCAGCACCTCTCGGATGCCTGCATCAAACACCAGGACAGCGATCAGTAGTCCTGACGCCTGGAACACTGTCATCCCCAGCGAGATCGTGAGGAACCGTGCCCTATCAAACGTCCACTTCAGAATGTTCTGTGAGAAGTTGATGAGCAGGAGAAACGGAAGCTGCAGCACAACCAATCGCAGCAGCTCGGGCGCCCGCATCGCATGCTCGGAGGGGAGCAGTGCGGCGGTGATGCGATCCGCGAGCAGCCACAGGATCGGTGCAACCAGCGCCACGCCAGCGATCTGGAAGAGAAGGGACTGGGAGATCAGCTGCCGGCGCTTGTCCCGGTCGGTATGTTCGTAGAAGTACCTAGCCACAGCAGAGTCCTGCCCAAAGATGAGCAGCACCGCGAGCAGGCTGGCGAAGGTCAGGAAGTAGTCCAGCACCCCGTACTCCGCGACGCTGAAATGCCTGGCAAGTATCGGGAATGTCACGAGCCCGAAGGCCTTGCTGATGGCAGCCGCGCCGCCGTAGAGCGCGGCGTCGCGCAGTAGGAACTTCAGTCGACCCCTCGGAGAGAGGCCGCTTGCGCGTTCAGTGTCCGAAGGCAAAGTCGTGCCTCAGCATGGGGTATGGGGGTCGCAGGCTGTGTTAGCCCCTAGGATCGGCCGAGAGGGGATCTTGTTAGCCAGTAAGTCATAGCCGACGCTGCGATGGCAGGGCCCGGAGCATCTCCAGCCACTTGGCAGCCAGGGCATGGCCTTGGTAGCGGGAGTTCCAGTCCACGGTTCGGCTCGCAAGTTCAAGTCTTGCTTGGGGGTTGGCGTACAACCACGCGAGCCGGAGCGCCACATCCTCAGGCTCTTGTACTTTTAGCAAGGGAGGTTCTGGTACTCCATAGAGTGCCTCAAACTCGCCGCTTTCGAAGAAGTGTCCTTGAATGAACGGTTTCCCGGCCGCGAGGATTTCCCAGCCGACACCGCCCCAGATGCTTGTCCTAGTGGTCAGAAACTGGCCGAAAGCGGCGTCGAACAATGCCATGAATGGTAAAAGGTGCTTGCGTGGTTGCTTTGGCACCCAAACCACGTGATCATCGATGCCGAGCCGGGTGACTAGACGCTTGGCGGCGTCGAGGTCCGGTCCGTACTCAAGGATTGCCATCACCGTAGAGCAGCCTGGCGTCTGACCTACAAACTCGGCGAATCCTCTGATTGCCCAGTCGCTGTTCTTGTTCCCCAACTTCCATGCCGTAACGGAGTAACTCGGGGGCTTTTCAAACAGCAGTCTGGCGTGGTGTAGAACCTTGAATTCGAAACGATTGATCGACTTCGCCACACCGGCAAGCGATGACGGCAACGTCTGAGACTTGCGTTGGTCGAAGTACACCATAGGAAACCCGATGTATCGGGGCTGAACACCGAGTCTAGACAACTCGGTTGCAGTGGGACCCGGATCGCAGACCACGATTCGAGCCAGCCTGATTCCTTCTGCTTGAGACCTAGCAGCAGATCGCGCAAGCAATCTCTTAATCCGGTTCTGAGAGGCCAACTCCTGACGAAACTCATATGATCGGTACCACTCAACACCGATGGCGTAAGGGAAGAAGACGGTGAGGTGAACACTGAACCGGCTCAGCAGTCCCGGAGCAACTCCGGAACCGATGATGTAGTCGAAGCTCTGCAGCTCCTTGACGAGAGCATGGTTTGGAAGGTCCCCTGTTTGCGGATCAAGCCGCGGCAAACCCGGTCGGCGTACCCGCCTGAGCCATCGCACCGCATTCGCAATCGGCTTTGCGAGGAGGCCTTCGATCGAGTTTGTTTGGGCCAATCTTTTGATTCGCCCCTGATACTGTTCGGAGTCGTCACTATCGCTCAGTGGGCTGAAGTGCGCGAGCGATCCCTCCCCGTCGTTACGGAACGGAAACAAATGTGCATCGACACCGAGGTCGATGAAGAATCGCATCAGTGCGAAGCCGTTGTTGTTCATGTTGCCAAGGATGGCAACCCGCAACCGATCTGATGTCGCCAACAGCGAACTCACGAGAATCCTGCCGAAATCCGAAGTGCTAGCGGTTGCGAGCCGCCAGTGCGCTCCCGATGTCTCCGAACAACTTCACGCAGGGTTTCCACGAAGCTCACGCTACACAAGACATCGCCGAGCACAGGAGCACGTCGTTCGGGCGACATCGCGTAGTCCAGAGCGATGAGTCTGCCGTCCCCGCACGTCACAAGAAACGACCCGTCCTCAAAGACTGCGTTCACGGTGCCCGGTGGCGCGGTGACGCGATCATCGAAGGGCTGGCAACGCCAGATCGTAAGTTCGCCACCATCACTTGTACGAGTACGGAGACCCGGGTAAGGCCGTGTGAGGGCCCGGCAATGTGCCCAGACTTCCGCCGTGCTGAGTGTCCAGTCCGCGTAGCCATCCTCCGGCCGCCGCTGCGGGTAGTAGTAGGCATCCTTAGATTGCGGCACGGCATGAGCGAGGACTTGCGGGTGCCGCAGGACCTCGCACATCATTTCGCCGGTGCACAAGGCAACCTTCTTGTAACTGATTGCAATATCGTCAGTATCGAGGTACACGAAGGACCGGGTGGCTATGACCGGCCCATCATCAACACCCGGCGTGATGCGGAACAGCGCAATCTCAAACTGACGGCACCCGAGCAGGATCGCCCAGTTCTGCGGCGAACGACCGCGGCCGCCATGGATGCCATCGGGGCTCCCGTGCCCGCCGATTGCGCCAAGCGGCGCATGCTCGACGAGCCAGGACGGGATTAGGCGCTGCCATCCGGCTACCCAGATCACATCACTCTTCAACGAGAGCAATGCTTGCCGATCTCGATCGGACTTGAGGTCGTACCGATCGACATGCACGTAGGGCACCCCCCAGCGTCGAGCGAATGCCGCGACATCTGTCCAGCCGCTGATCGCCTCAGGGTCCGCCGAGTCAGGATGCACGCCAACGATGGCGCTCAAAGTAAAGCCCTGTCTAAGTACTTCCGCCACGGCGTCCAGGCCAGTGCTGACAGTACACATGACGAGTAACTTGAGCGGTTGGTGCATCGCGCTCGACATCACGGGTCGCCCACAGCGAGCAGCCTACTAGCCACGCCAGCTAGATACACACACCCTGACTCAAGATCTTGCTCAGGTATAGCGCACGGAGCAGCGAAGGTCAGGTTCCGGCTCACTTCGGCGCATCGCGCGTAAACCGCTACGTCGGTGCCGAGAATCCGCGTGCGTTCAGGCTCGCCAAGCGCAGCCACCCAGATATTGGGACGAACACTCTGATCATCGTCCCCCGCTGGAGGTGTGCCCGTGAGACTACTTGGCACTGTTGCCCCAGAGCGCCGAAATCGCTCGCGCATTAACACGAGGTGGTACCGCCACAGCTCAACAAGGAGTGCGTCGAACCGGCGCGTGTTCCACAGGTAGTCGAAGTAGTCAAAGCGCTCAGGCGCGCTCTCCCGCAGGAAGTCAATCGCGCTGGCCGCGCCGGAGAGATTTTCTCTTCCAAACCCCTTGATGTCGCGGTCGTAGCCCGCGAGTGTGCGCTGCGCCCGCCCGTAGGCGCACCGAAAGATGCGCTGTCGTGGTGGCATCGGAGTTCGTTGCCACCAGCCGGGATGAGTGAGCACCTGAAGTCGGGGATCCGTACCGGTACTGAGGACGTCGTAGAGTCGTCGAAAGCGCCAGTAGCCATTCGAGTCGGAGCAATACGGCACTTCGGACTTGAAGCGCCTCGAGTAGCAGTTCACCAAGCCGCCGTAGGTCTCCTCTTCATGCACTAAGTGAGCGGCAGTCGGATTGTGGAAGCTAAACGCCTTCGGAGCCACACCGAATGCCTCGGACAGCCATCGCGCCTCTCTCGCCACCCAGACATCCAGTTCGTGCGCCGAGCCAATGCCAGCGGCGCTTGCATCGAAGTGGAGCCCAATCTGATGGCCCAGCGCGATGATCTGGCGAATGACGGCCGCTTGATCAGGCTCCAGTGGGTTGTAGAAGTTACTTCTCAGGTTGATGAAGTAAGTCGTACGGACACCCTCTTCGGCCTCGATGCGAGCGAGCGCCGCCGCTCGGTTGAGAGAGAGGTCGAGGTCATGGCGCCACAGGATGAAGCGGGTCTCCCAATCGATAGCGTCGTATAGCGCAAAGCGATAGGTCTCTTTGGCCAGCCCGAGCAGTTGCCGGTAGTGACATTCGGTGAAGTCTCTCTCGGACGAAACAGGCGGATTAGGGATGGAATCGGCACGGATCACGTCAATCGCTCGCGGAGTGAATGGATGATTTCATCAGAAGGCAACACCCTATCGCCAATCTGTACGACCTTCAAACGCAGTTTTGCTGTACCACAGGCAACGTCAACCCACCCCGAACCAATCGCCGTCACTTGCCCGGGCACCGCGCAAAAGACCTCGCCATCCTGGACAATCTCGGCATCCCAGATCGTAAGCCTTTGGCCCTGGTGCTCGCAGAATGCGCCTGCATACGGCTTGTTCGATGCATTTATGAGGCGCAGCACAGAGAGGGCGTCATCGCGCCAATCGATACGCCCATCCTCTGGTCTGCGCGGGTAGCACCGCAGTGCGTCCTTCGAATCCTTCGATTGGCGCTCCATCACAAAGCCGCAGTTCCTCGATAGGGCATTGACCGCCTCCGTCATCAAACTCGGTGTACGCTCCGCCATCCAGGCCCAGGCTGCCGTCACCTTTGTGCGGTGATCGATTGACAGATAGTCGCGTGCAATGATGTCGCCACTATCTAACTCTCCACCAATCATGCGGTGAATGCACAAGCCGATGCGAGGCTCGCCATTGAGAATCGCCCATGCCTGGCAAGCGTTGCCTCGATATCGTGGGAGGTCGCCGCCGTGCGCGTTGAGGATCCCGAGGGGGAACAAGTCGATGACCTGCTGCGGGACGATTCCAGTGAAGTTGATGCTGGCACCAATGTCAGCACGCGACCCCCTCAGGAAGCTTTCGTGATCAGCGATTCGCGCACCATGCGCGAACGGAACGTCCCACCTAGCGGCGAGCGCCTCGAAATCAGCGAGCGTTCTGGTGTATTCGGGTGCTTCCTTTGCGGACAGTATGCATGCGATTTCATGCCCGTCGGCGCGTAAGTGATGCGCAGTGTCGTACAGAATCTCAGTGCGGCCGATGATCGCCACCCTCATGGCTGTGAGGCTAACGTGAGTAGATCAATAAGACGACTGCGCGTCCCGTAACCGTCAAACCGGTGCTTTATAAGCTCGCTCGGATCCCGGTGGATTGGTCGAGTGCGTTCGTATCGGTCGAGCGATTCCGTGTTCAAGAACACATGGATCGGGTGGAAGTCGAAGACCTTCAGGTCAGAACCCGAGTCTGCAGCGATGGCGGAGGGTTCCAACTCAGGTTGCTGCGTGGTCTGGTACGCGCAGTGCACATCATCCTCCCAGATGTACGGCACCCGCACCATGCCGTTCCATAGCAACCACGGTTTGACTTGGATGCGGCTCCCGGACGGCACAAAGTGATTGACATCATGAGTCAGGCCGGCACGAGCGAAAGCATCTAGCAGCGGGCTACTCTGAGTCATGGAGTGGCTTCGAACCGAAACAGCCTCCGGAATCAGCCGCATTAGGTCCTCGAGAATCTTGTCTGCGGTCGCACCACTCGAGGCACTCCCCTGCAGCAGCGTGTTGAAGTTGGGGTGGATTCCAAGTTCCCATGCGGGTTGGGATCGCATGTCGCGCAGAAGCTGTGTGTCGTGGGTGATGAACCATGTCGCTGCGGCACCAGCACCCGCGACAAGTCGCATCGTGTCGGCCAGTATCTCGTCGTGTGCCCAGTCGACGTCGAAGGTCATGAACAGGTGGCCGTTCCAAGACGATGGGTCAGTCGCAGATATGGACTGGATCGTGGACACTGCCCTTGTCACGTCCTTTGCGCTGGACCAGTCACGCGCGCTGGTGTGCCCCATGCCTTGCTGCGTGTTGGGATGTCGGAGTTCACAAGGGAGTTTGCACCTATGACACATCCATCGCCGATTGTTACGCCCTTGCTAATTACGACGTTAGGGCCGATGTAACAGCGACTACCGATCCGTACAGGAGAGCGATCTGGGTCTGTCCTGCCACCGCTCGTGGCCCATCGCACGGTGTCATGGCTGTAGATCTGTACTCCGGCGCTGATGGAGCAGTAGTCGCCGATCTCAAGTCCGCCTGACCCGTCGAGAACCGTGAAGGGACCGATCCAAGTGTGCTTACCGACTCGGACATCGCCGAGCACGACCGCACTGTCGTAGACACTTGCGCCCTCCCCGAAGCCGAGCAGCCGAGCCTCCTCCCAGCGGTCAACGAGGTAGTCACCAACTGGCAGGCTGCGGTGCCAGCGTTCGCGCACGTCTGCCGCCAGTTCCTTCAGCATTGCCCGGAGTTCCTCATGCAGCTCGCGAGACCGCCCAATCTCTGCCCCCCCCCCCTGAGGAGGGTGGCGAGGGTTCCGGCGGTGAATGTCTGTGTTCCATGGCTGACCTCGCAAAGTTGGATGAAACCGTTGCTGCATGCGACAACATAGCGGCCATCCGTGCCCTTCACTACGGCACCAGGATCGGCCTTTGCACAAATCTCAGTGTCGATGGCCGCGCTCCACACGATCAGCCGCTGGCCCTCGAACTCAGTGAAAGCACCGGGATAAGGTCTGGTTTGAGCGCGGATCCAGCGATCGATGAAGCTGGCATCACGGGTCCAGTCGATACGCCCATCTTCTGGCGACCTTTGTGGCATCACGCGTCGACCCGAACACGGCTGAGGTTCCAAGTGAAGGGTCGCGGCAATGAGCAACGGCAGAGTGCGATCGAGTAGCTCAAGCCCACGCTCTTCGATCCGGGCGTACAGCGTGGCGATTGTGTCGTCGGAGCGGATCGGTTCCTCGGCCTGAGCGGCTATTGGGCCAGAGTCAACGCCATCATCCATTTGGAACAGAGTAACGCCAGTCTTTGACTCCCCGTTGATCATCGCCCACACGAGCGGCGCGCCGCCGCTGTAATCAGGAAGGAGTGAGGCATGCAGACCGAATGCGGGTGCGACCTCGCGCCAGCGGCGCGGGATCATGTGGTACCAGCCCACAACCAAGAATGCATCCGGCAGCAAGGCCTCCACGCTCGACAGTAGCTCTCTATCGGACATCGAGTCCCTCAGGCGCAGGACAGGGATGCCGTGCGATGCAGCGAGTGACGCAAGGTCGGCATGCAGCACATTTGTGACCCCAGAGGGCGCATACGAGATCGTGAATGTCTGGTCGGCAGTTACCACCCCCACCACTCGCAGATCGGGCACCTTGAGAGCCCGCTGAAGGCATTTCAGCCCAAACTTGCTGGCACCAATGAAGATCAGCCTCAAGCGTCTCGCTCCATCCAATGTTCGATGTTGAGGAGCGACCAGATCAATAGCCGGCGGTTGCGCTCGCCGCGCAGATGTTCCTCGATGAGCGGGACGACAGCATTGCGATCCAGCACCGAGTAGATAGCCGCGTCACCATCCACGAGGCGACGCCGCACGAAATCGATGCTCTCGCCGCGGAACCAGCTCGCATCGGGTGACGAGAAGCCCTGTTTCTGGGCTTCCACGGTCTCGCTGGGGATATGCCTGGCCATCACGTCGCGCAGTATCTGCTTCCCGTCACGGGTCTTCTGGAAGTAGGTGGTCTGCTTGTTACTTGGGTCGTTCTCGTTGATCCGCAGCACTTCAGCCAGGTTGTTCAGCTTCATGCCTACGGGGCAGCGCATGGCAAAGTCCACTAGATCATTGTCCATGAACGGCACGCGGCTCTCAAGGCCGTGCGCCATCGAGAGTTTGTCCTCGACCACGAAGAGCCCGTGCAGGAAGGTCTTGGCCTCGAGGTACAGGGAGTGGTTGATGTAGTCCTCTGGACGCTGCAGTTCGTTGTCATGTGTGGCGAACACGTCTCGGAAGATATCCCGTGTCCACACATGGCTCACTTCGCTCCACACAGGTGCAAACATCGCCTTCAGGGCGCGGTTGTCGACGAGCCGTTGCCAGTACAGGTAGTACTGGTCGATGTACTGCTCGAAGTTCTGGCAGTTGGCGGCCCTGTAGTAGCGCCACGGGTAGCCGCCGAAGAGCTCGTCGCCGCCGCTGCCCGACAGCACCACCTTCACGAACTTGCTCGTGAGCTTGGCTGCGTAGTAGTTGGGGTAGCTCTGCCCCACGCGCGGCTCCTCGAGGTGCCGCGCGACCGCAGGCAGCGACCGTTCCATGTCGCCGGCCTTGAGCACCATCTCGTAGTGCTCGGTCTTGAACTTGGCGGACATGGCCTCGGCCTTGACGCGCTCGTCGAAGGCAAGCTCGATGCCTGACGCGGAACTGAGATCGAATCCGCAGGTGAATGTCTTGAGGTTCGGGAAGCTCTGTGCAGCGATCGCCGTAATCGAACCCGAATCCATGCCGCCCGAGAGATAGGCACCCAGTTCCACATCACTGACGAGTTGGCGGTTCACGGCCTGCCTGAAGAGACGGTCGAGTTCGTCGATGTACTCCTCGCGGCGAAGCGGGTTCTCGGGCTCGCGGAAGCGGTAGTCCCAGTAGCGGTGCAGGGCGGGGCGGGCGTCTTCCTCGGCCCTGAGCGTAAGGAAGTGTCCCGCGGGCAGTATGCGGATGTCCTGCAGCAGCGTCTGGTCCGTGAAGATGTTCTGAAAGGTGAAGTACTCAAGTAGCGCGGGCTTGTTGAGTACGCGCCGGAAGCCGGGCTGCGCGGTGATCGCCTTCTGCTCGGATCCGAAGGCGAACTTGCCTGACTGGTCGCTGTAGTAGATGGGCTTGATGCCGTAGCGGTCGCGCGCGAGCAGCAGGGTGCGTTCCTTGCGGTCCCACAGCGCGAGCGCGAACATGCCGTTGAACTTAAGCAGGGCATCGGTGCCCCAGCGGGCCAGCGCGTAGAGCACCACCTCGCTGTCGGTCTGGCTACGGAACCACACGCCAGCGGCCTCAAGTTCCGCGCGCAGTTCGCGATAGTTGTAGATCTCGCCGTTGTAGCTGAGCACCCAGCGGTGGTCGGCACTCACCATGGGCTGGTGGCCGGCAGGGCTCAGGTCAATGATGGCTAGGCGGCGGTGGCCGAGCCCCACGTTGCCCTCAATCCAGTGGCCTTCGCCGTCGGGACCGCGGTGCGCGATCGCATCCGTCATGCGCTTGAGCACGACCGGCGACACCGGTTCGCCGTCAAGGTGGATGACGCCAGTCACCCCACACATGGGTTCAGCCGATGGCCTTCAGGCAGGCGACCACGTGGCGGTAGTCGGCCTCGTCCATGCGGTTGTGCAGCGGTATGGCCATGGTGTTGCGGTCGCAGTCCATGGCGCCTGGGTAGTCGGTGGGGCTGATGCCGTAGCGCTTGGCGTAGTAGCCGAGCATGTGTACCGCATGGGTGCCCGGGCGCGTGGCGACACCCGCGGCCTGCAGCAGCTCCATGATGCGGTTGCGCGGAAGCGGGGCAGTGGCAGGGTCCACATAGGTGACGAATGCCTGCCACGCGTGGCTGCCGTCTGCGGGCCGCTGCGGCATGCGCAGCCACGCGATTCCGGCGAGCTGCTGCATGTACCACTGCGCCCAGCGGTCACGGTCCGCGATGAAGCGGTCAAGCTTGGCGAGCTGCGCAAGGCCAACTGCGCCCTGCAGGTCGGTCATGCGGTAGTTGAAGCCGAGCAGGTTGAACTCAGGCAGCAGGTAGGGCGTGGGGCCGCGGTGGCGCTGCTCCTCGGAGACGGATGCGCCGTGGTTGCGCAGCGAGTTGGCGACCTCGGCCAGCCGGTCATCGTTGGTGGTGAGCATGCCGCCCTCACCGGTCGTGATCGACTTGCGGGGGTGGAACGAGAAGACGCCGCAGGTGCCGAGCCCTCCAGCTGGCGTGCCCCGCCAAGATGCGCCCGCCGCGCAGGCGCAGTCCTCGATGATCGGGATGCCAGCGGGGACTACGGATCGGATGGCGTCCATGTCGGCGCAGAGGCCGAAGAGGTGGACGGGGATCACCGCCTTGGTGCGAGGGGTGACGCGCTTGGCGAGGTCGCGCGGGCAGATGTTGTTGGTGCGTGGGTCGACATCCGCGAACACCACTGTTGCGCCGCAGTAGAGCACCACGTTGGCGGTCGAGACCCAGGTGAACGCCGGCACAATGACCTCATCACCGGGGCCGATACCGAGTGCGGCGAGTGCGAGGTGCAGGCCCGTGGTGCAGCTAGTGACCGCGAGCGCGTGCTTCACTTGATGCCTCGCGGCGAAGGCGCGCTCGAACTCCGCGACCTTGGGTCCCTGCGTGAGCCAGCCGCTCATGAGCGGGCCCTTGGCCGCCTGCCACTCGTCCTCGCCTGTGGATGGGAGCGAGATCTGCACCGGTCGGGCGGCGGGCATGATCGGGGTGCGTGTGGGCGTGTCGGTCATGGGGTTCATGCGGGTAACCCCACCGCGCGTCGACGCGCCTCGACTTCGGCCTTGTGGCGACTGCGCCAGTCGATGAGTTGCTGCAGACCCTCCATCAGGTCAATACCGGCCGTGAACTTGATCTCCTTGGATGCAAGCTTGGGGCAACCAATGCGGTTGCGCACGAGCGTGGCCTGGCTGCGGGGGGCATATCGGATTGGCTTCTCGCAGCCGGTGAGTTCCACCAACATCTCGGCAAGCTCCTTGAGCGATGTGCGCTTGCCGGTGCCGACGTTGTAGAAGCGGTCGGTGGCGTCGGCCTTCATGGCGCAGACGTTTGCCTTGCCGCAGTCCTCGACCGCCACAAAGTCGAATGCTTCGGAGCCGTCACCCATGATCGTCGGGCTCTCGCCGCGGTCGATCGCATCGAGCATCTTCATGATGACGGCGATGTAGGCGCCGTGGTAGTCCTGGCGAGGACCATACACATTCATGTAGCGCAGGCCCACGTAATCCAACTTGTATCGGTGGTGGTAGGCGCGGAGCATCGCCTCGCCGCAGATCTTGGTGGCGCCGTAGAAGTTCCTGTTGTTGAAGGGGTGGTCCTCCTCCATGGGCTCGCGCACGGCGTCGCCGTAGACGGATGCGGACGAGGAGTACACGAGCCGCTTCACACCCTTGCGCACACAGGCGTCCATGACATTGAAGGTGCCGCGGATGTTGGTCTCGAAGGCCGAGCGCGGGAATTCGTGGCACTGCAGCAGCCAGAGCGCCGCGAAGTGGAAGACGCCGTCGGCGCCATCGAGCGCGGCGTCGAGGATGTCCGTCTGCGTGATGTCGCCGCCGATGTCGAAGACGCGAACGCGCGGGTCCTGCAAAGCCTCGCCGAGATTCTCCATCCGCCCGCGAACGAAATTGTCATAGATGACGATCTCGCGGACGGGTTCGGCAAGCAGCTGGTCAACGGTGTGCGAGCCGATGAGGCCGGCCCCGCCAATGACCACGAGTTTGGTGTCGTTGAGATTCATGGCATCTTGTTTCGGAGGTAAGTCTCACACACGAAGTTAGCGAATGGCATGGAGCAGGTCCAAGCTGGACTGATAGCGTTCAGGATGTGGACTGAGCTAGGACCTTCCTGAACTAGAAAGTCGTTGACCAGCTGCCCTGAGGCTGAATCATATAACTGCGCGCGCATTCCGACCTTGGTGCACGGTAGAAGATGGTCGGGGCGCACGGCTGGAACCAGTCGCTGCACTGCCGCCGCGAAACGTTGCTTGGAGAGCTTGCCCGTTTCGATCACCGCGAGCCGCCTGAACCCGTTGGTGTTTCGCACAAACTGGATCGCTGAGGCAGCGGCGATACGGGCGATGTCAGCGGGGACGATGCCCGACAGGCCGCGGTAGTTCTCGCGGCCGAGCGCCGGGATGGCCGTTGGGCCTAGATAGATGGTGCCATCTGTCGCCGTGGTGGTGTGGACACCAAGGAATGGGACCCGAAGGTCGGGCACGGGGTACACGAGATGGTTCAGGCGAATGCCGGACGCCGAGTCAAGCTTCCAGTAGAGGCCCTTGAACGGGAGTATGTGGTACTGGCGCCCGACCCCAAACGCGTGGGCCACTGT
>Ga0194133_10005659_pt1 | contig 15824 bp, 16 predicted proteins | sample TA2KigOf40mmetaG_FD_155448 | JGI IMG/M metagenome (GOLD analysis project Ga0194133, IMG submission 155448) | Freshwater microbial communities from Lake Tanganyika, Tanzania - TA2015055 Kigoma Offshore 40m | ecosystem: Environmental > Aquatic > Freshwater > Lake | place: Tanzania: Lake...
TTTTATTTTCAATTGCAAAAATCTCTACATTTTTTTTTTTTAAAAATTTTATTAAACGCTTTCCAATAAAGCCGGAACCTCCGGTAATTAAAATTTTTTTTTTTAAAAACACTTTATATTTTTTTTAAATTTAAATCTTTTTTAGATATTGAAGTTGGCTCTACAGGCCATTTAAATCCTATTTTTGGATCATTAAAGTTAAATCCTGAACTATATTTAAAGTTGTAATAATTAGACATATAATAAATTATCAAAGTATTGACTTTTAAAGTTAAGAAAGCAGTCGCATAGTTTTCAGAAACAAATAAAGATTTTTTTATTTTTTCATCTAATTTAATTTTTATAAATTTTAAATAATTTTTTGATTTTTTATTTATATTTAGTAGAACGATAAGAACAGAACCTTTTATACAATTTATAATCTTTTTTTCACTAAATGGTTTTTTTTGATAATGAAATCCCCTTAAAGTAAATTTTTTTTTGTTGAATGAAAAATTAATTTGCTTAATATCAAAATTTATTCCTTTTTTTTTTAAAATTTTTTTACAAAAACTTCTCATAAAAAAACCTCTGTTATCTTTTATTTTATTGTGAGAAATAATATATATATTTTTGAATTTAGTTTTGATGATTTTCATTTTATTCTAAAACATTTAATTTTAGGCAATGGCAATAAAACCTCTGCTTTATAATTTATTTTCTTCAAATATTTAATTATTTCATCTTTAAAATTCCAGGCAAATAATATTAGTAAATCAGCTTCCTTCAATAAATTAATCTTAGGAGAAAAAATATTAATGTGTGATCCAGGAGTATATTTTCCCACTTTAAAATTATTCTTATCGAAAATTTTATTTACAACGTTACTCTCTAAACCTAAATAGTTAATTAATGTTGAACTTCTCGCAGAGGCACCGTAAGCAAAAATTTTTTTATTTTTTTTTATAAACTCAAATATTTTATAAATAAGATTTTCTTTATGCTTCTCACAAAGTCGATTTATTTTCTTCCATTCATTTATATCCTCTAAATAATTTCTTTTTTCACTATTTAATCTTTTAATTAAATTTAAGTTTTTTTTAATTTTATATTTCTTAAAAAGAACCACATAAGAACCACCGCTAATGGGACTTAAAAAATAATCAAAAACGTATAAACCAAATTTTTCTAAAGTTCTTACCATTGAATTAAGAGTAAAGTAAAAAATATGTTCGTGGTAAATGTAATCATAATGTAGATTCTTCAGTATGTTAGAAGAATCATGGAATTCTATTACGCCGGTACCATCTTCATGAAGTAAATATTTTAACCCTCTCATAACTTGTTTAATATTTTCTATATGCGGAATAACATTTCTACAAATGACTAAATCTGCATTCGTATTTTTTTTAACAATATTTTTTGCTGTTCTTAAATTAAAATATGAATTAAGTGACGGTATTCCCTTTTTTTTAGATATTTTTATTAGATTTTTTGCAGGATCAACTCCTAGAACTGAATTTTCTTTTTTAAAAATTTCTAGAAAAAATCCATCATTACTTGCAATCTCACAAATAAAGTTATTTTTTTTTTTAAGAATTTTATTTACTTTTTTAAAAAAAAGATCTCTATATTTATAAACTTTTTCTGATGTACCTGTAACCCAAAAATAATTCCTAAAAAGTAGTGATGGCTTCACTGTATGCCTTAATTGAATAAGTCTACAATCTCTGCAAATGACTAATTCTAATGGAAATTTTAATTCATTTTTAATTTGCTCTTTATTTAAAAGTCCATTTGCTAATGGCTGCTTCCCTAGATCTAGTAACTGAATAATATTTTTATTATCACAAACCCTACATGATTTTATTTTTTTTAACATTTGTGAATCTTAAGTTATTATCAATTTTTTTTTCTTTAATCAGTTTCTTTAATCGTGAAATTCTATTTGTTTTATCATTTAAAAAATAATCTTTTTTAAATTTATTTACATAAAAAAAATGCTTAATTTTTTTTATATCATCCAAAATATTTTTATTCTTAAAATTAAGAACTTTTTTAAATTTTTTACTTATTAAATTAAAATTCACTTTATATGATCTTTCATCGTGATTTTTCTCATTTTTGATAATTATTTTTGATTTTATGAATACTTTTTTTACTAATTTAGCAATTTCAATTATACTAAAATTTTTATTGGGGTAACCAACATTAATTATAAACTTGTTAATATTTTTAGCATTTTTATAAATACATTCGATAATTATTTTACACAAATCATCAATAAATAGTACTGGACGGTAAGGCTTTCCATCTGTTTTTATAATAATTTTTTTCAAAAAAAAAGCTGATGAACATAAATTGTTTAATACAATATCGCTTCTAAAATTTATTGATGGACCGTGAACAGTTGCTGGCCTTAAAATTGTGACGCAAAATTTGCTACTCGCTAATTTCAAAATACTTTTTTCAGCTTTAAATTTACTTTTGGCATACTCGGTTATAGGAAAAATATTTTTTTCGTTTTCTTTAATTGTCTTATTTTTATATCTAGAAATTCCATAAACACTCTGGGTTGATATAAAAATAAATTTTTTTACTTCAGCTTTTTTTGCTAGCCTTGCTAAATTAAGTGTGGCTTTAAAATTTATGTTTTCTGTTAATTTTTTGTTTAATTCGCCTAAAGGATCATTTGATAAACTTGCTAAATGAATTACAACTTCCAAGTCTCGCAAATCCTTTAATGTAATATCTCTAATGTCTTTACAAATAAATATGTTTTCAAATTGATTTTTAGATAAATCATAAAATTGAGTATCTAAGCCAACAACGTTTAACTTTTTATGGTCATTAAATATCATTTCACACAACCTAGAACCTACATAACCTCTTGATCCTGTTATTAAAATTCTCATAGATTTAATTTAATTATAGAATTTAAAAAAATATTGATTAATAATAAAAAATGATCTTTCCAAATAAAAAATATAATTCAGGCAAAGAATATTTTTCTGATTATTTGCATTCACTATCGACAGTTTTTAAACCAGAACATTTAAATATACTAGATAAAATAACTATTTTTCTAAAAAATAAAATTAAAAATAAAAAACAAATCTTTGTATGTGGGAATGGAGGCGCCTCATCCGTTGCCAACCACTTTTTATGTGATTTTAATAAAGGTATAAAAATATCTTCAAAAAAAAAATTAGTTCCTAGAATTATATCTCTAACTAATTCTATCGAATTAATAACGGCCATATCTAATGACATTAAATTTGAAGATATTTTTAGTTTTCAACTCGAAAATCTAGCTAACTCTAAAGATGTAGTGATTTTATTTAGTTGTTCTGGAGAATCTAAAAACATTATAAATGCGACAAAATATTCAAAAAAAAATAACTTAGATATAATTTCTTTTGTTGGTTTTAGAAAAAATAATTTTATACATAAAATGTCAAAGTTTTCATTAACACTAAATATTAATAATTATGGAATAGCTGAAGATACGTTTCAAATAATTATGCATATGATTTCTCAATTTATAAGATTCGAGAATCTAAAAAATTATAAAGAAGAAATTCTTTAAATAAAAAATTTTAAATAAAATGCTGAGAAGTATTAATAAAATTAAAAATATTATAGATAATTATTGTATGGGAAATATTATTAATATTTTTCATTCAAAAAATCTTAAAAAATATTGGTTAAATTCAAATAAAAAAAACTTTTCAGAATTATTAATTTACTCAATGAATAAATTTTTATATTCGGAAAATTATAATTATACATCAACATTGCATAAATATTTTTTAATTAAACATCTAAAAAATATTGAAAAAAACGGAAATATAAAAAATACAAAATTATTTGAATTTAATAACCCAAATTTTCATAGCGATTTTAATGACTCGACTATTAAAAAATTAATTACTAAAAATTATAAATTAAAAGAAACATATACAGATTTGTTTAAAATTCATCCAAATATAAAATTACATGAATCGTTAAAAATGAATTTTATTAATTATCTCATTTATGAAAAAATAAAAAAAAATAAAATTTATAAAAAAATCGAACTTTTAAAAGATAAATATTTTATTGGTACTAATAAAATATATAATTTACAAGATAAAATAAAAATTTCTCAGGAAAAATTAAGAAGTTTAATCGAATACGAAAATATTTCTAAACTAATAAAAAAAAATAATTTTAATATATTAGAAATAGGATCTGGTAATGGTAGGATATGCGAAACTATATTAAGTTGTAGCAAAAAAAAAATATCCAAATACATTCTAGTAGACATTCCCCCAGCTCTAACTTTTGCTTATGATCGTTTAAAAAAATCTTTTCCTAAAAAGAAAATATTTTATGGGATTGAAATCGATAATAAAAAAGACTTCGACAAACTGTTGCATGAATACGATATTATACTTATATTTCCATCTCAAATACGTTTTATAGACCAAAAATCAATAGAACTATGCTTGGCGATTGATTGCTTGCATGAGATGAATAAACCTACGATTAAATATTATATGAATTTTATAAATAAATGCTCTAATATTTTATATTTTAAAGTTCACGAATATGCTCGTCCACCTTTTTCATTTAACAGTCTAAACGTGCACAAACCAAAAGACTATTTTATTAAAAAAAATTGGAAAATCATCTTTAAAAAACAATCTTTATTTCCTTCTAACGATTTTGAGTGTGCTTATAAACTATTAAATTGATATAGTTGTTATAAAATTCATTATTAAATTTATAAAAAAACTTTCTTTCTAAAATGAAAAATTTTAAAATTAATACAGTCACACAATTAAATATGGAGGTTTTTGGTGGGTGTAATCTAGCCTGTCCCATGTGTCCTCAAGGAATGGAAAATGGAAGAGAAAAAGATTTTAAAAAAAGTCTAACGGAAGATTTGTTTAAAAAAATAGTTAACGAAGCTATACCTTTGGGTTTAAAATATGTAAATTTATCTGGTAGTGGAGAGCCTTTGTTAAATAAAAATATAGAAAATTTTATAAAATATCTTTCTGAAAGAAATATAATAAGCATGATATATACAAACGGTCAGCTATTAAACAAAGATAGATTTATATCGCTGTGTGAGTCAGGAATCTCAATCATTAAAGTATCTTGTATGGGATGGGATAAAGATAGTTATAGTCATTGGATGTCTAAAGATAGTTTTGAAATGGTGAGAAGTAATCTAAAAGAATGTTTAAATATTCTTAAAGAAAAGAAATATAATACCCTTTTGCAAACAAATCATCTTATTCAAGATTATAAAGAAAAAGATTTCCAACTTGAGCAGTATTTAAAAAATTGGGTAAATTATTTAGATATAAAATCTGAGATTTGGTTAGCTCACAATTGGTCCGGAATATATGAGAAAGAGGAGATATCAAGAAAAAATAAAGAATCTAATATTAGCAGAAGATCATGCGGAAGACCTTTGGGTGGTGTTATTGAAATTAGAGCTGGTGGAATTGGAAAATCTAGAGGTGCGGTTGTCCCTTGTCCGAATGTATTAGGACACGACTCTATTGCCGTTCTTGGCCATTTAGATGAAAGCTCTCTCGAAGATGTAATTAATGGTGAAGCTTATACAAATTTAAGAAAAAATCATATTGAAAAAAATTTCAATGATATTGAATATTGCAAAAATTGTGATCATCTTATTGACTATCCAGAATCTTTGGTGTGGACCAATATACCTGATCGAAAATATGGGACAAGCAGAATATCTCTGTTAAATTATTTATCAGACGTTAAATAGAAAAAATTAATAATTTAAGAATGAAAATTAACAATAATAATTTAATTGCTTACGTAAATAATAAATACATACCTTTAAACAAAGCTTCGATATCAATACTTGACCTTGGTTTTACTAACAGTGAAATGATTTATGATACTTTTAGAACTTTTAATAAAAAACCTTTTTTTATAGAGGAACACTTAAAAAGATTAAATTTTTCATCAAATTACTCAGGCATTCCTATCTTAGGAAAAAATAAAATTAAAAATATTATATCAAGACTACTAAAAAAAAATTTACGATACTTAGGTTTAAATGAGGATTTATGGTGTTTTATTAGATTTACTCGAAGTGGTTCTACGATAATTGAAATGAGAAAATTAAACTTCAAAAACTATGCGCGGTACTATAAAGAAGGTTTGAGATTACACGTTCCTTCTTTAAAAAGGATACCTGCAAGATATTTAAACCCTCATGCCAAAAATTCATCCAGCTATTTTACTCTGTCTTTAGCAAGAGAAGAAATATGGAAATTTGATAGAACTGCTAATGCAATTTTACTTGATGAAAAAAATTTTATTAATGAAGGATATGGATTTAATATCTTTTTCGTTGAAGGTAAAAAGATTTATACACCAAGTAGTAGAAATATATTATCCGGCGTTACTAGAGAAAAGGTAATCAGAATTGCCAAAAAAATTGGATTTATAATTAAGGAAAAAAATATTAGCTTGAAAGATGTAGCAAAATTTCATGAATCTTTTGTAACTGCAACAGGTTGGGGCATATGTCCGGTAAAATCTCTTAATAAAAAAAACTTTATAGATTTTGGCAATCAAAATAATACAACTCAAAAAATTCAAAATGAATTTAGTAAAATAGTAAAAACAGATATAGTTAAACAGTATTTGAATTTTTTAAATTAGCTTAATTAGTTAAACTGTTTTTTTTATTTTAAATTCTTATATAAAAGATACTTTTCTTTAAAAGTCTTTTTATCAAAATTATTACATCTATCTATCCAATATCTAAGCAATATATTTTTCTCTTTGAGATTAGACTTAATAAAATTGTTATTCTTATAAAATTTTATTGTTTTGTTTGTAAGTTTTTTTGGAACATGCACCGTTGTGAATTTATATTTTGGCAACAAAATATTTATAATTTTTTTACCCAGTCCTAAAGATCTATATAATTTAGAAATATAAAAAAATTGTAAATGTACATTTAGTTTTAGTTTAATAATTACAGCGATACCTGAAATTCTATTATCGACAATTATTTTATAAAAAATAAAGTTCTTATTGCCAAAATGTATCCATGGAGTATTGCGGAAAGATCTGTTAATTAAAAAAAACCTTTCATTTATAGTTTTTAAAAAAGATTTTAATTTTTTTGACTTTTTTTTTATTTTTTGAATCTGAAAATTTAAAAGCATCAAAAAGTTGATATATTATTAATAATAAAATTTATATTATTAAAATTGTATTTTTATTTTCTAATGTTAATTAATATAAATTAATTAATTTGATAAGAATTAGATTGAAAAAATTAGATTTAAGTTACAAGAATCATATACAAAGTTTAAGAGCTATATCGGTATTATTAGTTTTTTTTTACCATCTTAACTTTAATTACTTTTCAAAGGGATATTTAGGGGTTGATATTTTTTTTGTAATATCTGGTTTTGTAATTACTCAAAGAATTTATAAAGATCTAGAAATTCATAACAAAATATATTTAATGAATTTTTATATAAGGCGAATTAAAAGAATTGTTCCTAATTTAATTTTTATAGTTTCTTCAATCTATCTTATTTATCTTTTTTTTGGACCACCAAATATAACGCTATGGAACGATACAATATCTGCTATTTTTGGTATTTCGAATTTATTTTTTCTATATTACAATCAAGACTATTTTTATAATACACAAAATAATCCTTTAGCGCATACATGGTCTCTTGGAGTTGAAGAACAATTTTATTTAATTTTTCCATTCATAATCTTCATAGTCTACAAATTTTTTAATAAAAAATTATTTTTCATAATTATAATTCTATCGTTATTATTCGGAATAAGTTTATCATCAGCAATTTATTTTCAAAATATTCTACCAAACTATACATTTTATTTTCCATTCTTTAGATTTTGGGAATTTTGTGTGGGGAGTATTCTCTTTTTATTAAGCGCAAAATTAAATAAAAATAAAAAAATATTCACTTTAACTATCTTTTTAGTTTTGGGAATTATTTTATTTAGTAATAATTTTCAGTATTTAACAGGTAATATTGTTGCGGTTTTTTTATCAGCACTTTTTATAATTAATTATAAAAAAGGTTTTTTTTCAAATAATAAATATATTCTAAACTTAGGTAAGATTTCTTATTCATTTTATTTATGGCACTTGCCTGTAATATATTTTTTAGATCTTTACTTACCTAACAAAATATATGTAACAATATTTAGTTTTTTTATATCCTATATTTTTTCAATTATAACTTATCAATATATTGAAAAATTCTTTCAAGAATACAATTACAAAAAATTCAAATTTTATATTCATATTTTTGTTTTACTTATAATTTTATTTTTTACATCAATTTATATTAAATATTTCAATGAAAATCTGAGAAGTAAAATAAGGAATTTAATTTACCAAACAAATTATCTTCAAAAAAATTATAAATGGAATGACAGAGTAGTCTTTCAATCTATTGTTCTAAATAAGAATAAAATTCACGATTTTTGTACAGATCACTCAAAAGTATTCACAATTAATCAGGACGGTTTAAAAAATGAATGCTTAAAACATCAGGATTACACAATACTTTTTTATTTAGAAGGCAATAGTCACACAGCTCAATATGTGACAGCTTTTAATGAATTAGAAATTATAAAAAATTTATATTTTAAATCTTATAAAATCTCAGATGAAATGAGAATATCTACTGATGAAATAAATAAACTATCTAAAAAATATCAAAAAATATTTTATATAACAGATGTAAGCAATATTGAGTTATTAAATAAATTTAAAGTGGAAATCCCAAAAATAAATAAAGAAATAGAAATTATTTTATTTAATTCAACGCCCTTTTCTGACAATATAGAACCACTTAAATGTCTCATTAAAAAAGTTAATTGTGTTAATTCAAAAAAAACTGATTGGGAAAGAAGGGATTTAGCAAAATTAAATACTGAATTAATTAATTTAAAGAAAAAACACAAAAATTTAAACATATTTAATTCTTATGATATTTTGTGCCCTGAAAAAAATTGTCCAATTTATAATAAAGAGAAAGATATTCTGTATTATATAGATAAAAATCATCTTAGCATGGAGGGGGCTCGACAATTAAAGAATGGTCTATTAAAACTTTTTAAAGAACAATATAGTAATTTAAAATTTTAGTTTATAAATATGAAAAATAAATTTAATGACTTTGCTATTTTAAAAGAAAAAAAAAGGTCTATTCCTCTTTTTTATCCTTACATCTCTAAAAGATCAAAATATACTATTAAAGAAGTACTATCCTCAAGATGGATTGGGCAAGGTCCTCTAGTAGATAAATTTGAGAAAATATTTAAAAAAAAATTCTGCAATAACTTACCTACTATAGCTGTCGGATCAGGCACTGACGCTTTACATTTGGCATATATATTGGCGGACATTAAAAAAAATGATGAAGTTATATGTCCAGTATTTACTTGTACTGCAACTAATATTCCGCTGTTATATATTGGTGCAAAAATAAAATTTGCCGATATAGATCCCCATAATTTTAATATTTCAATTGAACACGTAAAAAAATTAATAACAAAAAAAACTAAAGCAATTATTTTTGTTAATTATGGTGGACTTTTATGCAACTTAAAGGAATTAAATTTTTTAGCGAAAAAAAATAAAATAATTTTAGTACAGGATGCAGCTCAATCTTTAGGTGCAAAGTATAATAAAAAAGAAATTGCACAATATGCAGATTTTACTATTTTTAGTTTTCAAGCAATAAAACACATTACTTCTGGAGATGGTGGTGCGCTTTGCTTTAAAAATAAAAGATTATTAAAGAAAGCTTTAAGACTTAGATGGTTTGGAATTGATAGAGAAAAGAAGCAAAACGGAACGTGGGAAAATGATATAACTGAAATTGGATATAAATACCAGATGACTGATATTGGAGCTAGATTGTTAATTGACTCTATCAAAGACTTTCAAGTTATCAGCCATCATAGAAATCAAATAAATAAAATTTATATTAAGTATTTTAAGAAAAATCCAAATATAAAAATTTTAGTTAATAAAGATAAGAAAGCAAATTCTTGCATTTGGTTAGTTACTATAATAACAGATAAAAAAGATTACTTACAAAAAGAGCTTAGAAAGCTAAATATTGAAACAAATCAGGTTCATTTTAGAAATGATAAGTACAGTATTTTTAAAAAGTTTGTTATCAATTCTAAATTTAAAAATATGCAAAATTTAGAAAATAAATACTTAGTATTGCCCTGCCATACAAATATGACTTTAAATCAAGCTAAGTTTATTGCAAAATCTGTGAACCAATTAACAAAATAAGACCTAGAATCATTAAAAAACTGGCAATTAAGAATGGATTATAAAAAACCAATGGTTATGTATTTGGCTTATGAACCATACGGGATAAACTATCTTAAAAAATTCATAAAAAATTACAAGAAATTTAATAGTGGATATAATCATGAGCTATTGATTTGTTTTAAAAAATTCAAAAATATTAGAAATATTAATAACTGGTCTAGAATTATACCTTTCAAATTCACAAAATTTATTGATAACGAGGTTAAAAACGATTTTGATATAGGAAGCTATTTTAGAGTAGCAAAAAATTATAAAAATAGAAGAATATTATTTTTAGATACGCATACAATTCCTTTAGTAAATAACTGGTTAAATTTTTTTGTAAAAAATTACGAAAAAAATTCTGTCATTGGTGCCACAGGTTCATATGCGAGCATACCTTCAATTTTTTTTCAGTTTTACTTTAAACAACACACAAAATTCCAACAAATTAGGTGGGGATTAAAACATATGTTTAAAGTAAAATTATTTCCAAACCCTCATATAAGAACAACAGGTTTCTTCATTTCAGCCAAAGACTTTTTATCTCTAGATATCAATAAAAATAAACTAACAAAAAAAATAGAAACTAACTATTTTGAAGGCGGCAGGAACGGAATGTCTCAACAACTAATTTCCCGTGGTTTTAAGTTATTTATTATCAATTCTGATAACAAAAAATTTTTAATACCTGAATGGCCTAAAAGTCAGACCTATTGTTGTGAAAATCAAGAAAAGCTTATATTTGGAGATAATAGAACTAATGAATACGCTGCAGCAAATAAAAAAATTAAAAAAAAATTAAGAAAAATTGTGTGGGGTGTCAAGTAATTTCAGCTCTATACGATGCTGGTTTATTAAAAACAGAGTGAAAAAAACCTTCTATACTTAAAAAGTAAATTTTAGCTTTAGATTTATTTAAAAAATAAAATATTGATAATTTACAAACATTATTCAAAAAATCTGGCAATGAATTTAGAAGGGAGTAAAAAAAATTATAATACTTTTTATAAAAATAAAACTTTGACCATGCAAAATGCCATGCTGCCTCACATTTCATTTGATAACTAAATTTTGGGTCTGCTGACTTACCTTCGAGATGTGATGATTTAGCATTAAAATTTATCAATATTTCTAATTTTGAATCATAAATTCTTTTTTGTAAATCTCTTTCTTCGAAATTTAAAAAAATATTTTCATCAAATTGACCTAAGTTATTAAACAAATCCTTTTTCATTATAAATAGATTTCCATTAACCCAATCTACTTTTAAAATATTATCAGTATTTTTTTTTTGCTTATTTTTTTTAGTAAAATATCCATAATCGTCAAATTCACTTGATCCATTTTTTCTATAAGTAATTGGAGTAACTTTTGCAGTTTTTGTATCTACAATTGTTTTATATATAATAGGAATACAGTTCTTATCGGGAAAACTATCAGGATTCATGCAGACAAAGTAATCCGTTTTGACTTGTTCTACTCCGCGATTCACAGCAAAACCAAAGCCAGAGTCATAACCAATATTAATGCATTCAATATTTTTATATTTTTTTTTTAATTTATTTGTAAAATCTACATCATTAGAATTCTCAATAATAATTTTTTTATAACTGTCTTCTAAATTATCTAGACATCTTTCAATTATATAACTACTTTTAAAAGTAACTATAACAATTGTAATTTTGTCAAAATGTGTTTCAAGCATATCAAATATCTTAAATTAAATTTCCATATTTTTTGTACCACAAAATAATATTATCTATATTTTCATAAATATTAGAAAATTTTTTAAAATTAATAATCTTCTTAAGTTTAGCATTTGAGCCATGTGTTTTATAAACTTCAAATTTATTTAAATTTATATTTTTTACTTTATTAAAATTTAAAACTTTTTTTAAATATTTTATTAAATCTTTAATCAAAATTGGATTATCACTACAAACGTTATAAATTTCATTATTATTATATTTTTTATTTAAAAGCATAACTAAGATGTTAGTTACATCATCAATATACGTAAAATCCCTCCAATGATCTCCAGAATTATTTAATAAAAACATTTTATTCTTTTTTGCATGATCTAAAAACTTTAATATTAACATATCTGGTCTACCCCATTCTCCATAAACAGTAAAAAGTCTCAACCCAATGTATTTAATATTTTTGTTTGAATTTATTTGTACATATTCTTCATTTATTTTTTTGCTAAGACCATAAATATTTTTTGGAAAAAGTTTAGATTTTTCATCAACCGGAAATTTATTGAGATCACCATAAACAGAACTTGATGATGCATAAAAAAACTTTGATATTCTGCTTTTATTTACGCATTCCATTAAATTATGAAATCCATAGATATTACTTTCTATAAATTTTTCAGGATGACTAATTACATATCTAACGCCAGCTTGTGCTGCTAAATGATATGCTGCATGAAAATTATGTTTATTAAATAATTCTCTAATTTTATTTTTATTAAGCAAGTCTAATTTATAAAATTTAAAGTTTTTATATTTTTTTAATATTGATAACCTTTTTTTTTTTAATTTGGTTGAGTAAAAATTATTTAGATTATCGAAGCCAATTATGTTATATTTAGAACTTAAATTTAAAAATTTTCGAGCTAAAGAAAAACCTATAAATCCTGCGCACCCAGTAATTAATATATTCATATATTTGCTAAATTTTAAATGCTTAATATAAACTTATAAAGTTTTTTTAGCGAAACAAAAGTTAAAAAATAAATCTTAATTTGATGATTTTATTTTAGAAGATGAGAAAATTAAAATATAAATATTTATAACTATATTATATAAAATTAAGTTTATAATAAATGAAAATAATTGGTAACCCGGACGATAGTAAATTTAAATTAAAAAAATTAATTTTTAATTTAAATATTGACGAAAAATATTTAAAATCAGATTTAAACTTTAGAAATGAAATAATTGATAAAATCAAAAATAATATGAGAGTTTTAGATATTGGCAAATCTATGAGGGGTGAATTTCAAAAAATAAAATGCAGAGAAATAAAAACTTTAGATATTAATATTTTTGAAAATTATCCAGATTTTCAATTTGATTTATCAGAAGAAATTGAAATAGAAAAAACTGAATTATATGAAAGATTTGATGTAATTATCTGTTTGGCAATTTTAGAACATGTCTATAATCCGTTCATTGCCATTCAAAATATAAAAAAAATGCTTACCCACAATGGAATTATTTTTGGTTATGTACCATTCTTGTATCATTATCATGCTCCTCAAGATCTATATTTTCAAGATTATTATAGATACTCTAAAGACGGATTAGCTTACTTATTAAAAGATTTTAAAGATGTAAAAATATATCCTGTTAGAGGTAGACTTTCATCAGCGATGCATATTTTATTCGGCTCGATCTGGAAAAAAACATTTGAAAAACTAAAATTTAATTTATTTTTAGATAGGTTTTTTTCAAAAAATAAAAATTCAATGCAAGCAGGCGGTTATAATTTTATTGCTATCAAATAAAAAATTATGGAATTGATTGAACGACAGAGATGTCCTTATTGCGAGGGATTTAATTTTAGTTCATTGTTTAAAAAAAATTATAACTCAAATATTTTACAAGAATTTCTTCTTTCATATTATAGAAATAAAAAAATATTAGATATTCTTAAATTTAACCTATATGAAATTGCAGAATGTACCGAATGTACCGGTTTATTTCAAAAATTTATTCCGGACGATAATCTAAGCTACTATTTATATGAAAAATTAATATCCGCTAATGATAGTTTTAATAAAAAAAATAATATTATGCGTACAAATTTTAAAGAATATAATTTTGATGCAGAAATAATAAAAAAATTATTTAAAAAAGATAATAATCAAATCAAAATATTAGAATTTGGCTGTGGTTGGGGCTTTTGGGCAAAATTTATGAAAGAATTAAATTTTGATGTTGAAACAATTGAGATTTCAGAAACAAGAATACGCTACTTAAAAAAAAATAAAATTCAAAATTATAAAAATATAAATGAATTAGTTAAAAATTATGATTTAATTTTCTCAAATCAAGCCTTGGAGCATGTTTCAAGCCCATTTCAAATAATTCAAAATTTATATAATAAACTTAATAAAGATGGCGTGATGTACCATAAGTTTCCTTCATCATTTCTTTTTAAAAAAAAATTATCTAAAAATTACGTACCTAAAAAAGATTGTGCCCATCCTTTGGAACATATAAATATATTTAACAAAAAGTGTTTTAAAAAAATGATTGAAAAAATTAAACTTAAAGAAAAAAATGTTGAGAATTTAGGTTTTGTAAATAAAACTAAATATATTAAAAATAAATTTTTATTTAATCAAATAATTTTAAAAAAATAATTTCTTAATTTTATTCTTTAATCTATAAAAAAAAGTTCCTCGATAGTAATAATTTTCCGCACAAAAATTATCATAAAGAAGATTAGTTGCTATTTTTTTTGGATGAATTATCTTATTATTTAATGAAAAGTATTTTAATTTATTTGCCTTTTTTGGATTTATACCTGTAGGATCATCTTCAATTCCTAAATTTTTAATTAAATTAACTCTTGGAACAATAGAAAATCTTTTATGATAAAAATTTGCAAAACTTAGTGGAAAGTCCCATGCCCCTTTATGTAAATTTTTTTTTAATGCAGACAATTGATTACTCCAAAATCTATATTCTGATTCAATCGGAAATTCATATTTAAACCTATTTGAATTTTTATATTTGCACCAATTTATGAGTTTTGGATCATAAATATCCCATCTATCTCTCCATGTGGCCCAACCCCAAATAAATGTATTTTTAGAAAAAAAATAGTCTTCAGGTAAAGTTCTAGTTAATTTTGAATTTAAATTTAATCCTGTTATTAGCGATATTTTCTTATTATTTTTATATTTTTTTAAAAGATCATCTGCAAATTTAAAAAAAGAAATATGTGGTAAAACATCATCCTCAATTACTATTATTTTTTTTTCTTTCTTAAAAATGTATTTTAGAGCTACTGGAAATATTTTTCTTATTCCAATATTTTCTTCAAAATAAATTTTTTCTTGTTTTCTTTTAAGAAAATTTTTTTCTATTATTTTTCTGACCTTATTAACATTTTCTTTTTCATAATCATTTCTACCATTGTCGCATACGATATATATTTTTGGAAACTTAATTTTTTTTAAGACATTAATTACTTTTTTTGTTGTTTTTGGTCTTCTCATTACAAAAAAAGCCAGCGGAGTATTAACTTTTAGCATATTATATAAAAATTTATTTTAAAGATTTTATTATTTTATATAACACGAAGATAAATTTAAATTTTGTATATAAAATCTCTTTAAAATTTTCATAAAGAGAGTTGCCAAAAAAATTATTTTCAATAATAATATTATTCCCATCTTTTATATTAGAATTGAAATTATTTTTTTTTTTTTATAATATTAAAAAAGAAA
>Ga0194133_10005660_pt1 | contig 15821 bp, 12 predicted proteins | sample TA2KigOf40mmetaG_FD_155448 | JGI IMG/M metagenome (GOLD analysis project Ga0194133, IMG submission 155448) | Freshwater microbial communities from Lake Tanganyika, Tanzania - TA2015055 Kigoma Offshore 40m | ecosystem: Environmental > Aquatic > Freshwater > Lake | place: Tanzania: Lake...
GGCCGGTTTGCACAAACAGGTTGCCGAAGGAGACATTGTTGAGTCGGAGCGTCAGGAACTCCGTGGGCGCATCGAGATCGCCGACAGCCTCGACGCGGAGTTGAACGGGGGTGGTGGTGCGCTGCACGCCTGAGAGCTGTCCCAGAGCTGGATGCTGCCAATAGAACGCTCCCATATTGCCCGTGCTGTGGAACATCGTGCCGTTCTCGCACTCGTCGGGAACCTGGTTGGCGTTGCAGTCCTGGCTTGTGCCCTGCGCGATATCGATGGTGTCCTCAATGCCGTTGCCGTTGCAGTCCGCCTGCGCCGCTGCTTGCTGCGCCGCGAGCGCGAGCACAGCAGCACGCATCATCGTGTGCAGCAACTGCTCAAGGGATCCGCGCCCCACTCGGAAGAGCGCTTGGGGGCCACTTGGCGAACGGTTGCTCTTGCAGGTTGGGCAAGGGATTGTGCACCGATGCAACGTCATGCCTCTTATGGTGGGTTTCCCAATCCCAAGTGCAAATGCTGAGTTTTTCCTGGCCGTATGTCTCGGGAACCCGGAGGCCACATGAGCCCCAGTTATCAGTGTGCGCGGGCAGCCCCATCAAGCCTTGATTTGGTCAAAAGAATCAGGGTATGAACTTCTTGTATGGCGAAAACAAATAGTGCATGGAACCAGCCGCGTTGAATCGGGCAGCCCATCAGGGGATCGCTGGAGTGGCCGGCAAGAGGGGGCCAGACTGCGCTCCTGACCGTGTTGGCTGCGCCGCTGGGGTGGGCGGGGCATAGGGGGCAGGGCCCGGGGTCGAAGTCTGATACCGCTCCAGCGTGGACTGAAACTGTTTCAGCATCACGGCATCCTTCTGCATCGAGATGGCCTTCTGCATACTTGCCACGGCTTGCTCGCGGTCGCCCTTGGCGAACCAGGCCATCGCGAGCACCTCTGGCGACCGCGCATCATCCGGCTGGAGTTCATTCGCTTTCGTTGCCATCTCCATGGCAAAGTCGAGGTCCCGGCGCTGAACCCACGGATTGTTGAGGGTTGTTCGAGCGAGGGATCGGATGTTCCCCGCATCGGTCGGAAAGCGCTGCGCGATGGAACGACCGAGTGCATAGCCCGTATCGGGTTGATTCGCGATGCCGATCAGGATGGTGAACTTCTGCACGAGGAACGATGCGGCCTTCTCGGGGATCTGCTGAACGATCTGATCGATCAGCGTGAGTGGTGGTCCGAAGTCCTTCGTGGTTTCTGCCTTTCGGATGCTTGCGGTGATGAGATCTTTCGCTTGTTCCACTTGCGACTCGAGAATGAACTCATCGCGAATGGAAGCCGGGTTCCATGTACCTGCCACGAGATCCTTGAGCACGGGCTCCGCTTTCTTTGGGTGTCCCCACCACTGGACAATTCCATCTTTCACGATGAACGCACGGGGCGTCGCGTTCGTGAAGGTGCCGTACTGCAGGACGCGCTCGGCCGAAAGCGCGGGGTCAGAGACCACGGAGTAATCCATGCGCTCACCATCTGGGCGCTGGTCGAGCCATGGCTTGATCGTGGGTGCCTCCTCTTTGGTGACTGCGATGAACGAGACACCCTTCGGTGAGAAAGTGCTCCACAGATCATGCACGATCGGGGCGGCCTCCGCGCAGTGGGAGCAGGTGGTGGAAAAGAACTCGATGAAGTAAATGGTTCCCGGCTGGTACTGGGTGGTTGGTGTTCCCTGGACCCAGAGCCATCCCGAGGGGAACGCCACCCGACAACCGGGGTGAACGGGCGGGAGCGGGCGCTCATACGGACGCTGCGTGGGTGCACGGGCGGTTGGCGTCGGCGCGGGGGGAGCCGTGGATCGCTGCTGCGCGGGCAGCGTTGGGGGCGGCGCGAGCTGGGCTGCAGCGGCAGAGAAGAGAATCACTCCAACGAGAGTCAGCACGACCGAAGTTTACCTTCCTGCGCGGTTCTGGTTCTTCACTTGCGCCGAACGGTGACAGCCAACGGCGGTGACTTGGGGTGCGATGTCACGATCTCGATGTTTCGTGGGCGATCGGCAGCGTGCCACTTCGCCCAGTCAACACGGACGGTGTGGCGTGATGCAGCAGACGAATCGGCGACGACCATATCGGGGGTCGAACCGATGACGGTAAAGGGTTGCCCATCCGTGCTGGTGATCTTCAGGGTGGTTTCCGTCTGGAGTGCGTCATCCGCTGGCGCATCCACAGTGGCTGGCTCGATCTGCACATACTCGTTGACCTCCGCCTCAATGACTGCGTTGACAGGATCTTGACCCGCAACGAGAGCGGTGATGCGCTTCGTCCAGCGCACACCCTGCTTCTTCCCCGTATCGATTGCCACAGTGATCATGGTCGTTTCACCGGCTGCAATGGGCTCGGAGTCCCACGAGGGAACCGCACAGGTGCAGTCGCTGACAACGCGCTCCAAGGTGATCGGTTGTCCGCTGTTGTTGCGCAGGACGAGTTGAACGTCCGTGTTCAGAAGCGGATCCACTCGCCCCATGCTCAGTGTAGGTGGATCAAAGACCACGCCCGGCTCTTCGGCAGGAGTCGCCTCGTGTCGTGGGGGACTCTCCGTCGGCTGCATGGTCGGTGGAGTTCGAAGAAAGCCCCACGCTGCAGCCGCAGCAGCAACGGCCAGGAAGGGGAGGAGCACTCGCAGCGGATGCGCGCGAATCATCAGGAGGGAAGTGGGACGGCGGCGATGCGGTTCGCCAGTTGTACTTCACGCACAGTTGGCGAGACACGGAAGTCCGCCTTCGTCTTTGCGCGCACCTCGTCCACGCTGACGCCAGGCGCGAGTTCGTTCAATGTGAAACGATTCGTGTGGTGATCCATCTCCATCACGCAGAGATCGGTGATCAGCAGGTCCACGCAGCGCCGCCCCGTCAGCGGCAGGGTGCAAGTCGGCAGCACCTTCGAGTCACCGCGCTTGTTGGTGTGCTCCATGACCACGATGCGGCGCCGGACGCCTGCCACAAGATCCATCGCACCGCCCATGCCCTTGACCAGTTTGCCTGGAATCATCCAGTTCGCCAAATCACCCTCCTGCGACACCTCCATCGCACCGAGGATGGCAAGGTCAATATGCCCGCCGCGAATCATGCCGAAACTGTCCGCACTCGAGAAGAACGAATGCCCTGTCACACCCGTGACCGTCTGCTTGCCAGCGTTGATCAGATCCGCGTCCACTTCATCGTCTGTTGGGAACTGTCCCATGCCGAGCATGCCGTTCTCCGACTGCAGCCAGACCGTCATGCCCTCGGGAACAAAGTTGGCCACCAGCGTCGGAATACCGATACCGAGATTCACATGGAATCCGTCGCGGAGTTCCTGCGCTGCGCGCTGCGCGAGTTGGGTACGGTCGAGCGGCATCTCACTCTCCGAACCGGATGCCCTGTGCGAGCGGCAGGGCGCCGCCCCAGTTGACCGTGCAGGTTTGGCGGCGCATGTACGACTTCCACGAGTCCGACCCTGACTCGCGACCACCGCCCGTGTCTTTCTCGCCGCCGAACGCGCCGCCGATCTCCGCACCGCTCGTGCCGATGTTGACGTTCGCGATGCCGCAGTCGCTGCCCGCCGCAGAGAGGAACCGCTCTGCCGAACGGACGCTGTCGGTGAAGATGGCGCTGGAGAGACCCTGATCCACGCCGTTCTGGATCGTCATGGCTTCCTCGAGTGATTCGACCGTGAACACATAGAGGATGGGCGCAAAGGTCTCCTCGCGGGTGATCGCGGGGATGCTGCCGCGCGGTACGCGAAGAATCGTCGGTTCGACGAAGTGGCCTGGCTGCTTCGCGCGGCGGTCAATCGGTTCGGTACCGCCGCAGACGAGCGTGCAGCCCTCCCGAATGGCCTTCTCAATCGCCGCGCGCATCGCGGCGACCGCGCGGTCATCAATCAGTGGACCCATCAGCGTGCGCGCGTCGAGCGGGTCGCCAACGGGCACGGACTTGTATGCGCGCTCGAGCCGCGTCAGCAGTGCATCGACAACTGATGCATGAACGATGAGCCGCCGCGTCGTGGTGCAGCGCTGACCCGCCGTTCCCACTGCGCCGAAGAGCACGGCACGCGCGGTGAGGTCAAGATCCGCATCGGGCAGCACGATGATGGCGTTGTTGCCGCCGAGTTCAAGCAGCGTTCGTCCAAGCCTCGCTCCGACAACTTGCGCCACGCGCCGACCCATCCGGCAGGAACCCGTGGCACTGATGAGCGGCATGCGACGGTCCGCAAGCATTGGCTCGCCCACCTCGTCATCGCGTCCAATCACGAGTGAGAAGACATCGGCAGGATCGACATCGGCGGGCCGAAAGATCTCCTGCCGCGACATGACTCTGCGTGCAGCTTCGTTCGATGCGATTGCCACGAGCGGTGTCAGCAGGCTCGGCTTCCACAGGCATGCGTTGCCGCAGGTGGCCGCCACGATCGCGTTCCAAGCCCAGACCGCGCATGGGAAGTTGAACGCAGTGATGATGCCGATGGTCCCAAGCGGGTGCCACTGCTCGTACATGCGGTGGCTGGCGCGTTCACTGTGCATGGAGAGTCCGTACAACTGCCGCGAGAGTCCGACGCAGAAGTCTGCGATGTCCACGGCTTCCTGCACTTCACCGAGGCCTTCCGCACGGATCTTGCCCATCTCGAGCGACACAAGCTCGCCGAGCGGTTCCTTGAGTCGGCGGAACTCCTCGCCGATGCGGCGGATGATTTCGCCGCGCTGGGGCGCAGGCAGCGTTCGCCACGCGGCGAATGCGCGGTCGCATCGCTCGACAGCGGCGTTCAATTCTTCGCGCGACTGCAGGCGAACGCCAGCGATCGGTGCGCCTGTCGCGGGACTGTTCGTGACAACGATCGCCGCGTTCTGCGCGTCGGGCGCGACGATGAGCGGGTGCTTGGCGATGCCAAGCTGATCGAGAAGCGCATGCGGCTTGAAGACCTGCTGCGCGCTCATGGTGCCTTTGGCGCGGGAGTCGCCGGAGTGTTCGGCGCCGTTTGAGATGGAGCAGCTGCTGCCGCACCGGGTTTCAGCGTCGGGGCATCGGCTGCGGGCGGCCCGGGCAGAATCTCCACCTTCTCGATGACGACCTGGGTCTTTGGAACATCAGCCATGCCCTCGCTCCGTCCTGTTGGTGTGTCGGCGATCGCGTCCACCACATCCATGCCGCGAACAACCTTGCCGAATACCGCGTAAGCGGCGCCGCCCCGCGGCTGATCGAGCATGGCATTGTCGACCGTGTTGATGAAGAACTGGCTGGTTGCGCTGTTGGGAGCGTTCGTACGCGCCATCGAGATCGTGCCGCGCGAATTCTTGAGTCCATTGTTCCACTCATTTTGGATGGGCGCGCGGGTTGGCTTCAGTTTCATGTCGGTGCCATGACCACCTCCCTGAATCATGAATCCCTTGATGACTCGGTGGAAGACCGTGCCGCTGTAAAAGCCCTCCTTTGCATAGGTCACGAAGTTCTCGACGGAGATCGGTGCCTTTGCTGCATCGAGTTCGAGGTAGATGGTGCCCTTGCTTGTCGTCATTGCCGCATACACGGGTGTTGCGCTTGGTGGAGCCGCGGGGGCTGGTGCGGGTGCGGGCGTGGGTGCCGCCTGCTGTGCTGCAGCGAGGCATGTCAGGATGAGCGCGCTCAGACCAGCAAGCGGACGGAGAAATCGGGTGGAAGGAATCATGGTGAGCATGGTAGGGGCTCTGCGTCTGGAGTGGGCTCGGCTACGGGCGTTTCAGCGTGGCTCGCCTAACATTGACACGAAATGCCCGCGGTCAGGTGGCTCTACGATCTTTTGAGTTCCGTTCGGTTTGGCATCACACTCCTTGTGCTGCTCTTTTTTTACATGAGCATCGGCAGCGCGGGGGTGGTGTATCCCGTTCACCCAAACCTTTTCCACCCCGATGCGTGGGTACATGATCAACTGCGGCAGTGGCGCCCCTTTGAGATGACCGAGTTCGAGTGGTTTCACTGGTGGCCATTCAACCTGCTTGTTGGGCTTATCGCAGCCAACATGATTGTGACCACGCTCCGCAGAATTCCCTTCCGAGTGGTCAACCTCGGTGTCTGGATGATTCACACGGGCATCATTGTGCTCATCGTTGGCAGTGTTCACTATTTCAACGCGAAGGTCGAGGGCGACGCTCCTGTAGCGCGGCGAAAGATCGTGCTTGAAGCGGATGGCAGCGACGGCAGCGTCGAGTTGCTTGCCGCCACAGGTGCGCGGGCTGTGATCGGCGATGGTGCAGGACAGTATTCGGTGGAAGTGGTGGACATCGATCCTGCTTGGACGCTGCGGACGGATGGCAGCGATGGCGAGCCGGCCTACAGCGTGACCGTGAGTGTGCAGACGGCGGCGCGCCGTTTCATGCGTCAGCTGATCGCAGGTCGCCCGGATCTGACCGAGGATCTTCTGCCGGGCAGTGGTCCTGGGCAGCCGATGCAGCGATCGGTGAAGGCGACGGGGAACGCGCTGGTGGATGGATCGCTTCGCATGCGACTCGACTACGAGACGCAGGGCTGGTTCTACTTGCGGAACGATCTCGCGAAGGCGTGGGCGGTCTACGTTCGACCCGCGGGCAGTTCGGAGTGGACGATGCGCCCAGTCGAGGGGCTGCCGCTCTACAACGACCGTGTGTCGTCCGTGACGGATGTGCTGGTGGCAGATCCTGCGTCCGCGCCGCTGCGTCCAATGCTGCTGCCCGTTCCTCCCGCGGCAGGCGATCCCTTCCCGGATGTGACGATTGCGGTCGATGGTTACTTGCGTTATGCGCAACTTCGATCACTGCTGGTGCCGGGAGGCGCGAATGCGCCCTTCAACCCGACCGCAACGCTCGACATCACTGGAGATCAGGGCGCTGCATCGACCTACCGCCTCATGGCACTCGACTCCGAGCGGTCGACTGCGGATGACGGCCTGCTGCGAATGGCGGCGGTTTCGAGTGAAGCGGATTTTGAAAAGCTGTTGAAGCCTGCGGAGATTCGCGTTCGCATCCCAGCCGTGGGAGTCGATGTGGTGCAGGCCGTCCGTGTTCCGAAAGACGGCGCGGGTGCCGATGCGTTCGTTCCAGTGGGTGATCCTCTGTTGGGGTACGGCTACAGGATTCGCGCCGCGCAAGATGACCTGCCAGTTGCTGGCCGTAGCGCGAGCGTGCTGATCATGGATGTGAAGACGCCTGGTGGAGTCATTCGTCGTTGGGTCTTCGATGATGCCGCGCTCACCCGCGATGTGCCGGGTGGTGATGGTGGGCACGCCTCGCCCGTACAGCCTGATCCTGCAGTGCAGGTCGATTACACGCCGGGCGGAGGCCGCGCACTGCTGACCCTGGTGGCCGGACCGGAAGAGCGTCAGCTGCGCCTCATTGCCGCGTTTGGTGATGCTGCCGGGAAAGCGCAACCCATCGAAGTGGGCGGTTCGGTGCGGCTGCCCGCGGGGCTGACGGTCGAACTGTCGAGCTACGAGCCGCGTGCGCGGATCATCGAGGGTCCCGTGCCGATTCCACTGGAGCAGCGGATCCGCGATGCGCGTGAGATGTTCTCCATGGCACACATCATCGTCCCGGGGGCAGCACCGCTTTGGGTCCGATTCAGTCCCTATGCCTTCGATGACGTGCGATTCGCGCTTCGTCGGCACCCCTTCCATCCGCAGCGCGTGCGGCTTGCGGATGGACGCGAGATGGACATCCTCTTTTCGCGGCAGCGGCTTCCACTTGGGACAGATGTGGCGCTTGAAGACTTTGTGCTGGCGACGCATTCGGGCGGCTACACGGGAGAGAGCGGAACGATCCGCGATTACACAAGTGTGCTCCGATTCCGTGACGGCGCCGATGAGTCTTGGAGCGAACCTACGCAAGTCAGCGTGAACGCTCCGGTTGAACACCGCGGTCTTTGGTTCTTCCAGGCACAGTGGGATCCGCCAGAGCCTGTGTCCGCGCGCGATCCACGTGGCAGCGCCGGCCTGAACTACACCGTGCTTGGGGTGGGCAACCGCGAAGGCGTCTGGACGCAACTCGCGGGCTGCGTGATTGCAGTGGCGGGCATGACCTACGCTTTCTACGTGAAGCCACTGCTGATTCGACGTCGAACGGAGCGCGCCAAAGAAGCCGCGAAGAGGCGGGTGGCACTCGCGGGAGCCATGTCATGATGCGTCATGGCATGCACGCCATTCTCTGCGCCTGCGCACTGTGGCTCGGTGGCGCGGCGGAGATCGGCAGCGGCGGTGGTGGACCCGTCACGCCGACCTTTCAGGAGTCTGTCGACTTGCAACCGCTGGCTGAGCTGGCCGTGCAAAGCGGTGGACGTATCAAGAGCCTCGGTTCATTCGCCCAGGGCGAGATGGGCTTCATCAGCGGTCCGCGGCTCATCAATCAGCAATCTCCGCTCTTCACATACTTCGATCTGTTGATACGGCCCGAGGCATATGTGGATGCTGACGTGATCTACGTAAAGGGTGGATCAGTTCGCCAGCGCATCGCCGATGCCGTGCTCCGTGAGGACCCCACCCTCGAGGAGCGCATGCGTGCGTTTCAATCGAGCGGTCTCATCTCGGGTCGACTTCTGGCTCGTGAGGGCGTTGCCGCCCTCCTCGAGCAGATGCAGGGGGATCTGCTTCGCACCGCCAAGGTGATGGATACCGTTCGTGGTGCTCAGATGTTGATGCAAACGGATGCGCTGCTGCGTGGGCTGCGGATCGTGCCTCCCGCACCCGCCGATGAGCGCCAACGCTGGCACTCCATCAGCGAAGTCATGCTGCTGGCCGCGGACCCTGGCGCAGTGAAGGCATCGGGGAAGGAAGCAACACCTGTTGACGGCCTGGATGTTGGCCTGCAACAGCAGTGCGCGCAGCAGTGGCGCAGCATGGTTGAGGCTTGGATGGACGGCGATGCACAGCGGGTGAACGCATCCGCACGCGCACTGGCCGCACTCTTGCCGACGCTGAACCCGGCCGCATTCCCCGATCCTGCCCGCCTGCGCTGGGAAGCTTGGTACTTCGCCAGCGGCAACCTGTCGTGGATTTGGCTGGTCTATGCGCTGAGCGTGATTCTGCTTTTGCTGGCGGTCGCGTACCGGTGGCCGCGTGCGAGAAGTGCTGGGCTCGTGGTGTTCGCTGTCGCGTTTCTGCTGCAGACGACTGCCCTTGGACTTCGCTGGTGGATCTCTGCGCGCTTCCCAAACAGCAACATGTTTGAGGCGGTGACGACATCCGCGTGGTTTGGAGGGTGTGCAGCGATGATCTTGGAGTTTGCTCTTCGAAGACGGGCAGTCGCTGGCTTCATCGCACTCGCGAGCGCGTTCGCGAGTGCCGTGGCTTTGATGTCAGCACACTTCCTGCCCGTTCAACTCGACGCACAGATCGGCAACATGATGCCGGTGCTGCACGATGTGTGGCTGTATATCCACACGAATGTGATCATCTTTTCGTACTGCCTGATCTTCATGGCGGCGGTGTCGGCAGGGTTGTATCTCACCTACCGCGCGCTCGGTGGCAAGCGAGTGCATGCTTCCGTGGGTGGCGTTGCCACACTCTCGCCTGAGGGCATGGGTGGGCTTCGCAGCGAGCGAACGGGTGAAGTACTCGATGGGGTCACGATGCTCCTGATGAAGCTGTCGTTTGTGCTGCTGTGGGCTGGCATCGCGATGGGTGCGATCTGGGCAGACCACTCGTGGGGCAGGCCGTGGGGCTGGGATCCGAAGGAGGTCTTTGCACTGAACACCTTTGTGGTGTTCGCCGTCCTCGTGCACGTGCGTTACCGCTCGCTCGACAAGGGCCTCTGGACAGCGCTGCTTGCGGTGGTTGGCGCTGCGGTGATGCTCTTCAACTGGATCGTGATCAATTTCGTGATCACGGGTCTGCACTCTTACGCCTGACCCGCTCGCCCTGCCGCCGCATTCGCAGCTCGCGTGGGGCGCTTCAGCCGCGCTGCCGAATCCTTCTGCTTCATGTCCTTTGTCGTTGCGGCCGACTGAGGGCTCGCGACCTCGCCGCCATACACGGCGCTGTCGCCCAGTTCTTCTGCAATGCGCAGCAACTGGTTGTACTTCGCAGTGCGGTCGGACCTGCACGGTGCACCGGTCTTGATCTGTCCGCAATTGGTCGCAACGGCGAGATCTGCGATGGTGGTGTCCTCCGTTTCGCCGGAGCGATGGGAAAGGATCGCGCGGTAGCCAGCCGTGTGCGCGGTGCGCACCGCATCGAGCGTCTCGCTGAGCGTCCCAATCTGATTCACTTTCACCAAAATCGCATTCGCACAGCCTTCCCGAATCCCGCGGCGCAGGAAACTGGGATTGGTGACGAACAAGTCGTCACCCACCAGTTGCACGCGCTTGCCCAGCGTGTCGGTCAGCGCCTTCCACCCCGCCCAGTCGTTCTCGGCAAGTCCGTCCTCGATCGACCGGATGGGCCACTTGGAGCACCACGACTCCCACAATCGAACCATCTCATCGCTGCCGACGACGCGGTGCGGATCGCTCTTGAAGAAGCAGTAGCCCTTGGAGCCTTTCTCGGCTGCCGCGTTGGCGAGTTCGCTCGTGGCCGGATCGAGGCAGATCACGATCTGCCGTCCGAGGTCGTAGCCCGCTGCCTCGACGGCGCGCGCGATCAGCTCAAGCGCTTCCTCGTTCCGCGCGAGATTCGGTGCGAAGCCTCCCTCATCGCCCACGCTGGTGGAAAGATGCGCGTCATGCAGGACGCGCTTGAGGGCATGAAAAATCTCGACGCCCGCGCGGAGCGCCTCGCCGAAGTTGTCGAAGCCCCACGGCTGCACCATGAATTCCTGAAAGTCGACCGTGTTGTCGGCATGCTTGCCGCCGTTGAGAATGTTGAGCATCGGCGCGGGCAGCGTGCGTGCGTGGGTGCCGCCGACATACCGATACAGCGGCTGCTCCGTGGCGATTGCCGCGGCGTGCGCGACGGCAAGGCTTGTGGCAAGTGTGGCATTCGCCCCGAGTTTTCCTTTATTCGGCGTGCCATCAATCTCGCACAGCAGGCGATCGATGCTCTCCTGCGTTCGTGCGTCGGCGCCGAGCAGTTCGGGTGCAATGAGCGCGTGAATGTTCTCGACGGCGGTGATGACGCCCTTGCCAAGCCAACGACCACGGTCACCATCTCGCAGCTCAACGGCCTCGTGCTCGCCCGTGGATGCGCCGCTCGGTACGGCCGCGCGCCCCACGGCGCCGCCCTCGAGCCGCACTTCGCACTCTACGGTTGGCTGGCCTCGCGAGTCGATGATCTGACGGGCTGTGACGTCTTCAATGGTGAAGGGCATGGGCGGAGTCTAATCGCAGCGCGGGTCAATTCGCGCGCGCGGCAGCGATGAATGCGCGGATCAGCCCATGGTCCTTCACGCCACGCTCCGATTCCACGCCGCTGGACACGTCGACGCCTGCGGGGCGCACCAGCCGCACTGCGGCTGCCACGGAGTCAGGGGTGAGTCCTCCCGCCAGAAGCAGTGGCTTTCGCAGGTGCCCGCGCAGCGCGGCGATCTGATCGAGCATGCCATCCGCGTGCGCCTGCCCACTCCCGGAATCGCGTCCATCGAACAGCAGTGCGTCTACCAGCGGCACGTCATTCCACGCGAGCAGACTCTGGATGTCCGACGCAGCGGCGATCCGAGTCAGCGGTGCCGCACGCTGCGCGGGCGCATCCTCCCTCCAAGCGGCGGCCGCCTCCGATGTGGCATCGGCATGCAGCTGGACGCACCCACGCCACACCTGCGCTGGCCCACCAGCCCACAACCCTGCCCTCACAACCGCGACGGCGAGTATCTGCGGCGGCAAAGACTTGGCAAGGGCTTCCGCGTCATTCAGTGAGAGTGTGCGCGGGCTGCCCGCGGCAAGCACGAAGCCAACCGCGTCGGCACCTGCATCGCAGCAGACATGGAGAGCCTTGGCCTCCCGAAGCCCGCAGATCTTGACGAAAGTCTGCCCATCGCTTCGCAGCGCACGATGTCCGCGTGAGTCATTCACGCACTGCCGCCAAGATTTGGAAGTGCGAGTTCCATACGCAGTGCTTCGGCCTGCTGGCGAAGTGCCGCGGAGCAGGGGCGAGAGCGCGTCAGCAGCGCATCGATCATCTGTTGTGCGCGCGCGCGGTCGCCCAGGTGGCGCGCCATGGTGAGGGCTGCCATGACAAGAGCGCCATCCGCCTCCGCATGGTCCGGCGCGCGCGCTGCAATGCGTTCCCAGCCCGCTGCGGCACGGGAAAAATCGCCGCGCTCGAATGCGCTGCTCGCATCATGGGAAGCGCGCCGCACATCGGAGTCGCTCCACGGTCGCATGGCCGACTCTGTGCGCGGGGAGTCGGCACGTGCGGTAGCCGTGGTCGCATTCCCGCTGCCCAGTGCAGCACCTGCCTCACGCATCCACGGGCTGTTGTTTCGAAATGCATCCGCCATCGCGCGTCGGCGACGCCATTGGCGCAGAAGGAAGAAGAGATCGAACTCGCTCCGCGCAATCAAGCCGGTACCGAGCAAGAGCAGCATCGTGCCGATGCCGAAGGCGTATCCAGCCAGGTGCGCGATGTACGCCACGCGCGCGCCAGCGCCAAGGAACGAACCCATCTGCCCGACCAGGTCGATCACGGCAAAGAGGATGACAGCTGCCAGACCGCTGATTTCGATCACACTGAAGAACACCAAGAGGCGAACTCGTGCGCGCGGGCAGAGAGCCGCGAATGCGCCCGTCACGGCAGCCACCGCACCGCTCGCACCAATCATTGGGGCGCGCGAAAGCAGCCACTGTCCGAGCGCCGCCACGATGCAGCCGCCGATATAGAGCAAGGCAAATCGCACGTGCCCCAGGCGCCCCTCCACGGCACGCCCAAAGATGAACAGAAACAACATATTGAAGCCGACGTGAGCCAGACCCGACGGATCGTGGAGAAATGCGTAGGTGACGAGCGTCCAAGGGCGTTCCATGACCGCAGGTGCGGACGGAACAAAGACGCCCCAGGAAAAGGCCGAGTCCGCGACGGACCCGCCCTCCCGCAAGGAAGTGCCAACCGCCACAAACGAGAGCAAGTTGATGACCACGATCGCCGTCGTGATCCACGGCGAAATCGGACTTTGTCGATCGACTGCAAGGGGTATCATTTTCGACCCAACCGAAAGGATAGGAGCCAATGCCACTGACCGTTGACAAGGGACTCGCCAATACTGTCGCCGCTGATACTCGACTTTCGTTCATCGATGGTGCGAAGGGAGTTCTGGAGTATGTCGGATACGACATCGATTCCCTCGCACGCAACACGACCTTCGAGGAAGTCACGTGGCTGCTGTGGGAGGGATCGCTCCCAACGACTGCACAACTGCAGTCGCTCGAGCGCGAACTGCGTGCGGAGTATGCGGTCGACCCGCGCGTCTTGGATCTGCTGCGAACCATTCCACGAACGGCCGCACCGATGGATGCACTTCGGACTCTTGTTTCGGCGCTCGCCCACTTCGATGGGGAAACGGATGACGCATCGCCCGCAGCGAACCGTCGAAAGTCGGTGCGACTTGTCGCCAAGACGCCCACGCTGATCGCCGCATTCGACCGCTTCCGAAAGGGAAAGCCCATCGTGGAGCCAGATGCGACGCTGACGATTGCGCAGAACTTCCTTTGGATGCTGACGGGCCAGCGCCCGACGGATGCCATGAGCCGCGCACTCGACGTCTGTCTGGTGCTGCACGCTGATCACGGGCTGAACGCATCGACCTTTGCGGCGCGTGTGACGATCGCCACGCAAAGCGACATGTACTCGGCTGCCACCACGGCAATCGGCACATTGAAGGGGCCGTTGCACGGTGGCGCGAATCAAGAAGTCATGGAGATGCTGCTCGAAATCGGGCTGCTGGAGAAGACGGAACCGTACATCCTTGGCAAACTCGCGCGGAAGGAACGGATCATGGGCTTTGGGCATCGCGTTTATAAGGCCTATGACCCGCGCGCGACCTATCTCAAGACGTTCGCCAAGCAGGTCGCGACGGATACGGGCAATCTGCCACTCTACGAGATGAGCCGCCGTATCGAGGAGATCGTGCTGGCGCAGCCGAACATTCGCGAGAAGGGGATCTTCCCCAATGTGGACTTCTACTCGGCCACGACCTATTACTCGCTTGGGCTCGACCTTGATCTCTTCACGTGCATGTTCGCCGCGAGTCGCATGTCAGGTTGGACGGGGCACTGCATCGAACAACTGGCAGCCAACAAACTCATCCGTCCACATGCCGATTACACGGGCCCTCATGGGCTGGAGTTCGTCCCACGCAATCAGCGTGGCGGCACGGCGAGCACTTCGCCCTCGGTCAGCGGCACCATGTCTGTGACGGCCTGATCAAAGTTGTCCTCCATGTGCACAAGGCGGATCTTCTTCCGCAGTTCTGGTGCGAGGGAGTTGAGGCATTCGATCGGCGTGTGAACGCGCGACTCGCTCGTCTCATGCACGATGACATCGGCGCTCGCAAGCCAGTCGATGTGCGCAGGATCGAAGCGCGTGTCACCACTCCAACCAAGCGTGGCGCCGCCGCGTGAGATGCGATAGCCGCAGCAGGGGATCAAATGCTCGGCGGGGCGTGCCTCGACATCGAAGTCCGCCACGCGTGTGGGAACACCGATTGGGATGATGCGCAGATCGAAGTAATCCGACAACCCGAGCGCACCATTTTGGTCCATGGCAGGTCCGAGCCGCTCCCACAAGCGGCGCGCAACGGGTTCGATGGTGTGCAGCCGCGGGACCGATCCGAGCCCGTTCAGTTTCGCTATCCAGCGCTTCCATCCGATTGTCTCCAAGCCGTTCACATGATCGCCGTGGAGATGGGTGAGAAGAATGTCAGTGATTCGCATGGCATCGAGCGCGCGCCCACTGCGTTTGGATGCGTGTGCAAGGGCTCGCAGGATCGCATCGGGGCAGTCGATCAACACGATGCCATCCTGCCAAAGCAGCGCTGCAGATGAGCCAAAGTGGATCTCCGAGAGCGCACTTCCCGTTCCAAGAATGATGGCTTCGAGACTCACAGGAGGGGGTAGGATATCTCATGAAATGTGGCGAAGGGGATGGAATGTCGACCGGCTGATGAGAGTGAGAATGACTGCAGTGCCCCAACATCGCCCGCAGGCTGCTCCATGCATCTTGCTTGCCATGGCTGTGCTGCTGGGGTGGGGATTGTCGTCCGAGCACGCAGCTGCGCAAGGATCCGATACGGCGGCCCTTCGTTCCGCTGAAAACCTGCAGCGTCAACTGAACCAAGAGGATGCGGAGATGAGGCAGGCTTACTACGCCAATGCTCCGATCTCGGAAAGGTTGAGCATCGAATACGGAGGCACGTTCCGCTACGCCTTCAACATCATCGATACGGCGCAGAGTCAGGAGACCTACGAGCAGATCTACGACCTGCGGCTCTTCACCTCCATCGAACTCGACGGCGCGCACCGATTCTTCGGCAGGCTCCGCTTCCAATACAACCAGTGGGACTTCCGCGGGACGCGAGCGACCGGTCCTGACTACGACGATGTCGGTTGGCAGAACCCGATCGGCGAAATCTACTGGTATGAGTTCAATCTCGCGGGCATGATCCGCGCTCAGACTGGCACGAAGCCCGACTACAACTTTGTCGCGAAGGTCGGACGGCAATATGTGATCTGGGGGCAGGGTGCTGCGCTCAGCAACTACATGTACGCGGGGATCTTTGATTTCTCGTGGCGCGACTGGAAGGCGACGGCACTCATTGGCGTCACAAGCGGCAACGACACCATCGACTGGGATCTCTCACGCCCGGGCTATGACACCGACACGCAGCGGCTTTTCTACGGCGGGAAGTTGGAGTACTCGGGCCTTGCCGGTCATCGCCCCTATGTCTATCTGCT
>Ga0194133_10005661_pt1 | contig 15818 bp, 12 predicted proteins | sample TA2KigOf40mmetaG_FD_155448 | JGI IMG/M metagenome (GOLD analysis project Ga0194133, IMG submission 155448) | Freshwater microbial communities from Lake Tanganyika, Tanzania - TA2015055 Kigoma Offshore 40m | ecosystem: Environmental > Aquatic > Freshwater > Lake | place: Tanzania: Lake...
ACCATATACAATAAAAAATAAATTTATAATTAAAATTTTCGAAAATATAAATATTTCTTTTAAAATAAACTTTAGTTCAAGTATTAAATATTTTTTACTAAAAACAAAAAAAGAACAAAAAATAATTGAAGACTGCAAAACAATAATACAATTATTTTGTGATGCAAACGACATAGTAAATGTAATACCTGTATATTATACAAAAAAATATTATGAAAATAATAATACTTACATTATAAAAAATTTAAATATTTTAAAAATAGATAATATAGAACCTTACTTTAATATGACAGATTTATTAAATAATGATTCAAATGAAAATTTAAATGAAAAATATGAATTATTATCTACAAATAACTTTAGCAATAATAAATATTTAATTCCAAATAAAAAAAATAAAATAATAATTACTTTTAGTGTTATACCCAGTAGATTACTCACTTTACAATTTTATAATAACTTAAAAAAAATATTCAATTGTGATTTAAAGGCAGATTATGTTGTTTTAAATTTTTGCAAAGAATATAAAAGAAATTTTAAATTTGATTATGATGTTTGTGTGAAAATGTTAAATTTATTAAAAAAAAAATTTAATAATTTAATAATAAATATTTGTGAAGATTATGGACCAATAACTAAAATTTTAGGTTTATTTAGTGCAGATTTAACTATAGATGATAATGATATTATAATAAGTGTTGATGATGATTGGGAATATGATAGTAATATAACTTTATTTTATTACTATTGTTATGAGATATATGATTGTGATTGTATTTTTATTGATGAACGTTATAATATAAGTTTATCTAGTGGAAATATTAATTTTTTAAATAATACTAATATTTTTTATGATAATTATCAAAATTTTGCTTACGGGTGGTTATCTTTTTCCTTTAAATTTAGTAAATTAAAAAAACTAAAAAAATTTTATAATACATTAGTTAAAAGAAATGAGAAAGTATGGTTACATGATGATTTAATAATTACATTGTATTACAAAAAATATAAATTAAATGCATGTGGTATTTCTTTGGTATTTAATGTTAAAAAAGAGGATAATATTATTAATATTGATGCATTAAAAAATATGAAAAATGCACAATATATAAGAAGAGATTTGGAAATTTATTTTTTAAAATTATTTAAAATTGAATATAGGAATATCAATAATATTTTACTATATATAAAAAATTATCCATCTACTAAAAGTGATATTTTAAAAAATAATAATTTTGAAAAAGTAATTAATGTAAAAAATGAAAATATTAATTTATATTATTTATCTGAAAATATTGCATTGTTAATTTCTAATAATGAAAGTGAAATAATATTAAAGTATGTCAATACAAATTTTAACTTAAAATTACTAAGTAATAACTTTTCTAAATATTCTGTTTTTTTAATTAAATTTAATAATTTTTGTTTATTTAAAAATATTTATGATGCAACAATTTTTTATGATAAAGTTCAAACTTTTTGTAAATTATATAATTTAAATAGAACTCAAATGAATGATCCAAAGAACATTTATAGATATTTTTGTTGGAAATATCTAGAAGAAATGCGAAAAATTAAGTTACCAAATATTAAAACAAATAGTAAATTCGAAAGTATTTTAATCGAATTTAGAGTTTTTCCTCATGTAGAATTTTTAATTAGAAATACTATTAATAAATTAGGTGAAAATTGGTCACATACTATTATTTGCGGAAATTTAAATTATGATTCAATGGTTAAAATATGTTATGATATTTCGCCAAATATTAAAGTAATAAAACTAAACTATAATAATATGTTTCAAACTGATTATAGTAAATTATTAAGTAATATTAGTTTTTGGTCTTTAGTTTCAGGAGAAAAAGTATTGATTTATCAAGAAGATAGTTGTATTTTTGGTTATAATGTAAATGATTTTTTGGAATGGGATTATATAGGTGCACCTTGGCCTAAAAATCATAATGATAATGAATATTGTGTAGGTAATGGTGGTTTTAGTTTAAGAACAAAACAAACAATGATAGATGTAATTAATAAAATATCTATTAATGATACAAAATATAATAGTACAACATTACAATATATGAAGAACACAGGACAAACAATAGGACCAGAAGATGTTTACTTTACAAAAAATATGATTGAATATGAAATAGGTAAATTGGCTGATTGGGAAACTGCTAGAAATTTTGCTTCTGAATGGATATATAATGATAATAGTTTTGGAGGTCATTGTTTTTGGTATAGTAACAAAAATTGGCTTAATGATTTATTCGAGAAAGTTTTTCAATAAGTTTATATAAAATATTTTTTATAAATGGAATATTATTATTAAAAAATGTTAAAAACTGAAACAAAAGAGAAAAAACATAAAGAATTAAATAACAAAAAAGAAAAGAAGGATAAAGAAAAAGAAAAAGAAAAAGATGAAAATATATTTAAACAAACAAAATCTCCTGTAAAACAATACAAGAGTACACTTGATTATTTATTAGATAGTAGTGATAAAGATAAAAACAAGAAAAAAAAATTAAGAAGAAAAAAAACTAAAAATAAAATAGTTGAAATTTTAAATGAAAATTTATCAAAAAAAGATAAAATTTTAGTTAGTAAAAAAATAAAAAAAGAATTAGAAAATAAATCTAAATCAAACAAAGAAGAAAAAACAACAAGTTATAAATCTGCTAAAAGTCATAAATCTAGTAAAAGTCATAAATCTAGTAAAAGTCATAAATCTACTAAAAGTCATAAATCTATTAAAAGTAATAAATCCATTGAAAGTCGTAAATTTGCAAAAGATAAAAGTAAAATGAGTAATAAAAAAGAAACAAATAAAAGTGGTATAAAAAATGGTGGATTAATGGGAGGAGATGAAATTACAAGACGAGTTAATTCTATTAATACAATAATGTCAAGACATCAAAATATGATAGAAGCTAATACAGATAAAAAAAATCAATCTATAAATAATAATGAAATAAATACAAGTACATTTGAAATAATTATTCCTTTTGTAAATAACAATTATTTGTTATTAATAGATGAATTTAATAGTTTATACAAAACAACAATTTATGAAGTTTTGGAAAATCCAAAAATAGAGTACAGATATTTTTGTTATAGATATTTAAGTTATATTAGAAATATTGAGTTACCAGAAATAGAACTAAACAAACAAAAAGAAGCAGTATTAATTGAATTTAGACTTTTTCCACATGTAGAATTTATTTTAAGAAATGCTATTAATAAGATTGGTTCTGAATGGAGTTATTCAGTTGTATGTGGTAATATTAATTATGAGTTTATCATAGAATTATGTAATAATATTTCTTCGAACATTAAAGTTATAAAAATAGATATTGATAATTTGAATCAATCTACTTATAGTGAATTATTTGCAACTGTTGATTTTTGGAATTTATTTGTTGGTGAAAAACTATTAATTTATCAAGAAGATTCTTGTATTTTTAAATCAAATATTAATGACTTTATAGAATGGGATTACATTGGTGCACCTTGGCCTAAAACTCAAAATGATAATGAATTATGTGTTGGTAATGGTGGATTTACTTTAAGAACAAAACAAAGTATGATTGATGTTATTAATACTATATCATTAGAAGATACAGAATTTAATAGTAGTACATTGGAATATATGAAAAATTGCGGAATGACAAAAGGACCAGAAGATGTTTATTTTTCACTTAATATGCTTAAATACAAAATTGGGAAAGTTGCTGATTGGGATACTGCAAGTAATTTTTCTACAGAAACTCTTAAAAATATAAATAGTTTAGGAGGACATAATTTTTGGCTGAATGATACAAAATGGAAAGATCGATTGTACAATTCAATTGTTATACAATTTAAACCAACATATTACATAAATGATTTAGAACACAGAGGAGGATGGAAAATGGTTTTAGAAAATTTAATTGATAATAGTTTTTATAATACCAAATCTGAAATTTTATTTTTTGATATGATCGAAAGATATTTTATTTGGAACAAAAATTATAGATGTTTAAATAAATGGGCAGGAATTATACATTGCACACAAAGTACACCGGAATATTTAAATATTGTCAATATAAAATATTTATTTGAAAACAAAAATTTTATTGAAAGTTTAAAAACATGCATGTGTATTATTAGTTTGTCAAATTATGTTGCAGATTATTTAAAGCAAGAATTATTAAAAATTAATAGTTTTGTTAAAGTTGTTGTTTTAAAACATCCAGTTGATGAGAATGGAATAAAATTATTTGATTTCAATAAATTTATGGCAAATGACAATAAACAATTAATTCAGATTGGACAACAATTAAGGAAAATGACAAGTATATATTTAGCAGATTGTCCCATAAATTATAATAAAATTTGGTTAACTGGAACTAAAAATTTTGATAAATGCAAAATGTTATTAAATAAAGAAATACAATATTTAAAAATACAAAAAACAAAAATTAATTTAGATAGCGTAGAAATGAAATATATTGAAGTTCAAGAATTTGATAATTTATTAGTTGATAATATAGTTATTGTTGATTTGTTTGATGCATCAGCAAATAATACAGTTTTAGAATGTATTATAAGAAATACACCAATCATTATTAATAAATTACCAGCTGTTATTGAATATTTGGGAGAAGATTATCCATTATATTTCAAAGATTTGCAAGAAGTTCATAAAATTTTATTAAATTATGACATATTGGAACAAGCTCACGAATATTTAAAAAATTTATCAAAGGAAGAATTAAAAATTGATTTTTTTATAAAAAAATTAATGAATGTTGTAAATAAATAAATAATTTAAAAGTGAATATACATATTTTTATATATATGTATACTTGTAATATTACAGGCAAAAAATTTGAATTAAAAGAAGAAGAAAAACATAGAGAAGGAGGTTTAGTATTTGGTTATAATTGTAGATTTAGAGCAATATGTTATTTATTAACAAAAATTTTATATAATGAAGCAAAAATATTAACAAAAGTGCCAATAAATAAAAATATAAAAGGTTTAGGTATTTCTGATGGTTCTTGGTCAGAAATTTGCAATGAAAAATATAATTATATTAATACATATCATAATAAAGAACCAAAACTTGACATATACGAAAAAATAGATGTTGAAAAATATAAAAATTATGATTTTATAATTTGTTCTGATATTTTTCAATTTATAAGTTCTTATCCGAATTTACAACAAGCATTTAATAATTTATACAAAATACTTAAGCCGAATGGATTTATTATATTTTCTGTTCCTTTTGTTTATGGTCAACATAAAGAATATTATCCTAATTTATATGATTATAAAATAATAGAACGTGATGAAGAACAAATATTAGTAAATAAAACTGTCGATGGAAAAATAGAATATTTTGAAGATTTAAAATTTCATGGAGAGAACAATACTAAATTAGAAAAACGTATGTTTACTAAAAGTAGTTTAATTAAATATTTTTGTGATGCTGGTTTTATCGATATTGAATTTCATGAACCTGATGAAGATATGAATAAATATGGTATTTTTTGGGATAATATTTGTTCGTTAATTATAACTGCGAGAAAATAATTTTTTTTTTTTATAATTTAAATATATATGAATAAAATATATTTAAATCATAATTATAATTATAATAAATACCAAAAAATAAATGATATAGAAGAAGCAAAGAATATTGTATTAAACAGTAATTTAATATCATGTTTAGCAATATATAAAAGTTTATACAATAATTTAAATTATGAAATTATAGAATGTAAAGAAAAAATATGTATCGAACGTAGTTTAAAAGTTTTTGAAAATATAATATTTTTTATAAGATATTTCAAAATTGATATAATTGAAGATACTTTTATTTTTCATTATAAAGGAAATGCATGTAGTTTAGAGGATTTTGAATATAAAATATTAGCATCATCTAGAAAAACAGATATGAATAATATAATATTATTTCCCACAGTATTTTTACTAAAATCATCTATTATTAAAACACCAGAATATCACCATGATGCATATTATTATCAAAATAATGAAATCCTAGATATTCCATGGGAAGGTAAAAAAACTATATTTTTTTTTAGAGGAATAAATAGTGGAAATCCATTCAGTTCAATAAAATTAAAATGGAATTTAGAAAGAAATTCAAGAGTTAATTTATTTTTAGAATATATGAAATTATCATCTGACTTAAAAAATGTATGTGATATTTCATTTGATAGACTTTATCCAAATAAAAATATTTTAAATAAAATTGTGAATGATGAAATTGATTTGAAAATATTATTTAATAACGAAAATTGGATTTTAAATGATGATAAAACAATTGATGATTTTAAAGATGAAATTAAATTGTTATTAAATAATTTATCAGAACATATACCTTTAGAAGAAATATTAAAAAATAAATTTTTATTTTGTCCAGAAGGTTTTGATACATCATCTATTATCAATATAGCTATGATTTCTGGTTCTGTAATAATTTCGCCAAAATTTTATTATGAAAATACTATAGTAAATAATAAATTTTTAAAACCATATGTTCACTATATACCAATAAATGAGGACTATGGTAATTTACAAGATATTATTAAATGGTGTTTAGATAATGATGAAAAATGTAAAGAAATTGCACAAAATGCATATGAATATGGTAAATTTTTTATCAATGAAAATAATATGTTAAATTTTATCAAAGAACTAATTATAGAAATTTTGACATAAATGCGTAATTAAAAAAAAATTATTTTTATAACTGTATTATATATGATAGATTTAATAACATATACATTTAAAAAATTTCATAAATTTAATTTGAATGATGAAAATGTATTTTATATACTATCTTTAAATTCAAATATATCTTGTTTGATGCTAGAATATTTAAATGATAAATTAATTTGCAAAATAAAAGAATGCGAAAATAAAACTGAAATAAAAAGAAGTTTATTTGTGTTTGAAAATATCATCTACATCATAAAAAAGTTTAATATACAATTTAAGAAAAAAATATATTTTTTTCATTATAAAGAAGATTGTTGTAATTTAAATAATATGAATATACCTTTGATGGCTCATTCTAGGAAAATCGGCAATGAAAATATTATTTTGTGGCCATTGACAATTAAGAAATATGGTAATTTTTTACATCATGATTTGACTTATTATCATAATAATACTGACAATGTATTGTGGGAAAATAAAAAAAATATGTTTGTTTTTAAAGGTATGAACAGTGGAAATCCTTTTAGCATTGTCAAAAATAGATGGAATTTAGATAGATCTTCAAGAGTTAATTTATTACTTGAATATTTAAAACTACCTGAAAACCTACAAAAAAAAGGAGAAATTTCATTTGACTTTATTTATCCAAATACTAATGAAGTAAAAGAATTACTAAAAGATGACAAAAAAATATTAGAGAAATACAAAAATAATTGGTTATTAGGAACTATTGATGAATTAAAAGATGAAATAAATTTGTTATTGAAATATATAAAACCAAGAGAAAAAATAAATTATTTATATAACTTTAAATACATAATATGCCCTGAGGGATTTGACGTAAGTTCTGGTTTAAATTGGGTTCTTTGTTCTAATTCATTAGCAATAGTTCCACCGTTTCATTATGAAAATACTATAATTAATAGTAATTTTTTAAAACCTTATGAACATTTTGTTCCGATTAATGAAGATTTTAGTAATTTAAAAGAAACAATTGAATGGTGTGAAATGAATGAAGATAAATGCAAACAAATTATAAAAAATGCAAATGATTATTCCAAAAATTTTTTGGATAATAAATTTATGGAAGATTATTTAAAAGAAATTATCATAAATATCATTAAAAATCAAACAGATTGATTACATAAATAGCTTTTGTTTTTTTTGTAAATTTGACCAATGCAAATGAAAATTTTTTCCATGATGATGATCCATATTACAACCATAATGTTTTACTTCTGGTCGTTTATCTGAAAAAAAACCTATTTTGTATAATTTTAGGTTGTTTAAATATGATTCTTTTTCTAAATTTCTTGGGGATACATAATCATATTCTAAACATTCCATAAAAGGAAAAGTTCCAGTAAGTTTTAAAATATTATATTCTACTAAATTATCATTTTTTTTTTCAGATAAAAACAAATTATATAAATTGTTATATATTGTATTTATTACTTTTTCCAAAAAAATACAACCTTTTTTTGAAAATAATATTTTTGTTGAAAAATCGGTATTGTCGTAATTATAACTTATTATAAAATCATAATATTTATTATCATTATAATAATTTTCCATAGAGTCTATTGGAATTGTATTACAATCTACATAAATACCTCCTTCTTCATATAAAATTATACATCTAGCAATATCTGATTTGCATGTTGGAATTGTTATTTTTATAAATAATTCATAAAGATCTGGAAATTTATTTTTTAAAATTGTTTCTATATCGCACGAATTTATTAGTTTAACATCAAAAGTTTTATTTATTTTTTTAAAATTATAAAAATTTGTTTTTACTTCATTTGGTATTTCTACTTGATCCCAATATAAATAAATTGTTTTAGGTATCATATTATATATATATAGTTTATTTTAATTATTTTTTTAATAGTATATATTATATAATGGTAATTTATACTAATGGTTTTATTTTAGACAAAACTATTTTTTTATACGGAGAAAATATAATAAATACTTATTTTTTTTATGATTTAGTTTTTGACAATGGCAAAACTTTTTTTAATCAACAACTATTATTCAACACTGACGAATTTAAAAAAATAAGCTCTGGTGAATTAAACTATACACATCGTTTTTGCCATGAAATTTTTAATTGTGATTTTATTGACAATATTGATTTTAATATTATAATTTATATTAATAAAATGTTATGGCAATTTTTTCACGATATTAATAAAGTTAAAGAAACAAATTTTAGTGATTTTACAAATTCAAATTATATTTCTAATTTTAATCTAAGTACTCCAAAACTTATTTTGCGCCCAGGAATTGTTGAATTAAAATTAGTCAATGCTTATCTCTATGGTAATAAAGAGTTAATGCGACAAGCATTAAAAAATATAATTGAAAATATGGATGATGAACATTTTATATATCAACAATATGAAAATTGTTGGATGACAATACATCATACAGCAGTTAATTATGAAAAATATATTAAAAGTGCTATGACAAATGCTGGTTTATATTTTAATTATGATGTAGATGAAGCAATGAATACATTACATTTCTTTTGTGAAAAATATAAAGAAGCTTTAATCGATTGTGATTATATACAACATTGGCTTTTTGTTAATTCATATGCATTTAACATAATAAACGAATCCAAAAAAAATGATAAAAAAAAATTATTCTATAGCAAAAATTATGACGATGTAATAAAATTAATTAATAATAAAAATATTTTATTAATCACTCCATTTAAACAACAAATTGATGAACTTTATCAAACAAAAGACATATATAAAATAAATCCTAAACTTGAAAATATTGAAATTACAACAATAGAAGCATATTTGACAACATATCCAAACAGAAAAGATAATTCATTTATAGAAACATTTAATAATTATTGTAAGGAAATTGATTTAAATATTGAAAAAAAACCAATAAATTTTTTTATGTGTTCTTGTGGATGCTATGGGTTATTATTATGTAATTATGTATATAAAAAATATAATATAACTTCTTTTTATATGGGACACGAAATTAATTCTATTTTGGGCGTTATGACTATTAGAAATAAAACTAGCGAATTAGGATTTTATCGCAAATCAGATCTCAATACAAAATATAAAAATATAGAAAAAATAGAAAATAATTGTTACGGAATTTAATTTTTTATATATTTTTATTTTATATGTCATATAAAATTAAAATATTACAATTTGCATGTTTTTTGTGTTTACCACCCACCAGATATCCACACATGCAAAACAAAGAACAAATTATAGAATATTTTTTTCCAAAAATTGATTATTCTTTTGATGATGTAAATTATGATTTGTGTATTACAAGTAATTGTATGGACAACAATGAAATATTAGATAATAAAAAAATAAATATATTCATCAGTGTAGAAAATTTAACTAATCCAAATTTTGGGTGGTACGCACATTATAATAAATATGGTGAATATGGAAACGAAAAAATAGACATTTTTATTTATTCTCATATTTCAAAAATTATTAAAAATGAAAAATATTTAGCTATTCCCTGTATTTATTCAAGAATAAATTATTTTGTTAACAAATGCAATTTTTATTATAATCACGAAAAATTAAATTGTTCGTTCAATAATAAAAAATTTTGTTTAATTATTAATAAAAGTGGATTAAATAATAATGTTTTAAATAAATATACTTCAATATTAGAAAGTATAGATAAGGTCGATAATATAAATTTATATAATGAGGAAATAGTCAATAAAAGTTGTTATAATTCTATAGAATTATTGTCAGTATTTAACAAATATAAATTTATTTTGTGTTTAGAAAATTCTAAACAAGATGGATATATCACTGAAAAAATTTTTAATTGTTTTTTTGCCAAGACAATTCCTTTGTATTGGGGTGCAAATAATATTAATTTTTTTATAAATGAAGAAGCTTACATTAATATTGAAAATGATGATTGGTTAAACAAGGTCAAAATACTTAATGAAAATGAAAATGAATACGACAAATTTATTTTAAAAAACAAAATAAGTGACAAGTACGATGATGAAAATTATAAAAATGTTTTAATTGAATATATAAATAAAGTTATTATTGAAAAAAATATAAATTAGTATTTTATAAAATACATGGTTTTACTATATGACTTCTTTCTAAATTAATTCTAATTCTGTTAGTGTCTCTTAATTCACTTTTATGTAAATGTATTATTTTTATTTGTTTACAGGGATTAAAAATTTTTAAATTAGATTTGAATAATTCATATAATAAAACATTTTCACTACCCCAAACACATTGAACATGTTGCACATTTTTTAAAAATGTATCATTAATTGGAGATTTAAATATAAAACTATCATGACTTCCTTGATAATTTTCAATTAATGGAAATGTTAAATCATATTCATGTCTTGTTAATGCATAAACTGTGTTATTCTCTATTTTTTTTAAAATATCGATATCACAATCGCCTAAATATATATCTGAATTAGTAATCATACATAACTCATTTTGTAAATTATGAATAGCATATCCAAATAAATCAGAATATAATGGTTTTTCTTTTCCATATTCTATTATTATAATTTTATCAGAATTTAATTTTTGCACATAATTTAATGCATCAACGTCGTCAATATATAAATGTATTTTTTTTATATTTTCATTACACAAATTATTTTTTAAACACATTTTTAATTCATTATTTCTTTCTTCATCATATGTTGCATTTAATTTAGAAGTATAAAAAGAAGTTATAATATTTATCATATAAAATACTATATATTAATATTATTAATATTGAAAATATATTTAAATTATTATAATATTTTTTTCAACCCATCTATAAAATCAATCTTTATTTTCCATCCTAATTTTTTTAGTTTTTGATTAGAAATATAATATCTCTTATCATTAAAAGGTCTATCTTTTACATATTCTATCCATTCATCCAAATTAACATCTTCGCCTTTTATCATTTTTATTAAAATTTTTCCAACTTCTAAAATACTATATTCCATATCTTCATCACATCCAATATTATATATCTCACCTAATTCTCCTTTTTTTAAAATCAATTCAAATGCTCTAGCTGTATCTTCTGCATGTAAAAATGCTCGAATACAACTTCCATCACCTTGTATTGTTACTTTTTTATCTTCTTTTAAAAGTTTTATAAATTTTGGAATAACTTTTTCTGGATATTGGTTTGGTCCATAGACATTATTACCCCTAGTTATAATAATTGGCATCTTAAAACTATGGTAATAAGCTTGTGCAATAAGTTCAGCTCCTGCTTTGGTTGCAGCATATGGATTTGTTGGACATAGGACTGAATGTTCTGTTTTATGATGTTCTTCATCTTCTAACATTGATTCACCATATACCTCATCTGTTGAAACATGAATAAATCTTTCAATCTTTCCATATTTTCTACAACATTCCAAAAGTGTATGTGTTCCTAAAATATTATCTTGAGTATATTGTAACGAATTTTCAAAGGAATTATCAACATGTGATTGTGCTGCAAAATGTATTATATGAGTAATTTTGTTTTTATTTAATATATAATTTATTAAATTAGCATCACAAATGTTTCCAACAACCAATTGATAATTTTCTGATTTTCTAATTTCTTCCTTGACATTATTTTCGTCTGCACAATAATACATTGCATCTATATTTGTAATATTGTAAATATTTTTGTTAAAAATATAATTGATAAAATTTGAACCAATAAATCCACAACCTCCTGTTATTAAAAGATTAATCATTATATATAAAATAATTTATTTTTATTATTTTGATTAAACAAACGAAATTTAATAAAAAAATTTTTTTATATTTTTAATATTATGACAAAAATTTTAATTACTGGTACAGGTAGATGTGGAACAACCTTTCTCATAAAACTATTTACTTTTTTGGGGTTTGATACTGGTTTTACTAAAGAAAATTTCCAACATTTTATATTTGAAAATTGTAATGCTGGTATGGAAAAACCTATAATTTCTGAACATAAAATTCTAAAAAATCCTTTGTTCATTGAAAATATTGAAGAAATTGTAAATAAGTATAAAATCGAATTAGTAATAATTCCTGTAAGAAATTATGAAAAATCGGCAATTTCTAGAGTTCGACATGAAAATAATTGTGGTGGTTTATGGAACGCTGATAATTATGATAACCAATTGGTTTTTTTTCATAAAATAATAGCTAATTATTTATATTGTATGACTAAATATGAAATACCAACTATTTTTTTAGATTTTGATAAAATGACAAATCAACCATATTATTTATATGAAAAATTAGGTTCAATATTTAAAAAAAATAGTATCAATTATAGTTTTTATTTAAAAGAATATAATTTTGCCAGTGAAACTTCAAAACCTAAACAAAAAGAAACTGAAAGTATTGATAATATAATTATTCAAAACGAAACTGAAAGTATTGATAATAATACAACTATTTAAAAAGAAATTGAAAGTATTGATAATAATACAATTATTCAAAACGAAACTGAAAGTATTGATAATAATGCAACTATTCAAAACGAAACTGACAGTTTTGAAAATACAATTATTCAAAAAGAAATTGAAAGTATTGAAAATACAATTATTCCAAAAGAAACTGAAAGTATTGAAAATAAAATTAATCAAAACGAAACTGAAAGTATTGATAATAATATAATTATTCAAAAAGAAACTGAAAGTATTGATAATAATATAATTATTCAAAAAGAAACTGAAAGTATTGATAATAATATAATTATTCAAAACGAAACTGAAAGTATTGAAAATATAATTAATCAAAACGAATAATCATAAATTTTATCTATTATTAATTTTATATTTTTATTTATATCTTCTAATTTATTATTCAAAATATTTAAATCGGCACTATTGCCATTTTCAAATGGATCATTTATACCAGTAAAATTCTGTATTTTTCCTTCTTTTGCTAATTTATACAATCCTTTACTATCTCTTTCTTCACATATTTCTATTGGTGTATTTACAAATATTTCTATATATTTTCCGTATTGAGATATTTGTTTTCTATTAAATAATCTATCTTCTTCGTAAGGGGCAATATTTGCCACAATAACTATTCCTCCATGCTTTACAATTTCAGAAGCAACATAACCTATTCTTCGGACATTGGTATTTCTATCTTCTTTACTAAAACCCAAACCCTTGCTTAAATTTAATCTTACAACATCTGCATCCAATAAAGTAATTTTTCTTTCTGTTTCTATTTCTCTTAATTTATATTCCAATAAATTACCTAATGTTGTTTTTCCACTTCCAGATAAACCATAAAAATAAATACATAATCCCTGTTTATTTATTAATTTATATTCTTTTTTTAATTCTTCAATAATATCTGGCCAACTAAACCATTTTGGCAATTCAATTCCATCTTTTAATAAATTTCTTTGTTCAGTTCCAGATAAATTCATTATTGTCATTTTATCTTCAACTTCATTTTCCTTAATATATTTATCTAATTCTTTTACATATAGTAAATTAGGAGATGTTATTATTTTTATACCTAATTCATCCTGATATTTCAATAATAGTTCTTGGGCATCATATATACCATAAAAAGATTTTCCTTCTTTTGTTTTATAAGAAGGTCCAGCGTGATCTCTACCAACTATAAAATGTGTACAACCATAATTTTTTCTTATTATTGCATGTAGTAAGGCTTCTCTTGGTCCTGCCATCCGCATATTTAATGGCATAATTGATAACAGAACTTTTTCTTCAGGATATTTTTCCATTATTTTTTTATAACAACGTACTCTAGTAAAATAATCAGTGTCACAATCTTGTGTTATACCCGCAACAGGATGTAATAAAAGTTTAGCATTTTCTCCTGCTTCTTTAAGTGAATTTAAAGTTAATTCATAATGTGATCTATGTAAAACATTTCTTGTTTGAAATCCGACAATTATTTTCCAATTATTTTCTTCAAAATATTTTTTTGTTTGTTCTGGAGTTAGTCTTAATTCTTTAAAGTCATAGTGAATCGGTAAATTTATTTTTTTTAAACTTCCGCCAACATATTTACAATCTTTATTATTCATTAATATGCTATAATATGGATGATTGCTATCACTAGTTCCTAAAACATATTTGCATTCATCTTCTAAATTTGGTTCATAAATATCTTCTACATTTAATTCCGCTATCGGAATATTAGTTTCATCTTTTAAAGTTACTATTTCATTAATTTTAATTTTATCTGCAATTAAGTTAGAAATACATAGATAAAAAGGAATTGAAAATAATTGACCATTGGTTAATCTCATATTATAAATACAAGAACTATAATCTTGTCTATTCATGTAACCTGTTAAAGGATAAAGAGAACCGTTTAGCAATAATTCTAAATCATTTAATTGTCTTTTATTTAAAATTATAAAATTCATTATTATATTTTGTATAAATAAAAAATATAATAATTTATTACGCATTTCTTTTCATTCCTTCCAAACATTTCCTAACAGCATCCTTAATATTCTTAACTTGTGGATATAATTTTTCTAATCTACTTGTATCTAAATAATTATTACTTCTTCCCGCTGCTAATATCTCATTTTGTTCTTCTATTGTAAAGTTCTTCCAAGTAAAGTTATTATCAACTATTTCTTTATACATTTCTAAAATTTCATTGTGTGAAATTAATCCTGGATTTGTTAAATTTATTGTACCAGTAATTTTTTTATCTGCCATATCTATCATCAAAGGAAGCAGTTCAGGTAAAAATGTCATTGAATTTGGAACCGAACATATTTTTTCATAATTAATTATTTTTGTTATGAAATTCCTTGAATTATAATCGCTTGTTATTGGCATTCTTATTCTTACATTTAAAACTTTATCCTCAAATAAATGCATTAATTTATCTGTATAACCTTTAACTACCGAATAACCAGAACCAAAAAAGTTTGGAGTATCTTCTTCTGTAAAACCATTTTCTGGCTTACCGAACGGATGAGTTTCATCATATTCAAAAATACATCCTGTACCCATATACGTAAAATGTATATCTAGGGTTGAACAAATAATTGCTAAAACCAAAGGTGAATAT
>Ga0194133_10005663_pt1 | contig 15816 bp, 8 predicted proteins | sample TA2KigOf40mmetaG_FD_155448 | JGI IMG/M metagenome (GOLD analysis project Ga0194133, IMG submission 155448) | Freshwater microbial communities from Lake Tanganyika, Tanzania - TA2015055 Kigoma Offshore 40m | ecosystem: Environmental > Aquatic > Freshwater > Lake | place: Tanzania: Lake Tanganyika...
TTACGGAGAGTAACTAGGTAACTATAATAAGGCACGCAGGCCTTTTTATGGACATGTGAGGCGGGAGCGCAGTGATCAAGTGCGCTCAGGGATCAGATGTGGATAAAAAGCTGCGTGATCAAAAAATGATACTTTACGTAATTTAAATCTTAAGGCTACAATCCGTGTGTGCCGTCTACATAAATCTCTTTTTCAGGAGCTTACCCAGTTGGAAGCAACGTATCGCTGGAAAGAGCTTACCCATGGAGAAATTTGCTATCCGGAAAGCAGAGAGATTTCTAGACCAGGGATATTTCCTCACACTTCCTTCCCTTGAGCTTATCTATGTTTGGAATGGCTTTCGAACACTAGGAAGGTCTTGGGACCTTGTTGATCCCGTTTATGTGCTGGTGGAAAAAACTTTGAAAGACCTTGGGGTACAAAAAGGTAGCAAAAAAAAATATGATATTCACAACCAAAATTTATTTGAAAAAAAACCCATTTTTATTTTCCTTTCTAGATTCCAACAAGTATTATGCTGATGATTTTTGTCTTCTGATGCTATTAAAAGGAATGTGCTTGAAGCACATGAACTCTCCGCTTCAGGTAATTATAAGCACTTTGAAAACTTCAGTTATAACTTCTGGAAATCTTCCTTAATTGGTTACTCAAAAATTCTTCTTGGGTTGAAAAGCACTCATAGTGATCCTTTTTTTTAAATTTCCAAGGCTGAAGAATGCTTACTTGATGTAATAAGCTACTCTGGAAAGCTCAAGGCAGATACTTACCTGGTTCCTTTCGCCATGCTGGAATATGCCTTGATTCAGAAAGACCAGGGACAACTTCAAGTTGCGTCATCTTACTTAGAAAAGGCCAAGTAAAAGTGTTAAAAAGTGTAACCCCTGAACCAGAAACAATTCTTGATTTGTGTTAACTTTCTCAGAAATGACTTCAAAGGATATTCACTGCAATCACGTCTTCACTTCCGGATTCATGCTGCACAAAATGATTTGAAGAATTTGACTAAAAGCCTCAGCAAGGAAGCCCAGACAACAAATGATGTCAACTCTGTCATGCCAATCAGCTATGAACATCAAAATTGTTCGACAAATTTTGAGGTTCAAATGACGGAAGAAGAGGCATTGAAAATTCTACTGGGCAGATAATCTAACCTTTAGATGAATCAATTAATAACGATTGATCTTCAAAAGGATCTTCCATGAAAATCAAAGAATTTTAAATCGTGTGTGACTGAACTTTAAATAATTTCAGCTTGAGAAGTAAGACGAAATCTCTTATGAGTTTAATAAGATATAAGATACATTAATAGTCAAGAATTTCATTGATTCCTGTCAGTTTCTTTAGTCACGAGTTTGTCACCTTGGGCTAAATCTTTTCTTCCATTTGTTGTTTTTTCTTAGTTTAAAAATTGTTAAATAAAGGATAGAAATCCAGAGTTTAAAAAACACCTTTGTTTTGCATTTTGCAACGGTTTGAAAACGTTTTTGAAATAGTGATGGGTCCAGTCAAAAAAATCTCTTCCGGTTGGGTCAGAAAGTACCTGGGTCGAAGGCGGGTTGGCCTCTTATTTACTGTGGGTCAAAAGTAAGCTCGGGTCAGGGCCCATCTCTATTTTGAAATATTATTATTGATTGAATTGATGACATGAAAATTAAGCTTGTCAAAGTAAAATGATGGAAAATGTATTGTTATTATAAAGAATCTGGAGGGAACCTTTTTGAACATAAAAGAGTGAGAGATAAAATTGCCATTATTGCATTGCAACCACTAATTCCTTCCTTTGATATTTTATTTAAATTTCCTTTTAAGAAAAGTATTTTTAATAATTTACAATTACATGAAAACTTTTTTTTGCAGTTTTTTGAGCTATTTATTTTTTTGGAATACACAGAAAAAAATACTTGTCCAGATTAACTTTAAGTTATTGATTGTGTACATTTTTTTTAAAAATCATAAAGAAGAAGATGACCTGTAAGAAAAATGAACTGTAAATATTAAATAGAACTGTAAATCTGAGGCACCAATATGATGCTCAGGGCTATAAACGTTGAGAAAGCTGTTCATGAATAAGAATTGACATGTAAAGAAAATACATCAACTGGCAGTATTATTCAGAAAGGGATCATTCAAGAATAGTTAAGATTTCATGTCATTATTGTTGAACCCTTTCAGAGAGAAAGGCTGTATGACTTTTTTTGCAGTTTGCTACTTAACAAAATTTTGCTAAATATTTTTCTCACAATCAAAACACAAAAAAAGAAATAGAAATGGTAAGAATGCATAGTAAGGTTAGTATGAACGAACAAGAGGATGCATGTTAATGGCATACTTAGGTGAGGATTTGGGTAATTCACAATGTGATACATTTCATATTCCATTGAACTACACTTACAAATTAACCAACATCTTTGACACTACAAGTAGGTATAAACATTAACTGAGCTGTACATTTTAGCTTTAAGGAAATCTAGAAATTGTGCCTATTTTCACTCCTGATTCTGATGGAAAAAGTAGTATTCCCAACTAAGCAGGTTGATTGGCTTTTGAAATTTTTTGAAAGGGAGGTCCAAAGAACTGGAAAGTCCAACACATATTTGGCAAAATTATGGGAGGATTCATAGAAAGTATTTATGGGGATGAAGAAAGGATCTATATCATGGTAATGAAATCTTTGTTGAGATACTTTTGAACATTAATGTGTTTTTTCTGCTAGACTAGCTGACCCATGCACCTAACAAGGTACCTCTGCTCCCAAGGGACCTAAATAAGTTTAAAAATGCTATAATTCAGATAAATAATATAAACATAGATATTCTTTGATTACTCATGTAAACACTTACATTTTTGTTTCACAAACTGTTTTATGACTCTAAAGCCAACATTTTTGAAAAGGCCCCTAACCACAATTTTTTGTCAAAATTTAAATGTGTTTGACTTTTGCCTTTTGTGGTCCACTATTCAGTAAGAGTGTCTCCAACATCAGAAGGATGACATCCATATTTCAAAACAGCCAAAGGCTTACATTGGATTGATAAATGGTCAATAGCTTTGGATGGGATTGAGATGATCATCATTTTTTGTATGCCCTATCCTAAGAACATGTCATGCATACAAAATACAATGATGTTTTGACGTGGAATTAGAATGCATTCTTTTCCTCTCTTTTTGTACCAAAGACCCATTATTAACACGCGCTGATAGTCAGATTCGAAAATGTAAGATTAATGAGCATACACATGTGTCCTTAATACACACACCCTTAAAGACATGCAATACTAGTGAATGCAAAAAAGTGGAAACATTTGAACATCATTTATATGCCATAGAATTGTTGATCTTAGGATTAAGGCTTTGTCAGTAAAAAATGTTTATTTGAGCTGAAGCAAAAAGTTTGAGAAGTTTTAAAAATTGTTTATTCTTATTTCTTATTCTTGATCTTTTATTGAACTCAGGCAATCAATGTAGTATAAGTTTTCAGAGTAAATCTTATAACTTGAAAGGAGTTGACAACTTATAATGATCCTTACTGTTAACTACATTAAGAGGATGTACTCTAATAGATTAGGATTTGTCCATTTCTTGTATCACTCAAACACAAATGTTTTTAATGCACCATTAACAAATTTTCATCTGCAATTTTAGATGTTCTTTAAAACACCAATCAAAATGCTATTGATCTATCACTGATTTGGCTTGATATTGTAACAAAGTCTTCCATGTTTGCTCATAAGCTTGTATCAAAAAAGAAAGTTTCCCTGAGCTTTGTTCATTATAGTAAGATTTACTTATATGGGTCAGGCTACATACACACTTACAGGCCATTAGGTATGTTAAAAAGGGACAAGAGAGGGACCTCTTAAAAACCAGAGACAGGCTAGAAGCATAGAGTTAGACTTTTGTATCTGTTGAAGGGAATAAATATCAAATCAGAGCATTGAAAAGGTTTACCTATAGGTACAAATGAAGAAGTAAAATTCTCAAAGGATTTAAATCCAAACATGTTGTTCCTTCATAAGCCCAAATTTTTGGAAGAATTGTGATAAAAAGTTTTATAATTTTTTCCCTCCCAAAGCAAAGGGGGAGTTTAGAAATTTTGTATAGGGATCAGGCGTGAGGTTAAGCGTACGTCCGTCACCTCATTCTCTTCCCACACCAGTGAAGCTAGAGGCCTGAAGACTTGGCACGCATAATCCCCACATAGATGGCTCCAAAGTTACCAATCAGATTTTTGATATTTTGCCTTGAAGCTGAGATATAGTTCAAAGTTACATGGTGAACCAGGTGGGCTGGCCCATTAAAAAACATTGTCAATCAGGATAAAGGGGGGGAGAAGGGTAGCTAGGGAGGGATTGATATTTTTCCCCGCACAAAAAATGCCCCTCTACTTAATTATTTTTCGAATGGAATATTGATCAATCAAAAACTTTTCTTTCAAAGTACAAAAAGTGGTGTTAAAATTTAATCATTGCTACATTTCCTTAAATTTGTGGAATGTATTGTAGAAATCATTATTTTATGAAATGCGTCATTTTCTAATGCCAAGATTGTACCATTATCGGATGAAGTTAAGTTTTGATAACTCTTTCCCCTTTGATTAAATGTTGTAAGATCTAAAAAGTTTTTGGGACTTTTTTCCATTCTCCAACTAAATTATAGATCAAAAATCAGTTCATGCGATCCCCAGCTCACCATTTTGTGTCTTCTCTCCAATCTCTCTACCATTTTTTGAGTGGCTTTCTTGCTCCTCTTTAGTCCTGTTCCATTCCTTTTAAGAAACTTACCCATAAGAAACTGAAAAAGTGCTGTTAAGTGGTCACCTCTGCTGAATATTAAATTCTCTAAAAGGATTTTTCTGAGAAAATTTTTGAAGAGTAAGTCCATAAAAATCAGACTTTTTATAATCAATCTGTTCACACTGTCTTTCAAAAATTATATTTAACAATAAGACATCAATTTTATTAAGGCATAAATTCTTTGACAAAAAGGTATTAGTTTTACTTTTGTTGGTCGCATCAAATCCTTAAATGTAAACCTGAAAATATCTCATGATTACTTGTTGACATCTAAATCATTCTTGTTCCTGTTATTTTGTGTCAAAGAAAAAACTTTGATTTATATTTATTTATTTGAAAACAAAGACCTCTTTTGATTGACAATATTATCTCACAATTTCAAAACTTTTTTCACTATAATCAAGGTTTTTTTGTGAAATTCGATTGTTTTCTTGCACGAGAAGTTTTCATTCAAACAATGCTTGTTGTAAAAAATTCATTTCTTTGAAGCTCAAGCTTAAAATGCTCTTTGAAAAGGTAAAAAAACATAATCAATACAGAAAAGAATTTCTTGCAATAAAAAAGTCTAACCTTTAATTCTTTTTCCCAAATGGATTGGCCATAAAACATAGGAGCCTCTCTTTTTAGCCTTGAAATAATTTTAAACAAAATATTCTGAACAAAAGCCTTGCAAAAGTGAAAATAAATACAAAATATTCACTCTGAAATAAAATAGTTTTGGCTCAAAAACTGTTAGATATATGATTCAAATATTGCTTATGCAAATAATGGTTATTCATTATAGTTTAAATAGATGCTCTGACACTTTTTCAAGATTTTCACTGCTGAGCTTGACAAATTGAAATCTGGTGAAATACAAAAAGGCTTTCACAAAAGAGAAAGCCAATACTTCAGGTCATTTGGAATTGAATTCACAAATTCCATGGTTTTAAAAATAGATGGTGATTTTGAAATAAAAAGTCTTCATCTCAACATTCCAGCCCGATTCCATGACCCATTCAATTAGATGTGAATTTTATTCAGACCTTCCCTAGTTTAATTTAAAACAAATCAAACATTTTTCTCTAAAATTTATCATTTATTTCTTTTTCAGTTTTGAAAGAACATTAAAATGATAATCAGAGTTGTTTTGCTGTCAGTTTTGGGCATGTAATTTGTTTTGTTGATGGGATGGCAGAAAAAATCAATTTCCTGGCTCTTTTTCAGCAGCAGTGTGGCTTATAGCCACGCAGTCTTCAAAGCCATTGTCATAAATGTCAAAAAAACCTCTTTTTTGACACAAACGAGAACAGCCTTTCTTGGATGATGTAGTAGCCTTTTCCTTTCAGCTGTCTGATTTTGAAAACAGAATTCTTTGAAAGTGGCTAGCTATAACCCTGTCACTCACCCCTGCATTCAGATACATAGATTTGTGACAAAGCAAAAAAAAATTTTCTTTTTTCAAGTCTAAAAACCCTTATTATTGGCAGAACCACAAAAAAAGACAGCTGAAAAGCGCATCTGACAAACCATTTTAAAGATAAATTAGTTTTTCACAACAATTTGAAAGAGCAATTTTACGAAGAGAAGCCTTGGATTGGTGAAACGACCTGAAAATGGCAATTTTTCCCATATCCACAGTTGGAGTATAATAGATTGCAAAAAACATAAAGAAATAAATTAAATGTTACCTTTTTTTTCCTTTCCAAAGCCAAGATTAAAATGACAGGAAAAACCTTTTTGTTACATTTTCTTCTGTTTAATCTGTTGGGTAGCTTATCAGATTGCAGGCAAAAAGTGAAAACATACTTTTTAAGAAAAAACTATCAAGAAAAAAAGGTTAAATTTGCTTTTGGATTGTTGAATGCAATAATGTACATCTTTTTTTAAAGTTTATGATAGAAATAAATGAATAAGCAATCAATATAAGTTACCTTAAAATAATTTCAGGGGGCATTTTTTATTATCATTGCAATCAATTATTTTTTAAGTGTATTCCTTGCGAAGTCAATCATTAAAGGTACACTTTTTGATCTGGCTGGGAATTTTTGTTGGAATTAAGGAAAAAGTTGATTCGTCTAATGACGGTGTGCCTAATGTCGTTTCGCCTATGGCGGTTGACCTAAGGTTGGTTCGCCTACTATGTGAGTTTGCCTAAAGTATTTTTGTCTAATGGACAGTTCACCTACTATGTCAATTTCCCCCTCCCTAACCCCGCACGGTGAGGAAGGGGGAAACATGCTTTGTGGGGTTAGTTGGGTCGGGTTAGGTTAGCAATAAATGCACTTTTGGTTAAAGGCTGATTAGGCAAACAGGCGTTCGGCGAATCGCCTATTAGGCAAACCATTGTAGGCAAAATGTCCATTATACGAAAGATCATAACTAAGGCAAATCGACATGGTATTTTAAATTTTTTTTTATAGCAATTTGGGGTCAAAGATTGCCTAGAGGTTCCTGCTTGAAACCATGATTTGCAGATTCTCAGCAAAATGCCATGACTATTACACCACAGTGTCGGTGACCCATCTATACTAACTTGAAAGTTAAGTAAATTCGATTTTGTATTCTAAGTAAATCTGCATTAGCATAAGAATCAACCAGTTTTCCAAACTTAATACTATTTGAAATGGCTTAAAAGTTTTGAAATCTCAATAATGGCAATCTTCAATGTCATGCTTTATCAGCTGACTTGTTCTCCAACCTTTTGTATCTTGGGTCTTAGAAAAGTTTTGAAAATATATTTTAGTCTTCTTGAAAGTTTTGGTGCAAATAAAAGTTTGATTTAAACCTTTTGAACTGTTACTTGAAAGAAGAAATATATATTTATTTGAAAAAGCCTTTTCTTATTTTGAAAGCTCAAGTTGCAAAAGTCAAATTAAATTCTACCTTTTCAACGAAGTAATGTTTAATCCCAAATAAGTATTTGATTATCATTATTTATGGATTTGGTTTTCAATACTGTTGTTCTATTGAATGGAATCCAAGTTCATTCAGCAATTTTTTTTAGATCACTTTGGTACAAAAGTAAGATGAAATCTACCATGATGTATTTGAGGAAGCAAATTTTGACTAAAATTGGATTGCAATTGTAAGATATGGCAACAGGAGATCCGGTGACACATTTTAATTTGGTAATTTGTGACCTAATCAACGTTAACTTGACATTTTGCAAAAAAATGTTACTTCCTTTTTCATAGGACCAACTTTTGGAGATTGTTCAAAGTTTCCAGTTTGATTCAAACATGTCCAGTCAGGAAAAAAGTTTTGAAGACTTAAACCCCAGAGTAAATGATGATTTCAAGTTAAAGGTAATTTCATTTTTGATAGGATGTGTGATTTTGCTACTCTTAGATTTTACTTTTAAGAGACTTAATTGAATCATTTTCAAGCAAGTATTAATGCTTTTGATGGCTTGTTTCCTCCAAGTTGTCCTTTGAGATCCATTGTTGTACAGAGAGCCAAAAAATCTGAAAAGTGTCCACCTTTTCTTCTTTTTGGAGGTTACATTCAGATTCTCATTGTATTACACAAAAAGGTCTTTGTTCAATCAGAAGAGAAAATTCAAATATTGCCCTTTTACTATAATTAGCTTCATCCTTGCCTGAGAATGCTTTTTTTTGGTAATGTCAACTTTGACCGTAAGCAAGATAACAACGTCGTTTGTATTGAATCTTTATTGAACTTAACTTAAGATTCCAAACATAAGTTCTTATATACCTTACCCTATCTGGATGGCGATAGATAGCACACGTAAGTGGTTTATCGCAGACATCAGATAAAGAACTTGAGATTCCAAACATTGGAATTTTGATAAGAGAAACTGTACTTAAGAAATCCTTATAAATTTAATAAGTGTATTAAATATGCAATAGTATCAAGACATTGGTGGATATGAAATATGATTTATATAATCTTTTATCCAGTTTCTTGTAATAAATATCAAAATAAATATCAAAAGACAATAAAATTTCATTTTACTGTTTTTACAAAAAATATTTTACAATGTGCAAAACTTGGCAATATAATTATTCACCCAAATCCTTTTTTTAATGTGGCCTTTCCCAAATCATTACAAATAGTTCTTTTCATCTCCTGCTGCTGCTTCTTCCCTTCTGACTTCCTTTCCTTCCAACCAACCAACCCAATTACCAAGTTTTGCGAAAAAAAAACTTTATTTTTTCCCTTCATTTAGTATCCAGCTGACATTGAGCAACCTGATTTGGAGGATGGTCCAATTGATAGGCGTCAGCCATCCTCTGAATCCAACTTGGATGATGGTTGTGGGTGTGTAATGGCAATCCATTCGTGTCCTAACTCACCTACAGAAACTGATTCTTCGTCAGGATTTTCTACTTTAAGACGGCGAAGTGTGACACTCACTGAAAAGGTATAGAGCAATGAGAAACAGAAAAGAACCTTTGAAACTGGGTTTCTAGACGACAGAATGAAGAAAAAAAGAAAGAAGTAGGAAGTAAGCTCTAGATAAAAAGAAAAGAAAATCGAAACAAGGTCAGGATGGCGAAAAAAAAGAAGTTTAAGGTCGAAGGCAAAAAATAACCTCAAGCTCTAACATTTTCTTTCTCGCAGTAGTAATACATCATATTCTGGTGACGTACAAACACACAAATTTATAAAAAAAGTGGGATCGAATAAGGAGCCAGAAAAAGTAGAACCAAGATAAGATTTCCCCAGTTGAATGTAATGAAAATCGATCAAAACAGCTTTTGGTAATAATAAAGCAGGGAAAAAATGAGGAATTTCTAATACTGTCCTTTCCTTTTCAACTTGTCTACAAAAAACCCATGAAGAAAAAAAAAATGGTTTAGTTTTACAAAAGAAAGTAAGGTTTTTTTTCCAAATGGGAAGTCCTTGATCATGTAATCTTTCTCCAGATATTTGATTTCCAAGAACTCAGATGTTTTTCTTATGATAAATATCTGATTTTTAGATGTTAGAGCAACAGAAAATTAAAGTTTTTTTCGAGTTTTGCTAACCTTTCTAAAGAGTATTTAGGGAGTCAGGGTGGTCAAAAGGGTTACACAAAGGATATTCATACCAGCGGCCCAGGCTCGACTCCCACCTGGGGTAACTTTCATACAGGAAAACAACCACCCGCAGTCTGCCTTTAATGAATGAATTTCGCAAGGTAGTGGCCAGTTCCTCTAAAACTAGATCGCCTATCCCTAGTTTGCTTAACTAGGAGTTCGCCTACCTGATGAGTTTGACTGTCCAGTCCCATAAGATTATCAGTTTGCTTGCCTGATGAGTTTGCCCACGTACCTTACAAGATCGCTTACTTACAAATAAAGGCCTGGGCCTCACCCAGGTCTCTATTTGCCTTACTTTCAGAACTATTTTATTGCTGACCTATCCTATAGTGATGGGTCTGGGTCAAATTTTTTTACCCCTGACGGGTCAATTTTTTTGATGCTTGGGTTGGGTCCGGTTGGTTCAGCCACCTCTGAATCTGGAAAATTTCCACCCAAAATCTCAATTTTCCCATTTTTTCCATTCGGATCAAAAAATCTCATCGGGTTGGGTCAAAAAATACCCAGGTCAAGGGCTGCTCAGACTCTTCTTTAGGGTCAAAGGATGCTCGGGTTGGGTTGGTTCAGGGCCCATCTCTACTATCCTATAACCTAACTTAATTTAGCCTTCTGGGCCTAACCTTACCCTGCGAGGCATAACACCCAAGTGGGACTCATTATCTGAGCTTAATCCGAGCCCGTGTTAGGCTAATTAGGAGGTAGGCGAACTCGTCAGGTATTATCACTAATTGAGTGAAACACTTTCAAACTTAGTGTTACGACCCTCTGACCAACAGGTTGCCTCTACTTTTGACCTCAGATTAATACTCTGTAGTCAATCCATAACTTTTTTGTCATGAAAATTTCAACTGTTACCATTTAATCATTGGGCTTATGAAATAATGCCATATTGGAATTGTTACAGTCAAATTACTGACATTTTGATTTTCACCATTAAGATTCGAACAAATGGTGATGGTAAAAAAGTTCAGGTTATTCGCCAATATGGTAGCAACTCAACATCAACAGAAGCCAAACAATCTACTTATCAGCAGGTCATTTTTATACCAGGTAATGAAACAAAAAACCTGAAATCTTTAATTTTGTATATTTTTTCCAGAAACTCTATACATTTGAAAATAAACCTGATGACTCAACACCTATTGAAGGTGGAAAAGTTACACCCATGGATGCTGGTAGGATTAACCATAAAAGTTGGTTTTCAATCTTTAAAAGTTTTATTCCTATCCAATAGGAAATGTTATGCTGAACCCTCAAGCTGCACCTGAATACAGTTCAACTTCAACAACTTTTACCAGGTTAACAAATTCACTTTTTAACTAAAAGGTTAATCTCAGAATAATCTGAAACATTTTTATGCTTTACTAAAAGCTCCCAACCGAAAATATCTGATCCTAACATGACCACTGTCATGTTCAACACCAAAGACTACTCTTTCCTGGGAAATGTGTCTGTTATGGAGATCATTGATGAACTACAAAGGCAGTTCATTGACAAGTCCTGGGACTTTCAAGGTGTCAGGATGGTTTCAGACAATGTCTACATTTGTTTAAGCCAACCGGAAAGTTTACAGGTAGTTAGTTTCATTGCCACTGGTTTATCAAAGATAGTCATATTTGAAACATTGATAAGTTAGTCAACTCCTAATTTTATCCACAGGTCATAATTAACAGTGTTTTATTTGTATTAGACTTTTGAAGATTTATTGATTGGTTGATAACTTTTTATTCAAATACTAGCCAACAGGGAAAAATTTCATGCATTTTTTGTAAAGCAAAGTTTTTCTCCAGTGATCTGTTTAGGTTTTGGAGCTTGGGGTACCCTGGGGTTAGGGGGTCAGGTTGGTGGGGTCATACTTGTGTTAAGAACCTTTCCTGAGTTGGTGTGTGTGTCAGTACAAAATTTGGGGGAGATAGGTCTGGCGGTTTGCACGTGAAAGAGGGACACATTCCCTAAATTCAATATATTCTTTATGCAAATGTTCATGTTCTTTCACATTTTCCTTAAAAGTCATTTCAAACTAGTTTGCCAAGCTAACTTTCAAATCCACACTCAACTTCCTGCACTAGCTATATTTCTCCTCCTCAATAGAGCTCCCTCCAACAAGTATTGCTGTTATATTGTTCTCAGACCTCTGAAAAGGCAGACTTTCCACTAATTAACAATCCAGTATTGATTCCTTTCTTGATTGGGAAGGCCATATGAGGGTTTCTACTCGCACCTCTCTAGAGCTCACCCTGAGGTCATCACGCACATAAAAGATTGTTCTTGTCATTGAGCAAGAGGTCATACTGAGGATGATGACATTAAAAGTAGTGTCATCAGGGTGAAGAAAGGATAGCAAGAAAGTAAGGGTGTTGAGAAACCTGATGTATCGTAGCTTAACAGTTCGTTTCTTGACTGGGAATTAGATCTAAGGGATTGAACTGTCAGTGGTTCAATCTCAGGTGCCAACCTCTCTATCATACATACAGTTTCTTATCTGATATTTGGGTAAACCACTTACATGTACTATCTATCGTTATCCAGATAGGGTAGGCTATATGAGAGCTTATGTTACGGAATCTTAAGTTAAGTTGAATAAAGATTCAATAGGAACGACATTATTTTCTTCCTTCTGCTCAAGGTCTGACACACCTAAAATGGATTTGTTACCTTCGCCAAAGAAAATAGTCATATTCTTTAAACACAAATTTGATCCTTTTAGCACATGACTACTTATGGATTTTACCTTCGTGGTGTCCGGATCAAACTTGTCGATGCAATAAGTGACTCCATAGTTGTCTGCATGTCTGGAGTACCTCACTATATTTCCGACTCAACTGTGACAATGTTGGTGAACACTTTCGGCACTGCCATTGGTGAAGTTGAAAAAAGATTCTACAAAGGAGTAGACACAGGAGAAAGGTCTGTTCGTCTGAAGCCCAGAAAGGACATCCCTGTGCCCGATCAAGTCACAGTTGGGGGGTGTAAAATTTCCATAAAAACCATGGACAAAGATTCTGATAGAAAAAGCAGAAATGCAATTTATACAGATGAAAAGGTACTTCAAGGAACTCATCGTCAGAAAGTTGGACATTTCCAAACGGCGAAATATCAAGAATCCGGATCAACCCTGCCAGTTATATATGATGAAAGCTTGCCAAGTTCTGTAAATATCTATACCAATACTTTGTTGAAGTCCACACCAACAGTGAGGATCAACCCATCTTATTCAGAGGAGATTGATGACATCCAACAAGACTTGTCATCAAATTTTCCAACACTTCCACCACCACCCTACAAACCTTCATCCTCAGCTTGTAGTTCATTTAGTGGGGAAAGATCACTTAAAGAAAATTGTTCAAAAGAAGATGAATCCAAGAGAAATCAAATTGAAAAAATTGAGGCTTCTAAAACAATGGATTCCAGGTAAAATGGGGTATTTAAAATTGAATTTTGAAGCATCTTATACTGAACTTTTCTATTTAGTCAGATCTTTTCTTCCTCTCTACAACTCTATGTTTTGCTAAATTAAGTAGATTTGCATCTTTTGCTGTAAAATACAGAACCTGTCATTTTACAGACCTATGAATGCTATGTAAACCACATGTATGTGTCCCTCTGTCCTTCTGTTTGGATGTAAACTCTATCCCCTCTCTGTTTTGAAGCGAGAGAGCTTATTGATGGGACCGGATCTAAATTTTTGACCCTGGTCAGGTCGGGTCAATATTTTGTTCCTGGGGTCAAGTCAGCCATCTTTGGTTTGGGTCTGGGTTTGGAAAATTTCCCCTAAAAATCTCAATTTTTTCAATTTTTTCCCCTTCAGGTGAAAGAAAATCTTTTTAGGTCGGGTCAAAAAGTACCCAGGTCAAAGACGGGTCACTATGCCCAGGTAGGATTGGGTCAGGGCCCATCTCTAAGAGAGCTGAAATTTTGCATACAGACTCTTCATATGAGGGCACGAGCTGGAGTCAGGCAGATGCTTGGTTGCTTGACTGGCAAAGACTAGAAAAACATCCATAACTCAGCCCCAAAACAAAATTTCAAAAATCCCCTTAATAACTATTTTTGCATTAGTATGAGAATTCTTTATTCAAAATTTCAGCTATCTAGCTTTAAAACTGAGGGAGAACTTTGAGGTAACAGACAGATGTACGGATTAAATGCCGATTAAATGTGTGCCAGAGGTACAAATCTAGTGTAATGAAAATTCTTACATCTCCATTCACTCCATTTGTGGAGGATAAAATTTCTAAAGAACTTTTGAATATGATTTCCAGCTCATCATTGGGTAACCAAAGCAAATCTGGAAAGCAGATTTCAGCCAATTTCGATGGAACTCCCCAATCTCACATGAAAATCAAGAGTTCCACTTCCAAAGCCCTGAATGGAATCTTAAGGAAAAGCAGTGTCAAAAATGAAGAGGTCATCCCAGTGGTCATTTCGAAAGACAACATCATGTTAGATCAAGTTTCAATATCAAAAGACTCACCTTCAGATTGCCAACCATCAAACCCAAGTAAATCTAAAAAGCCAAAAAGCAAATCTAATCATAGTTCATTTACTTCAAAGTCTGAATCTCCATTAAATGACAAAGAATCAAATCTTTTGACAAAAAGTAGTTCTAAAAGTCAACTGAAAACAGACAAAACTGGAAAAGATTTGTCTTTGACAAGAGATTTGCCTTGGTGCGGTTGTTGGGGAAATGGTTGTCTATGAATAAGCTTCAAAAAATTATATGCCAACACTTTTTTGCATGAAAATATTACTATGTATCAACATATCTATGATGATTTAAGTGGTGTAAAACTATGGTGCTGTTTCATATTATTTAGAATATCATTTATGATTTAAGTTTAAAATTGCACTGTTTATGTGTGTGGTGGAAATAAAATAAAGTCTGTATATATAGTCAATGTTTAAATTTTGTCAAAAAAGTTCAAATAACATTTAAGTGGTGAAATCCTTTCAATATATTACTGTAAGGAGAACTTTTGTATCTATAGAAGAGGACCAAAACACATAATAGTAACAATACCTGCCAACTAAGGATCAAAAACCCTTCAAAAATGATTTAAAGTGGAAACTTAAAGGGAAAGTGAAAATTACTTTTTGAAGGAGTACTTGGACTCGAAAAAAAGTCAATAGCTGAAAAAAGATAATTTAGGTTATATTGTACCATTAAATACCATTGGTTTTGATTTCCTTAATATTTTCTTCTTAAAAAACTTCTTGAGTCAAGTCCAATCAAGTGACCATTGTGAAAATCTTACTTTAGAGCTGATCAAAGCAAATTTGAGTCTTTTTGAAAGAGAATTGAAATAAGTTTTATCACACAATGAAAACATTATTCACTTCATGATAAAAATCTTATGTGACTTTGGTTTTGAATTGTTTAGAAATTCTATCAGGGATTTTGGAAAATTAAAATGCCATGTGTCTGTCATGACTATCTCCTCCTACAGTTCTGAAGCTAGAGGGTTGAAATTTGGCATGAAGACTCATTTAATTAATACAGTGAAACTGGTTGGTCAAATTTTTCTTTAAGAGATGAGATAATTGAGTTTAAGTACAAATAGCTATTAAGGTTACGTGACTGAGATTGGATTGTTCCGATATTTATGGTCCCTCTAATTACCGTGTCTACTGATATGACCTTAGCGCTACTAACAAGTAATAAGTCTACTTGAATATTACAAAGCTAGGTCATACAAGAAATACTAATCAAGAGCAATTAAGCTAAGTCGTACAAGTAATAAGTCTACTCGAATATTACTAAAAGCAAATAAGCTAGGTCATTCAAGCAATAAGTCTGCCCAAATATTACTAAGCTAAGGTAAGAAATACAAATCAAGTGTGACTAAGCTAGGTCATACAAGAAATATGTCTATTCAAATTACTAAGCTAAAAGGAGAAAAAATGGGTTGGTGGTGGGCTTGTTGAGTTAAAAGATTGCAGTTTTAGTTAAATTTGGGTGGGTGTTTTTTTTTTGGGGGGGGGGGGAGGCGTTGGCT
>Ga0194133_10005666_pt1 | contig 15813 bp, 21 predicted proteins | sample TA2KigOf40mmetaG_FD_155448 | JGI IMG/M metagenome (GOLD analysis project Ga0194133, IMG submission 155448) | Freshwater microbial communities from Lake Tanganyika, Tanzania - TA2015055 Kigoma Offshore 40m | ecosystem: Environmental > Aquatic > Freshwater > Lake | place: Tanzania: Lake...
CAAGGTGCGGGGGAAGGGACTTTTCGCCTATTTTTAAAATAAGAGAAAAAATCAATAAAATGTTTGTCTTTTCATTACCTCAACTTTTTTGCTTTTGTCAGATTAATTAACAAGTAAAGTTAAAATCAATAACCCGAAGTGTCCAAATCTGACTCCTCTGAAAAAGTCGACATTATCGAAGAAGTCATTGGGTCTTCCTCTTGTGGATTTGGGCTTCCCCTGCAACATATCAAAGATCTTAAGTGTCAAATCAACCAAATGTTTAATTCTACATGATAATTCCCATTAATGATGACAGGCCTTAGGAATTTAACTTAAAAAATTCCAATTATTGTTCTTACCTTGTATATTTTGTAATATTTGCTCTTTGCTTCACAGCACTACTAATTTCTCCCTGGCACATAAGTTTCAAAAAAGGACGTGACAAAGGAAGATCAACAAGGCGGTTGTCTTGTAAAGTTTTGGCGAGAAATACACCCAAGAACCAAAAAAGCTGGCAAACCTTCTCACAAAGTTCCCCATCCTAGCATATCAAAAAATATGTCTAAATTTTGGTGAATGTTTTCGGAAAGAAAGGTTTTTAAAACCTGTGGCAAAGGAGATGGGAACAGACCCATTTCTCTTCTGACATAATACCCAGGAGGCTTCTTGTTAGAATCGTTGCTGGCCATCACGTCGTCAAGGTCAGAGTCGCTGGTATTTAAGTCATCATCACAATACCACATGCAAAGATCCTTGCGCTGGATCTCTGCAGCTACCTAAAAATGAAAGACAACTTTAATAAAAATGCCAATACTAAGATGGCTACATTGAACAAAAAAATTAAGGTGTCAATTGCTTGTGTTGCTTTACTATTCCTTGAAAGAAGAAATTAAAAACTCCTTAACACATTTTTTTATTGAGAAAAAAAACTTACAAGCGCAAAGAATTCAAGTGTCGGACCAAGTCCAGTTCCTTCTTCGTCTGTGAACTCAACTTCAAGAATGGCTTTTCTGTCCGCATGAACCTTCATAACCTTCAAATCCCAATGAAAATTAGCTCTATTTTTTCTTATTTGAAGCCTATTTTGATACCTGGATGGCCCATTCCAAAAGTTTTTCCCCTCTTGGAACCTTAACACGCTCGTGTTTAATCCGACCGACTCGGAATTCGTGTATATCTTCACGAGTTCGACTAGCACTTGTACGGCTCCTCTCATTGTTCTGTGTTCAATCAGTCGTCTTTCACAAAATTAATATTTGGTATAAAAATATGTAATAAAATACCTGATCTCTTTGATTCTGCAACCACACTATACTTCTAGAAGCACCAAAAGCTGTGCATTGGAAGTAAAGTAGCCTTGTCTCAAAGGGAAACAGCATTGGACAAGACGATGTGAGCTCATGACACCAATCCGGGAGGGCATTGGAAGACAAAACCAAGGAATCCTGTGAAGAAATCATTATTAAATTAAAGCCAAAATTTTCATGATTGTTTAAATGTTCTGTAGCAGTTGCGGAAACGTGACTGAGCAAATATAAAGTTGGATGAAAAGAGATCTCACCTGAATTTGTTGGACAAGCTTGTTTGTAATTTTTTTACTCTGATAGGACTCGTGGGGAACAAGTGGGCCACTTATGGTGTCTGGATGCTGATATTCCTCGTCCTCTGTGCTGATTATGTACATCTAAGCAGAATTGTTAGAAAATAATTTAAAAGTATTTTTAAATCTTTAGATGTACAAACTTGTCTCAACAGTTGAAGAACTTCATCCATTGAGCAATGCATTCGGCTCATAGAGGGTTGTTGGGGTAAGGTGAGACTTCTCAATTGCTCCTCAGACTCAGATGACCCTGAAAGAAATCAACTTTACCGAAGCTATACAAAACTTAAACAAAAGTTCAACAGAACCTGGGGAGTACTCTTTAGATGACCCAACTTCCTTATATATTATTACATAAGTAGGCTCCCATATTCGACGAATTTTGTCAGCACGTGTTCCAATGTTTGAATTCTAAAATTTGAAAACTTGATCTTTAGAAAACTAATTTAAAAGAATTTAATGTTTTTTTGACAACTACCTGAATGATATACTGTACAGCATGAAAGATTGACTTTTCAGGATCATTTAACTCGACCTCTACATCGTTTACTCCTGGAAGATTGGGTCCCCTAAGAGTAAGAAGTAGCTTAGGTTGTGTCGCAGCTCCTTGCTCTTTATCTGGAGATCCTTTTGAGTCATCCTGTTTGTTAGATCCTGGAGGCGAGACTTCAAGATCTGTAGTCTGAAAATAAGTTATTTGTACAGACATGCAGAACTGAGGGCAAAAACATCGATTCTTTACTTGGTTAACATTGGTCCTTCCTGGCCTTGGATCAAATGCAGGTATGAGGGCAGAATACTTGCGCTTTAAAACATAATCGTCATCCCAGGCCTTACGGCGCCCTTAAAAAAACATTGGCATTGCTCGGGCTTGTATCAAGATAAAAAAGAAAGTTTAAATACCTGTTGAACTTGAGGACAGGGAAGTTGTATTTCTAAACCTCATGACAGATGTTTGCTCAAAGCCTTCTTCGTCGTAGTTTTCGTCGTCGTCATCATCATCTTCGTTAGCATCATCATCATTGTCATCTCCATCGTTATCTGGGAGATCATCGTCATCTTCTAACTCAGCGAGCAAAGAAGTAGCCCTGCACGACTCAAGGAACTCTTCCAATGATACCTAAGATTTGTATTTATGTTTGACAGATAGCTGAATTTATGTCTGCAAAAAAGTTTGTACTTGATCAGTTTCAGACATTGAAAATGTTTGCCCGGTAGAAGAGCTGTTTGTGACAGTCTGTCCCCCCAAGTTCAAAGTAGGGTAACTCTGAGCTGAGTTTAAGAGGCCAGAGGGAAAGTTAGACGAAAAGGCAAAGCGAACAAGACTGGAAACAGATTTCGGACCAAAGAGACTGCTGCCAGCTGCTGTCGAGACCTTAAGATAAAATAGATATTAATATTTCAAGACATCCTTTCTTTTCTTCAAACACGGAACGTTGATTTAAAATCCAATAATGTCAACCTACCTGGCTTCTGCTAATGTTTATGCTATTTGTCGATGAAACTGAGCTTCCTCCTGTGGGATTGAGCTGTACCCCAGACCCTGCAACTCCTACTCGTCTCCTTGCCACTGCAGCAAAAGTCTCCAAAAGACTGACTGCTGTTACCTCGGTGCTCGTAAGGTTCGGCTCACTTGCGCTCATATTAGACGTTGAGGATTTCTCGGAAGAGGAAGGCTGCACCTCACCCTAAAGTATTCTTTTATTACAGTGATTCTTGAAATCAAACTTCTCCCAAATACCTGGTGCCTGACTGGTGGCGGAGGAGGGCAAGCTGGTGGTGGTTGATTAATGGAGTCATCTATGTCTTCAAATTCTGTGAGGTCAATAAAATCGACCAGCTTCGTGAGACTTGCAGCATTCTTCTTATTAGTATTCTGCACGAAAGTGAATTAAAGTCAAAAAAACATGAAAGGTTGTTCCATGAAATTGTAAATTTTCACCTTTGTATTTGACGATGGACCAGAGTTCATTCCACTATCCATAAACAGCCTCTTCATGGGAGGAGCATAAAAGTCTACTAAATTGCTCAGTTTTGTGTCGGTAGTAGATGTTGTACCAGAAGCTCCACTTGAGGCTGTAGTGGTGTTCTTGTTTTGTCTAAAAACATTTTTATAGCAAAAAATTATTAACATTACAAATCTATTTACTCTTTGAAGTCTTGCTCAACAATTAAAAACTATCCTTTCACCTTGTGTCTCTCATCCTCATATTCTCCATTAATTGAGCGATGTCACTGGCTAAATTGCTGGCAAGGCTTACAACATCAGTATTTGGACCTTGGAAAGAAAATACTCAAAATGAAAATTCTATTCAACGAAAAGTTACAATAATCTACGAATAAAACTGTCTTCTCACTTGAATCACTTCTAGCTGATTCTGCAATTGCAGCTAAGAGTTGACGTTCGTGCTCTGGAAGTGGTAGTTCGCCCGAGACAATTGAGTTCGATAAATTGTCGACTGTGAGGCTGCTTACACCAGACAGAACTCTGTCGAGATTAGCATCTATGCTTCTGAGAAAATAATAAAATCAGCGTTAGTTAAGACCCTTCTTAGACAACAACACTCTCACCTTCTGCTGTTTTCGTTGTCTATGTCCTAAAGGAATCAAAAGTAACTTATAACAAGTTATTTTCAAATAAAAAAAACATCAAACAAACCAAGTCATCCTCATCTTCTTCTTTGTGAGAGTGCAAAGTATAAGAAGATGAGCTCTTAGATGTGGGGCGACTTGAAGTGTTGGATACAGAGCTAATGGCATTGGTGATTTGGCCAGCTTCCTCCATTTCTGCATCATCGTCTTCAAGGGTTGAAAAACCGACTGGGGGTGCATCTCTGCTCGTATTTTCGAAAACATTTAGATTTGAAAACTGTCCCTAAAGTTGCAAGAAAAATGTTAATCAGTCTGCTGATTGAAGGTCTACTTCTCCATTTTTAAATTACCTTTGTATTTGCAGTAAAATTCGAAAGTGCTTCATTAAAGGCGGAGACCACAACAGACTCAACATCGCTCATTGCAAGGTTCGACGATGCACTAGGCTTATCATTTTCTCCAAGCTCCGAAGACTTAAAAACCATTTTTTTTGAATTGTCAATTTTGCCAAGTTCTGTTAAGTCTCTTACTTGTTTAGAAGATAAATTATCAGCAGATACTGTTTGCTCAAACGATTCAACAAGAGGCTTTGCACCATCAATTGTAGCCTCAGGCAAACTTGGTGTTGAGCTAGCTTTCCTACTGCTTGAAACTTTTGGGTAAGATCGACCTTGACGAAAAGTTAACAAATAATTTACTCTTAACAAATTTCTTTACAAGGGATTAAGTTTCCTCATTGAAAATCACCTGAATATTTACTTCCAGACTGCGTCGTTTCTGTTTTCTGCGCAGGTGACGTAAATACAGACTTGGATGATAGGGTAGGAGTTGAAGCAAACGTTGGAACGGCTTGAAATAAGTTTTGAGGTCACAACTTTTACATTCTGAGACTATCTAAAAGTTATCTTTTACCTTGAGATGTTGAAGTCGTTTGGGATAATACTTGCTGCTCATAGGTAGGGGAGAGCTTAAGGTCGAACTTGCCCTCAGCTCCCATACGGTAAGAATTCGATCCCCCATGGTCCCAAGTAACATCAATCCAACCGTTGTGAAGTTCGCTTGTAACTGTACCTTCGTATCCAGGAGATCCATCCTGATCTCTCCATTTCCAATCTATACCACGCACAACTCTTGCTCCCACTGTCATGTGACGGAGGATATGACCACGCATATATCTACGTTGCCTTCGAAGATGAGCCTCTGCTTCTTTTGCAGCTTTGCCTGATTTTTTCAAAAAAACACTCAATTTCAAACCTCCAAAAGGTGTGATATTTAACTAACCTAACTCCTCGCAAACACCCGTGACTGTTCCGTATATTTCAAATCCCGATAAAGAAAGGTAGTGGGTTTGAGCAGACGCATTTTTACCAGTTTGTTGTATACGAATGTGACGCCATCCCTGTGGAGGTAAAGTAATAAATTGTTGGAACCGTATAAAAAGGCAAAGGAGAAACCTCTCACCTGAGCTTCCTTTGTGGGAGGAATTTTCCACGTCGCAGTGCTTCCAGGATCTGTAAGGCTTTGATCGTCTTGATGATCATACAAGGTTGTCCAATTGGTCCCATCTTTTGATGCCTAGACGTTTGTATGAAGATATTAAAGTTAGCTTAAAATCCCAGCTTAAAACTTGTTGGTAGAGCTTACTTGAAATTGCCAGTTCCTCAATGCCGATCTACCGTAGCCTCTGGCATGCCTGAGAGTGTAAGCCGACGGTACAATCCAAACACCAAGATCGATGGAAAACCATGCTCTTTTATCATCGTTTGTGTGGCAGTTCAAGGCAACTATTTCACGACTTAAGATGTCCTCCAGTTTCCCATAGGGTAAGGTTCGCCCTTCTGTGTTTTAAAAGATAATAACGTTAAAAAAATTTTGACATCAACGCATCTGAGAAAATTTAATGCTTGAAACTAGTGTTATAGACTTTTTAAATGAGCAAGAAATTACCGCTAGAGGTTACAACCACAAGGTGATAGTGTGCTGGATTGACCCAATCATAGGCAGTTCGCCCATTCGTTCCAATCCAAAATAAAAGCCCATTTTCATCGAAATCGCTCTATAGAAAAAATAGTTAAAACATAGTCTGGAGAGAAGAAAAATTGAATTATTGACAAAGCTTGCCTGATGATTAAATGTGATTGGGGTATTCTCCTTGATTTTTTTAATGAAAGTAAATGTGGACCTATCATGGTCGAACCATTGCTTTGCAACCATTTTAAGTAAGAATCTCTCTAACTGTTTAGTGCTTGCCAAAGGCTCCATTTTCAAAGCACATCCTGTTCTGTCAAAAAGACTGTGCTCACCGGGTGCTCGCTCTAGTCGAAATCGTAACCTCCGAGTAAGTACCTTCACAAAGCAAGTTAAATTTCATGAATATTATTAGCCGTAAATAAAGAGGCCTTCGACGAACTTGTAATCCATATCCTGATTGTGAATTGTCATACAAATAGACTGGTAATTTTTCAATTGATTCCAGCACAGAAACTAACTTCCTGACCATTTCGTTCGCTGGAGAGGTAGAAATCTCATCGATTATACAGTCATGTTTGTGTGGCCTTTATGAATAAATAAAAAGTCAAAGAATAAAAATTACAAAAACTCGCAAAAAGTACCTAGTAAAGTACTGCTTGAAGATTTCAACTCTTTGTTTTTGAAACTTAATTAGCTTTCGAGCCAGCTTTGCATTTTCATTGACGTGGGGAGGTGCAGCAGTGGAGAACAAGTTCAGTAAAACCTAATACAATTCGGGTTTTTGTAAAACAAAGTTTGCGTTGAGACAAAATTGTCTCTGGTATGGCAAAACATTAACTTTGTTTACTTGTATAAGGCCACTGCTATGCAACTCATAAGCTGATACAGTGGTTTCATTCTCCAAAATGTTTGCCAGATCAGTTAGAGCACTTGACAACATTTCACGCCACTCTCTGCTAGAATTTTTCATGTACTGCTTCTGACAAGCAGTTTCGATACGAACGATTATCATCTTTAGCTTTGCAACGACTCCTAAAATTTTCATGAGGTGTTTGAAAAAGTATTAGAGAAATTATAAAAAAAATTAAAAGCTACCTCTTGGTTGTGATTGGGCTGCCTTAAAATGTTTCTCATATATTTCTCTAGCAAAAGCTTTGATCTTTTGCTTGACAGCTTCTGATTTCCCTTTTAGCTTTTTGGTCTTTTTGTTTGCCCACCCTGCTGAAAATTCTGGTCCTAATGAAGTTTCTGCTGTAAATGTATGCTTCGTGCCACGGTTAGATTCAAAGAGAAATCCAGGAAGATCCTCGCGCAGGGTGGTGGCCTTGAATTGAATAAAAGTTTTAAAAGAAAACTTGAGGGTTCGGTGCTTGAGTGACACTTACCTGCTGATGACCCTCAGTGTTAATTATTATCAGCTCACCATCTTTCTTGGACGAAAGACTCCAGTGACCGACAATTATAGCATCAGCTAAAGCATATTTAGTAATATTAGCAATTTTCATAGCCAATTGTAATCCAAAAATAAGAACTAACGTGATGCTTTCGTGAAAATGGGATAGGTAGTTGTCGTTGATGATACAACTGATCTTGCTCTTTGAAGCTTTTCAAGGAACTCGCCACGGTTTTCATTTGAATCTGAGCCACCTTCAGGGCTTCCACTCGAGTACATGGTTGACAGCTTGCCATCAAGCACAAATCTGCAATAATCAAAATTTATGACTCACCAATTTAATTTTTGAGTTGGTCCTTCGGTTTGAGATTACCTGAACCAGCCGTTGCTTCCATTGGATAATTCGAGGGCTGCAGCGTCTGACCAGATATATAAGCACTCCCGCCCTCTTGCGATTGACCAGTCTCGCCAAAAGTAACCGCGACCTAAAAGTTAAAATGAACTTAAGGTGGGATTGATCTAACAATACCTCAAATTATTTTTTCGTACCCACTACGATTTCACTTGCATCTCCCTTCAAAACTGAGGTACCATCATCGGCTATGACAGTCTCAGAAAAAGTAGATGAAAAGTCATCATCACGACACTCTGCTAAACTATGAACCTGTAAACAAGATTTTTCGTGTTAATTCATAGTTGGTACTATGTTTAAAGAGTGAAAAACTGAAAAATACTTTGGTAAATAGCCCTAGCTTTGCAAATTGCTCAATGAACATTTTATCCTTGTCTTTGACTAGAAGATCTTGAGCTATCATAAGGCAATACAAATGACCTTCTTCATCTTCTTCGTTGTCCAAGACAGCTGTCATTACCTCCACAATATCACTCACCTACAATTTTTTACGTGTTTTTAAAATATAAAATTTGTATTAATCAGTATTTAAGGGCTCACCAAATGAGGATTTTCATTGCACTTTTCAGCTAGCAAATCACCATTCATGTAATGTACCATTTTTTTAATCAGGCCCAGACTGGACCTTTTGACTGACTGAATCATAGTTGACTGATATGTCTGACAAAACATTGGCAGAAGAGTTTTCACATATTCTGGAATCATTTCAGGATCCCCTCTTGGGGTCTGGGGGTCATCCAACTCAGGTTTTGAAGGCTCTTGGTCTTCTTCCTCGCACACCGCATCAGATACAGCACCTGTAAATTTTTTTTTCACCTTCTTGCATTCAAATGAAAAACTTTCATGAAAGTTATCACATGATCCTTCGCTTAATGTTGCTGTAGCATCAATCCAGTCTGCAGGGCTTTGTAAAATAGACGCAACTTCTCGGTGGCCCTCGTCATTTCTTTCTCGAGCTTTATCCAGAGGGGTTTTTCCGTCCTCATCACGTAAATCAGGGTTCGCACCATACTTCAGCTAAAGTAAGTTTTCCACTTGTTAAAATTTTTTTGGATTTAACGCACGATAAAAAATAATTACCAAAACTTTGGCTATCTGTGGCCTTCCAAAGCATGCAGCATAATGCAATGAGGATGATCTCTGTTGAAATATACTTATTAAAAATCTTTTCCCACATTTTTAAGCTGAAATTCGAGAAGAAAATTTGTCCTTCACCTGTCCTTTGTTGACATCAGCTCCTTTCTGGCACAGATATTCAACCATTTCTTGGGTACCAAAGGCAGAAGCCCAATTAAGAAGGGTTTGACCGACGTCGTCCATGTAGTCAATTGAAGATGAGCCGTTCTCAATCGCCTCTATCAAAGCATCTGTATCTTTGCTCCTGCAGGTATCAATTTCAAATTCTTTTGATATTTTTGGACACACGTATTAGAATTTTAGACCTTGGTCTCTCATCTGAATTTTTAGGCTATGAGTCAAAATTTCGGAATTCAGAAAAAAGGAGATCTTTAAAGAGTTATCAGAAAAGCAAATCAAGCATACCTTATGCAATCAATCAACTGTCTATGTGATTTTTCCCCAGCACTGTCAGCTCGTCTCAAACCTGAGAGGCCATCCCCTAGTCTGGATGATGATCCTCCTGTTTTAATTCAACTTTAATTGTGGACCAAAATAATCTGGCATCGTAATCCAATACCTGATCCTTTGGGTAAAGCCTGCCTTCCCTCAAAAAGAAGCACAAGCAGAAGATCCACAAGTCTCATAGTATCAAGAACACACCGTTCATCTCCTTGCAAAGCGCTCTCTATGGCTTCTGAGAAATTAGACCTCAAAAGGCTGTGAGTTATCGACTCCGAACCTCTACAAAGTGTCGATAAAAGGCTTATTGTGGTGGATACTGTAGCAGAAGATTTATTCTCTGTAATAAATATTTAAAAAAATTAGGAAAACTCCAATTACACAAAAATTTAAGTCCGAACCTTGTCCAGAGGAAGCTCCTGCCCCTCCAGGAGTACCACTCGAAGATGACTGAATTCGAGTTCCAGCATTTGACAAGCGACTTAAGAGCTCTTTTGTAAGTCCATGGGTGGCTAGCGGCATTGGGTCTACGTTTTTCCGTATGAATCGATCTGCCAAAGATGCGAAGCATTTCAGCGCACCATCAGCAACATGAGAGTCATCCTCGTGAGACAGTAAACTGAAATACCAAATTAAATTCGTAAAATTACAAAGCTCTTTGAAAACGACACGAAAAGTACCTTGACAAACACTCAACACACTCTGGCAAACTTTCCTCATGAGGCTCCATCTTTGTGCAGAGTCTGGAAACAACGGCCATAGCTGAGTGTAAGGTATCTCGATGCATAAGGCGTCCATTGTCACGAATGAAAGAGAGGACACAATTTAGGCCACCTGCCTCAAAAACTGACCCAGCTTCGCGAGTGCAAATCTAGAACATCAGCATACGTGAAGTCTTTTTAAAAGATTTCAAAGCTTTCTTTAAAGTTTTTACCAGTTCTAGAACTTTTATGCATTGTTCTGCCAAATCTTTTGAAGTCCTATTGGTCACATCTGCCACGACAAGCCTGTTGCACATGGCTTTGATCGCACCATCCATGGCCACAATGCGCCTAGTGCACTCAGCAGACACATCAAGATAGTAAGTAATGGCTCTGGCCGTGACTTCCAAAACTTGATCTAAGTGAGACACGTTGGTATTATTAATGGTACATTAAGTATACTTTGACCGAGTACCTGGCGCCTCTTCGTCAATGAAAATTCTACAAAGGGCTGGCAGAAATGTCCTTGGAGGGCAACTTTCAAAGCATCGATCAACATTGTCTGACATCAAAAGAAGCATGCATAGTTGCTCTAAAGCTATGAGTTGCATATCACGCTCATCTCCCTAAAAACATTTGAGTTAAAGAGTAAAAATTTTTCCTCAACCGCTAACAAAGTTTACCTGTCCTATTTGGAGCCACTCCAAAAGGGTCTCTGGGTCGACATCAGCCATGCTGATGGCTAGGAGTCCTCTCAAACGGGGACAATCTAAACAGGTTGAGAAAAAGTCATAATCTTCGATATTGAAGAGCCTTGATGAAAAGCTAGAGTAATTAGAAGACCTTTAAATCCTCATCATAAAGAAGCTAATTAAGTTTGCCTACGTGTGCCGAGTAAGTGTTGAAAGAAGCTTAAATTGATTGAGAATTAAAGACCTCGTGAAATCTTTCACAAATAATGATTACGCCCAGTTTACTCTTGAGCCAGAAATCCAAAATGCGCACAATCTACCTTCCTATTTCTTAAATAGAAATCAAATATTTTACCAGTTGGTTTGATTAATCGATTGCTATCAAAAGCTAGGGAAAAATTATCAAGAAAAGTACCTTGCAAGGGTCTTTAACTGGTTATTTGTCAATTTGAACAATTAACAAACAACGTGGTTTCACTATATGACTATTTCAAAATGTTTGGCTGTTAGGTGAAGCCAAAGTTGATTCATCATTCGAGACTCTCAAAAAAACAAATTCCAGGATCTCAATATTTTAATTTAGTACCAAACAGTGAATGCAAAAATACAGTTAACTAATAAATCTACTTACAAATTGCTTTCTATTTTATAGTTGAACACTGAATTGGTCTGTCTTGATCCTTTGGAAGTTTAAAAGAGTTTTGTATATGTATCTCAATCGTTCATTTATATTTTAAGAAATAAATTCTGCTGAGAAAGACAGACGACAGCTGACAGATTAAAAGTCCTTGGTCTAGAAAAATTTATACCACCGATTCAAACGTAGGCTATTCTTTGAACGCTATATTTATCACTATTTTGACTCGAAAAAAAATCGTCTCTCAACCTCTTTAGTCTTAAGATGACTACAAACCTTATCCTTGGGTAGTAGACCCGTCCAAACCGATAACACAACTTGACTCTCAAAGAGGAAAAAAGCTCTGCATAAAAGTCTAAAACTACAAAATAACTCCTGTGAAATTCAGAGCTCAAGTTTTGAGCTCTTGTATAGACTTGGGGTTCGCCGCGGCCTCGATCTTCTTGAATCTGTATCGTAAACTAAAACTTTGGGGCTCTCATGGAGTGTAAATTGGGCTCGACAATAAAACATCGTGACTTGGGCACTTATTTGGCAAGAGACCAACACCTCCTGGGGTTGGCTTTAAGCTCACCTCTGGCTTAAAGGCCAACCCTTACCATGAGGACACCCTGATACCCGGTGTTGAGAACTAACGAGCAAACAAACATCTAGTCTGCCGAAACTCTCAACATATACCAGATCCGGCTAACAAGGCTTTCTTGATGTGTATTAAACTATTCCGGACAGAAGCTGAGCTCCACTAACCAAACTGGGTCATAAAGCTCTTGGCCCAAACCCATGGATCTCCCTTAAAATTAAGCCAGAGGCTTATAGAAAATTTCTGGTCTAACTCTGCCGATTTAAATGGTCAACTTGACCAGTTAATTGAGCTGTAAATAAATTAGACTAACATTAAGCTTATTACTTGTTTACGAACAATTGCAACCAATCTAAGAGAGTGGTCAAAGTCCTAGGGTTCCATTGCTGGGGCAACGATTTCTATACATATATTGTTCGGGGTTTTTTCCAGAGGACCGTACCTATTCCGGTTATAATAAAGGTGTATACCAATTGAATTTCAAATAGATATACCTTTTTTATTTTATAAATTGTGAATTTAATGATTGGTCTTCGCATAATAAATTTACTTTTTCTTTTTTCCAACAGGCTTGGAGTATTTGGCAGCTAGCTGATCGAGAAAATTTTCAGATTGGCGTGCTCGTTGTTCCTAGACATAAAGCTACTATAAAAATTTTCAAAAACAGCTAAAAAATTTGTCCCACTTGTCTTTGCAATATCATATTTTCCAACGAGCCGTTTTTGGAGAATCCCAACTCAGCGAGAGACTCTTCTGCCTCCTTGGCCTCTGCTCTTCTGGCTCTCTTTCGTTTCTCCTTTGATGCTTTAGATTCTTTGGAAAACTTCTTGAATTCAGGAACTTCTCCTGCAAAAAAATAGTTTACCAGATAAGAAAAAAGTATAATTTTTAAAAAGACCACAACAGGAGGCCAATATTTTATCACCATTGATGATCCAATCTCGGATAATTTCTGAAAAACGATCCTCATCATCGAAAACAGCGCAAAGGACTATGGAAAAACAATTTTCGTTCTTTAATAATCAGGCTTGTTAATAGAGGCCTAAACTAAAACTTGGTTTTAGTATCGACCATTCTGACCTTAATCATTTCACTACAAATTACCAGAATCAAGTATTTTTTCCATATCCCCTTCAAACTCCAAGTAAGCCTTCTTCAGGTCTTGCAGCTCCTCCTCCGAGTGACGGTATTTTTCTTCAAAGTCTTGAATATCTCTCATTGTCACTTTTTTGAAGATCAGTCGCCAGTAGTCATCCCAATCACGGTTAGGGTCTGCAAGTATCTTAAACACCAAAAGATTTTGTTTTAATACAAGTGGTTGTTGGGAGATCATTCACAAAAAAGTGACGTCTATTTCTTACAGGATCATTTTCATCGTCAATCTCTCCAGTTTCATCGTAAAGAGCCCTATATTTAAAAACTCTAAATACAGACCGTTGAATTGGGATTCAACTCATGCCATACATACCTTGAATTTGGATCTGCCAAAATCTTGTAAGTGGCTCCAAGGGCTTGAAACTTTTTTGTTGCCAAACCACGCTCCTCTGGAGAAACTCTGTCAGGATGAACTTTTAATGAAACCTAAAATTGAAAAAAATTCGCCTCAAACAGCATTGAAATTAAATTTTAAGTTGTTGCTCAAAAACCTTGTGGTAGGCCTTTTTGATTTGAGCTTCCGAGGCTCCTTTAGTTGTACCCAGTACGTCATACAAATTTTGAGTTCCAAACAAATCTTGAAGAGTGTCTAAAAGTGAAGGCATTTTCTGTTGCACGATAAATTTTCAAATTTCAAATCACGAAAATTTTTTAGTTACAAAAAGTAAAATTTGTGGCGGTAAATTACGATCTATGTCAGCTGAGAAAGTTCAAAGTGATCATTAATATGAGATTATTTTGATCGTCATTCAAACGTAAACGCACTAAAGTAGCTTGGCACACACAAAAAGTCTGCATCATGCAAGATAAGTGGAAAGAAAAACAACGTTCGTAGATACCCGTACGTGCGTTTGTAAACAAGTTTAGAAAAAGGAGGAAAAATATTTGATATTACGACCATTTTTCAGATTCAGCAAGGCATATTCCAGTTTTTTAATCAAGGAAAGAAATTTTGTGAGTTGCTTTTCAAACTGGTTTTAACAAGTGATGGTCCTGTAAAGCCCTTGGCAATATAGTTCAGATACGGACTGCTGCCTGACAAACCAAAAATTGACTGCACGATTCTATAAAGAGCGAGGTACACATTATTTCTCCCATTGACTTATTTTTGACCTTTAAGCCATGACCACAGCTTTGATTCTAGCTTGTTGACTCATGGGTTTGTTTAACTTTGTAACGGGATTCGCAACTGGTCTTTATGCAGGCCTCTACATTTCAAAAAACTATAATGTTCCTGGTAAAAACTAAAACTGACGAAAATTTGATGATAAATACAATTGTCTTGAAATGTTTCAGACGTGCCTGATCCAATACAAATCTTAGAGAAGTTGAAAAAGTTAGCAGAGGATTATAAAAAAGACAAATAGTTGAAAGAAAGTGGTAGTCTAAATTAGTATAAGTCAAGATGGTGCGATACAAGAAGCGTTATTTCGTGTTCCAAATTGATCGACATAGTGATATAGCAGCAAACTATCGAACATCCTCCTCCAAAACTAATCAAGCGAAAAAGCAAAAGCTTTCAAATAATCATGTTAAAAGAGCACTGGTTGATCCTAAACCTCTGGGTAGGAATACTTTTTTAGCTGATTTAATAAAGTTGATAATAAGCATTGCTTCTTACAGCCTTTTCCGATATTCAACTGGCAGGAGCAGTCAAAGATATTGTAACCCAGATTCATGGAGACTATGGCAGATCCTTGGTCACTGTTGGTATAAGAAATTTCGATATGTGTCGAAAACCGATTGTTATCAATAAAATACTCATCCAGGTCTAAGAACAATCTATTGTAACGCTGAGACTCGGTTGTGTCTTATATCTTGTCGGCATGGTCCTCACCGTTTGGTTGCTTCAAGTTTGCCGTTTCTTAACCAGATTGGAAATGAAGAAAAGCTCATTCCAAAACTTATTTACACTGGAGCTACAATAAGAAACTGTTACAAGGTAAGACCTTTCTAAAGCAACAAAAAATTTGAATTTTTGAATCTAATTTGATTCACTTTAAGAGAATGGAAAAGTATCAGAGAGATCAACTTTCTATTGCTCTGTTAGAGCTTGAGCATGACGACGAAGAGCAAAAGAATATTTTGAAGACAAAGCTGATGAACATTAGAATGCTACAATATTAATTGTCAATAACTTGCCGAAATGTATTTAGAAATTCATAGCTCAAATAAAGTTTAAAAGGTTATCCTGTAAAAAAGATAATTTTTTAAGTATCTCTGCTCCTTCAGGTTTTGATGGCTAAGATAATCTTTAACTTAAGCTACAAGTGCGCCATTTTGCAAAATCGATTGAATGGCCAATGCCATACCTATCAGGTACTCTTTTTGCATCACATTTTCGTTAAATTTATGGTGCTCAAGACTATCCTTTCAGTACCTAACAAGAAAATATTCATCCTCAACCGGGGCAGGAAATGTTTTCGATAGAAGAGCAAAGTTGCTTCAAAGAGAACGAGCAGCTCAGGTTATTTGTTTGAAATAAGATCATTTATGAAATTCTTAAAGAGCAGTTAGTTA
>Ga0194133_10005668_pt1 | contig 15811 bp, 7 predicted proteins | sample TA2KigOf40mmetaG_FD_155448 | JGI IMG/M metagenome (GOLD analysis project Ga0194133, IMG submission 155448) | Freshwater microbial communities from Lake Tanganyika, Tanzania - TA2015055 Kigoma Offshore 40m | ecosystem: Environmental > Aquatic > Freshwater > Lake | place: Tanzania: Lake Tanganyika...
ACATTTGTGTTCAAGATTGATCTTTGAATCGGCTTATGTGCAGAAAAACAAACAAAAGAGACAGCTTGTGGTAAATAAACAGTTCAGTCTCTCTAACTCATTTATTTGGGAAGGATCGTAGTCTGTCATCAAAGATTTCTTACATACAAACTTTAAATGTGATTTTTTTAAATAAAACTTTTGTAAATTCATTTAGCAACACAAAGCTTGACTTGAACAGCTTTCACTTTTTATGATACTCAGCCAATATTGACTGATTTTTCAGTTGAAGTCATTGGATTGTTCTTTATTTGCTGAAAGAATGAAAGCTTGAGCTATTTAGTGTCTTAGCTGGAATTTCAGAGCAACAAATAAATAAATCTCTTTTCCTCAACAAGAAAAACTTTTGTCACATAAAGGCAATTTGTTAGCTTCAACTCTTCAAAGTAAAATATGTAGGTATAAAATAAAAGTTTGAAATTAGAGCCAAGATGTTGCATTAATCATTTCTCTTGTACCATATTTGTAGGCAAACTTTTACATTGGTAAACTAAGAAAGCATTTCAAATAAAAAAACCACTTGAATTTAGATGAGATTTACATAAATATTTAATAAAGTAGATGTGGATTTATTGCTGAAAAATGTAGAAGCCTCCACGAGCAACGATCGTGACAACAATGGCATCAAAGACTGTAGCAACCATTTTACAAACGGATAACATGCTGCTACCTAGAGATTGGCCCAACCCGCCCTGACCTGAGCATACTTTTGACCTGAAGTAAATAAGAGGCTGACTCGTCTTTGACCTGGATATTTTTTGACCAGACGCTATGAGATTTTTTTTAACCTGAAGGGAAAAATTTAGGTTTTTTGGGAAAATTTTCCAAACCCAGAGGTAACTGACAAGTCCTTAAATAAGAAACAAAAAAATGACACGACCCATCCCGGACTCATCACTACTGCTCCCCTAAACATGCGTCTGTGAAAATCTAGCGTAGTGAAAATTAAAACTTCTTGTCAGACTTTGATCCCAAGTAACAAGACAACATCACTCATTTGGAATCTTTGTTCAACTTAACTTCAGATTCTCCGCATGCTCTCTTATATATCGGTTTTCTTATTTAATGTTATTCATTACCTAGAGCCCACAGAGCTAGCCTCTAAACTTTTAAGTAAATCCTACTATAATGAGAGAGCTATGGGGAAACTAAAATTCTTTGATTACAGCATTTCCAGGATGGGCAAAAAGTGCATCACAAACTATGCCTCCAAATTGGTTGAGGAATGGAACTTTGATTGGTTCTTCCTCTCTGCTTTTAGCTTCAAAAGCCACCTCAGAAGAATGAAGAGAAATAATCTTTTCTTTCTTTCTTTGTAGCAGGCTTTATTCTCTTTCATTGAACATTAAACTACATTCAACTTTTTAGGAGATTAATTTGAATTTGAACTTGTCAGATAATTCAAAAATTTACAATATGTACAATTAAAATCTGTTCAACTAAAAATTATTTTTTAAACGGTAGTCATTTCGCGTATTGAAAGAATGTTTTCTTCAATGTAGTCCTGATTCGGTCGTTGTTCCAGTCGGAATGTAGCCAGTTTTCCGTCAGTCTGTCCATGTGTTGTAATCGATTTTGTATCGATTGTTTCCCAATTTTACCTCGGGCGTTGTTATAGAATTTGCCTACTTGAGGCTTGCGTCTTGTCGAAAAAATTGTCTCACTCAGTTTAGAGTGGATGTGCTCGGGCATTTTATCTCTCATGATCTTAATGACTAGAGAAGCTGTGGTATAGTTTGACCATTCAGATGGTGTTGCCCTCTTTAGTTTGTTGTTTAGTGTGTCTCTTGATGTCCTGTTTTTAAAGTCGTTAATTGAGATCCTTAGTGCTTTATAGTGGGCACTATTTATCATTCTTTTGAGAATCCATCTCGTTTCAGTTGATAGCCACACTGATGAGCAGTAATATAGGTTAGAGTAATATTGACTCGTCACAATTTTCAAAAATTGGTCTGTGGTGAATCTTTTCTTTATTCTACGAAGAACCGAGAGCTTCGATCTACACTTAGAAAGGATCGACCTTATTTGTGTTTCCCATTTTAGATGTTCGTCAAAAATGATTCCTAGTACTCTCATGTCGCTTTTGCTCATTATCTTTGATGTACCAATTGTGACCTCTGCTCTTATGGGTGTTTTATTGAAAATAACTACTTCTGACTTGTCTGTGTTGACTTTCATGCCAAGGTTATGTAGGAGTTCGACGTGTTTTTTGGAAATCAATTCCGTTTGTGATAATGTCTCATTTAGGTTGGTTCCAGTAATGATGACATAGCTGTCGTCTGCGTAGCATACAAAATGCTGTACTCCTAATTTATTTTTTAAACCACCACAGTAAAGGGTAAAAAGTCTTGGGCCAAGTGTTGACCCTTGCACACAACCTAAAGGTATCAACGTTTTTTGGGACCGGACTCCATTTATTTCTACTATCGCGCAGCGGTCAGTAAGAAAATCCCTGATAATGTGTGACAATCCACTAGAGATTTTACCTCTCAGCTCTTCCTCCAAGACATCAATTCGTAGGAGGTCAAACGCGGCTGATAAATCTATTGAATATACAATGGCATGTTCTCCCTTGTCGAGTGCCTCAGCAATGATGGATTGAAGTTCAATCGCGGCCGTTTCGGTCGAGTGGCCTTTCCTGAATCCATGTTGCCAACTCCCTTCCATACCTGAGGTCTCTTCTTGCAGACGTTGCATAACGAGTTGTTCATAAAGTTTGCTAATTGATGGTATATAAGGCTTCTTTTTCAAGTGAACAACTTTCCAGGCTATTTTTAGGCCTTAAATATCCATTCAAAATTGTAGTTGACTAAATCTTACACTTGGCTGTATTTGTGGCAGTTCGGGTATAAAATCATAAGTGATGAAACATGTATGAAATATCTTTCTGATAGACAGATAAGTTTGAAAAGGCCCAAAATGTTAAAATTTCAAAGTGAAGCTTTGGTACGTGGTGAGATTTAGCATATTAACAACCTTTTTGTTGATCATCTATAACCCTGAATTTAAGAGAACACTTCTGAATCTTTTTAGCAGAAAAAATCAAGTTACTTTGACTACTCATATTTTCAAACAAATTCACCACACAGTAGGAAGCAGGGCAATCCATCTCATTAAAATGACCACCCTGAGCTGCCACCAATGATTTCCAAGCCAAAGCCAAGAATGCATAGAAATACAATGTGATTCAGACCAACTGCTGCCTCTGAAATGTAAATTGGGATAGGTTTTTTTCAAAACTAATACTTGGAGTGTAATTGAATATGAGTGGAGGATGGTTTTCTTTGCAGAAAATTGCAAACATTTGATGGTTTTTGGATCTCTTAGAGAAAGGGTTTAGAAATGCACATGAAAAAGATTGACCACTTACAATCCTTAAGGTAAATCTATACATGTTTGATTCAATGTTTGGCTAATAATTTAGAAAAGGGGCCTGCTGAAATCTGATGCTTGAAGAAACGATCTGGTGTTCAATCCTATCAATCATTCACCCTGTGGTGCAAAACAGTAAAAAAGAAGTCTTCCTCAAAATAAAATCTTTTAGTGGCTTAATAACCATGACAAGGAAAAGTTGAATAAGTTCATTCAATACATGAAGTTTCAAAACAAATTCAATCTATACTTTATCACAATTTTCAACAGTTCATAGCAGGGTAGAACTACTTGCTGCGTGATATTGCGACAAATTTTGTAACTACTAAGTTTTGAGCTATCTTTGAGTCTTAGGAGACAAAACTTTATGCCAAGAAAAACTAACATCAATCCACTTTCAAATTAATATGGTTTGCTTCTATCTCCTACCCTCTCAAAATACCAATTGAAAATTCTTTATGTTTGAAAAAGGTTTCTGGCAAGAGCTGATGTTTGCATTTGTAATTTTTTATCTTCAGCCCCCTCACCACTTCTCCCCTGTACATCACATCCTCCCTGTCTGTTATTGTCTCTCATCAGCTTTTGTGCGTGTCTTCCACCAAACCATGTTTTGTGTACAACAAAAAGTTAGTCCAGGGCGGTCAAATATTTTTTTAACAGAGATAGGATGAAGGGTGAGGGGGTAATGGAAAGCAGAATTAATAAAACCTGGGTTGACATATTTCACCGGTCAAATGGAAAACAATATCATGTCTTCTAAAATGTCAATATTGACACAAAAAATGATCCATTACATGGAAGGCAATTAAAAAGGGGCAACTTTTTCCTCCTAAAAAATCATACATCAAAAGGACAAAATGGAATTCTTTAAGTTTTTGATTGATAAAATAGCCATTCTGCTTTAGGTAGATGCTGAAACACCCAGGATTGTTAAAGTAATTTCTCAGTTTTTTCCATGATTGCTATGGCATGCAACCCAAGCTGGATGGATAGCTTGCAGGGAATTGAATTAATTACTCAAGAGTTTTGGCTTTTATCGTTTTCTAGTTTTTGAATTAACCATTTTCAGATGATAAAATACGTAAATTACACCATATCAATCATTCACATCAAAATACCAAGATCCCAAGCCTTATTTGACAAAAAAATCAATGATAAGCTTGATGAAGTGCAAAAGCTCTTTAAATAACATTCTACGACTTTCAGCAGTTTTAGCTCAAAACAAGATACAAAATATGACTGAATATATTTCAGAATCAAAATAAAAAGTTTCAGAATCAATTTTTTTGTGAAAACTTTCTATTTTTATGTCAAAATTCTAATTTTGGAACTATTTTTATTTTCAATCTCCAATTGATTTCCGGAAGCTGGTCCATCAAAAGAGAATTTCTTCCTCCCCTGGCTGCCCATAAAATTTCCAACCTCATTGAGATACAACTAGTCCAAGCCTGGGGCAAAATACCATCAGACTACTGCCCTGTTTGACATGATGTCAACCACAGATAAGCCATTTCCCCTCATTTTTTTCTTTCGAGAAAAAGGACAATTAACTCTTTTCATTCATTGACTCTGTTGACTCAAAATACCCTGTGTTTGTTCGCATCAAGATTTGACAGAATAATATGAAAATATTACTTGTCATATGATGTTGCCTTCAGAAAGATTATCTTTTACTTATGAGAAACCATATGATATGTTTCAAAAACAAAAGCAGTGCTGAATTTGAGGAGAAGCATTTCCAAAAATTTTCAAATTTAAAAAGGGGTAATTATCATTGCATAACCTTGTCAGCCTCGAGCAAAATCAAGTTTTGAACAAACTTAATGGTACCCTTTATGGGCATAGTTTGTAAAAGACATCAGATTCAAACTTGATAAGCCATTACAAAATGTGTCTTGAAATATTCTTTACCCTCTGGCTCCGGCTTTCGATGTACCAACCAAAGTGTATGTCAGAAGTTTGTTGATTCATACACTGGTCATTATAAAATTGTCTGAAAATGTTTGAAAAGTCAGGAGAATGAATCCTCAATCCTTTAAAGTATCGTAAATATAGGATTGGTAAAATGCTGAGCATGGCTAAAATTTCGAGATTAGTTAATCACATTTTAATCTCAAAAATTGAGACAATTGATCATTGCCAGAATAAAATTTCAAATTACTTTGTCAATAAAATTACTTTTTATATTTCAGCTCTTTATTTTGTCAAACGTTCCTTCTTTATTTTTGTAAATTTGCTCTTCAAAAAATATCTTTTATTATATGGCATGGACAGTATAGTTGTGTCAGCATAAACTTCACATAATAATCCCTAAAAATGTCTTCCAACTTTATTTTATTGGCAAACCAGGGCTGGCAGAATCAGACTCTTCTTTATGAGCTCATTTGGTAGAGCACGGGGACATTGCTTGATCTGAGGACTTTACATCATTCTAGTTGGGTAATATAGTTTTTCCTTCATTGCGAAACAAATAACATTTGTGCCCAGACATTACACTTTTTATCTATGGCTGGTAATACCTAAGATAAAGAGGGACAAAGATAAAAAGTCTCAAATATTATTAAAGAAGCAGGGCTTAACTTTTTCTTTTTAAGTCTGAGAATAAGCTATTCATGCAAGTTTCAGTCTTAGCCAAGTGAAATCTAAAAGCTCATTGCTAAATATTTCATTTCAGGAATCATGGCTCAGGCACCTAGTAGACTTTTCACAATTCTGACATGAGAAAATGTAATTGTACGGTTCCCAACATCTCTTTTACTGGCGTTTACGCTTCATAATTTAAGATAAGTCTTTGGTCTTTGAAAGCAGCAAGTTAATGGGATAGAAACATGAAAAGAAGGATGTTTTGTCTAGAATGAGTCATTCCCTGGTGCTGCTGCCCATGGATATTTCTGGGGGGACGAGCAGGTGAGAATTCCTTTATTCACCTACATTTTCATAATGATCATAATTGGTCTTCTTGCAAAAAAAATTCAAGATAGCTACTAAACTATTTCATCAATTAAAATCTGCTTCTAGGGACCTAATAAAAAATAATCAACTGTTCAAAAACTGAGCTGCATATTTTTCTGGTAGTTTACACCTCTACCCTAAAAAATTTTCATATTTTGAACTTTTTATTTAATCCACAGAATATTTACTGCACATAAATTTAACACAATTTATTTAAAAGTGATTGATAAATTAATCAAATCTTTTCCGGTCCAACCAAAAAAAAAGCACAAACTAGCTATTATTTGGTAAATTAATGCAGCTACAAAAACATGAAGAAATAATTTCCACAATCTTTTACAGAATATGAAAAGTGGTGGACAATTGTTTCATTGAGGAATTCTTTTGGTTATTTTTTGGAATTAAGCTGTTTTGTACATGTGCAAAAATTTCATATCAATTCGTTTGAAAATTCACAACTTACAAAAATGAGGAGCAAAAATATTGAAAACCGCAGTCTTTTGGATGTCTGTCAAAGTTTTGTTTCTATAATAAAAGTGCATTGTCAGTAATCAGATACAGAATTTTGTAAAGCTTGACTGAAATTTCCACAAATCTTAGGCACCTACAATTTTTTGTGAAAAAGGGCTAAAAATGATTCCATTTGCTAAGATGATCTCAACCAGCAGTTTTATGGTGGATGTTAGGGTTATTGAAAAAAGTTTAGCATGTCACTGGTATCATGCAAAGGGGGGATAACTTATGTTTTAATTTACATTTTGGTCAACAAATTGCCTTCTTTTTTGGACAAAAAATGGGCATTTTTGCAACAACAACTCACCATTTTTGGGTTAAAGGTAGAAAATACGAACACTTTTAAGTAATTAGTTGTGTTTTCAAAAAGAGGAACATTTCAATTGGAGTAGTTTTGATCTTCACTAAAAAAACACGCACTCAAAGGACTTAATTGTATTGGACTGAAGTTGTTTAGATTCTAAAACTGGACCAAAAATGTCAGGGCAAGTATTGATATGACACTGGCAATTGGGGTTGAGCATCCACTTCCTGTCATTGGCTTCTGCACTGGATCTGAAATGAGAAAAAAATATCAATAAAAAGAAGACACACAGATCAAAAGGTAATCCAATAATATCCATAGATTTACTATTTATGACGGCAATATTTAAGTAAAAATATAGCCTGATCATTATTGGTGCTGAAAAAATTCAATATCCTTCTATGATTTTCAATTGTAAAAGATTCTTTAACTTTTAACAGACTATTTAGTTTCATTAAAAAGCTCATATTTTCTTTTCTATGTTTTACAAAATATCAAGTAAGTTGTGTCTAACCTGCTCCTCTTGTAGCAAACTGGAAGGTAGAACTAAAGTCACTGTAGCCATAAGAGTTATGACTTGAGATCCTGGACATGTAAACACTAGCTGGAGCCAGGTCAGCAACCATATAGGTTCTTAAAAATCAAAGATATTTCAAATTCCATGGAATCATTTGTGTAAATATCAGAAATATATACCCTGTGTAAATGTTGTCTGAGTTTGGAACTGGATAAGCATCAACTTCTTCCTCAGACCACGACTCATCTTGAAGTCCTTTATATTGCACTTTGAATTTGGTGATTGGAGACAAACTTCGAGAGTCCCATTCCAAGCTGAATCGGTCATACTCTGGACCTTTGGGGTCAGACCTTATTGAAGCCAACTCAGCTTTACCTGTAAAGAAAAGAAAAATTTATAAATTTTTGTTAATCATAACTTTGATTATAGCCATGAATGAGGTTAACAGGTTCCCTTAAAGTCACTTAATGGTTCTTGGAAATGCAAGAAAACATCTCTTAGTTTCTTTGTTTACTTTGAAAAGTGTAACACATTTTAAAAATTTCAGTTTGCAGATGGAAACTTGCAACTTTTATTCTCTCCTGAGAGTTTCAACAACAACTTTGAGCAAAGAGAGGGTGTAAATATTGACATACTAATGAGAAACTTGAAGTGATGGAAAAATTAACCCATTTGTCACCTTCCCTTCACATCAACTTACACCAACTTTGCCACTAATTGCAATAATTTTTGTCAAAATTTTTATAATTTTACAAGGTTAGTTTCTACTTAGTTATAATAGACAATCATTTTATTAAAACTTCTTTTTTTGCAACAAAAAATATTTCTAAAATCAATGTATTTTTTGTATAAAAGTTTCTTTGCGCCATCTAAACTCAGACCAAGGGAACTTATAATCAAGTTTAGAAGGAAGAATTAAGTTTGCAGCTAACTTTAGCAATGTATTTAGAGCTGTTGATGAATTCTGACAAATATCTTTAAAAAGACATAGTGATTGAAAACATTCAGAAGTCTTTTGATTTCAATTATGAAATCAAGAAAGTTTTCATTATGACAGACTTAAATTGATTAAATGTTTGTTTTTTCTTCCAAAGTCTATATCCCATTTCCATAAAGTCTATTTATTGCTTATCATTTAACCATATTCCCCCTCTTTTTCCTAGTTTTTTTGGGATAATGTGAATCAACTCATCGGCGGTATAGCATACCAGTGAAAAATGATGTGAGACCAAACCAGATCAATCAGTTATACATAAAGAAAGTACTAATGGTTCTGCACAATACTCTTGGGATCACCTTTTTTCATCTCTCTCAAGAATGGCTTGGACTACAAAGAAGTTTTTCATACTTATACCCTTTAAATATTTACACTTTACACCTTTAAAAAAAGTGAAGGCTCTAACTTTGTAAAGTCATACCAACATCTAAACAATGAAAAGGTCATCTAGAAACTTAACAGCTAGATCTAATTCCAGCACTTTGTTTGATATATTTAATTTAAAGAGGAAAACATATGATTTTACTATAATTCACACAAGACTAGGATGTTGTTGCTTAAGCAAGTAGCATTTTTAGGTTCTAGCTTGCAATTATATTTCTTTAGTTATTAGTTTGACAGATTTTCAATATATTTTGACTTGGAACTACTGCCCTTGTTCCGTGAATCGAATTACAACAAACTAAAGCTTTTTCATTCTTGACACTTAATTGACACAAAGAAATAAACTTCACCGAAGAATTGCCAATGTTTTGTTAAAATTTTGAAATAAATACTGCATGCTATGTTTTCAACAACCACACCTTCATGGCTCTTAAAAGATAAAAACACTTAAATGAGGAGGGATATATCATCTTTCCCCTTTTAAGAGCTTGGATTAACTCCAGACCCAAAAAACTTTGAAAAACTGAAATGAAACTTGATGCTTGTCAAAATGAGGGTGCTCATAGGCATTGTCTCTAGGGTGATTTTGCACCCATACCTTAATTCTGTGTGGTTAATCTGTGGAATTAAGCTAATTGATGGAAGAATGGCTTTTAGGGAAGCATCAATCAAATTATATTTGCAAGGAACAAATTAAACAAAAGATTGTGCATTAAATCTTTTTAATTAACACAAAAACCAAATCAACTTTTTGCTACAAATCGTGATAAAAATCCAAGAGGAAGTTTTTCTTTGTGTGACATAAAATACATTACTTTGCATTTTCTGTCAACTGTCGGTTAATATATTAACCTACATTTTGAGCTTTCCTACCATTTTAAAAGTCAAATTTACTTATAGAAGAATGAACCTGAATGCTGGACAATATTCAACCCACAGAATAGAATGACTAAACAAAATTTTTCATCCATTAATGTAATTAAGGTTGGCATTATGATGCAGTTTTTCCATCAGAAAGAACTGAAGTTATGTATTTTGGTATACAAAAAAATGTCCTTTTCTTATACAAATAACGTTTTCAGTGGTAGAAGTGTTGATTAGTCATGGTGATTCTGTCTGAAAATGATCAGCTGAATCAATTATTTCATATTTTTGTCAAACATTTTGAAATCAGCTTAAAAAATTGCTGACAAAAAAGTTGAAAGCAGGTCAAAACAGTTTTAGCAGTTGAGTTCCCTGTTGGTTTGCCATTTGGTCAAAATGTTGCCCAGAGGTGTAAAAAAATGCTGAGAGATCAAAATTTGGTAAAATGGTGTCAGTCACACCATCTCCATCTATATTCTTTAAAAATCAAAGTGTACTACTTCTTTGAACTTTGTTTGAAGAATTTTTCAAATGAAGTTCATAATGTCGAAGGGTTTGTAAACCATAAAGCCAAAAATCATTAGAAATAAGACCTTTTATTTATGGTTAAGGAATTTTACAGATAGTGTGATTAGGAAACAAAAATTTAGCCAAAGAATTCAATTAGTTTTACCACAGAAATAATGTGCCAAATGGAGTTTTTCTAACGTCTGAAAAGTCTGCATGTTTGACAGAATGAAGTTTTACAGTTCTTATAATGTGTGAAAAGCAATTTTGTAAATGTTGAATATTTCCTCGATGTTCTGCTACCTCAGGTTCGACACATCTTGTTTGAATTTGGCAAACAAAATGCAGATTCATTTTACTGTGCAAATAGAGCCTTACATAAATGACTGAGTTGAAAATAGTTCTTCCCTAATCTTTTTTAGTGCCCTTTTCAAAGCCTTAAGATAAAAATTTTCAGATCTCCTTTTTGCATCATGAACTTCAACTAGGTTTTGAATTGATCCAGTAACACATGATTGTTCATAATTTATAACTATCAGACACTTTTTTCACCCTACATGCACACAGACAGTCTGGCCATTTGGGATACATAGATATGAGACAGACTAGATGTTGAAAAATAATGTCAAATTAGATTTAATTTGACTTTTCAATTACTAGGCCAAGAGCAAGGAAAAATTAATTTCATGTAGTTATTTGTATGTGATATGAAAGAATTTTTTTGTGCTCCTCATGACAAGAACTAAGTTTTGAAAACCTCCATAATTTATTTCACAATAATAAATTACATCTAATCAATTAGATTAAAAAGGGGTTTTGTACACCACGTTCCTTTGTTGCAGGAAATAAAGTCACAGTTTGATAAAATTAAATGCCACATTTCATCAAGACAAAGAACCTTTTGTAACATTATCTAAAATTGTTACTTAAAAAGACAATTTTGTTTTGGCTGTGAAGAGTAGAAAAACAAAAAGACATTTATTCTTTGCAGTTGATAAATGATGATCAAGGGTAGTGGCATTTACACTTATTTGTTAGGTTAAGCTCAATTTGGCCCTGATATTGGTAATCTTAACTTCTTTTTCTTGCTCATATCATGATAAAATTTTCGATTAGTGAAAGTGGCTATAGTGCCAGCCTTTGGATCTCAAGTCGCCCTTGATAAGAAAATTTATTATCTAAATGTCTTACCTGTTACAACTGTACTCTTTTTATCTTCTCCATATTGATTTTGAGCTTTGCATGAATAGGTTCCAAATTGTGACTGATCAACGTTGGGTATGGTAAGTGTGTGACGGTTTCCTCGGTGGTCAATTGTGTAAGAAGAAGATTCAAGAATTTGCCCATCTTTGTACCATGTCATTTCAGCTCTTGGCGATGAATGAACAATACAAATCACCTCAATGTTGTCCCCCTCAGATGTATGAATATAGGCAGCTTCATTCTCAATCTCAGGAGCATCTGCAATCCAAAAACATATAATTAAACATCCTTCATAAAGTTAAGGAATTGGTCCATAGCAACCTTGAGTTTAGACAATCAACGGTTGGCCTGCTGACCGTTTAAGAGTCATTTAAGCAAAGTGATTTGTAAATCTTACCCTTTCAAAACCAACTGACCCTTTCTATTCACTAACTCTCAATCTTGGAGGCCATTGAGATTCATCAGTAAGTAATCAAGTTAATGTTTTGAAGGAGGTGTTTCTGGCACCAAAAGCTAACCAAGTGGGCCAGAATCTTCCTCCTCTTCTTTTTTATCAAATTAGGATAGGTCAAATTAGGGTTGCACCTTTATACTAATTTCAATGACCTCAAAGTTCGATGATGAAAAGTTTTCCAAATCGGATTGATTACTCAATTCTTGTCAAGAAACTACATTTTTCTTTTATTAACAATTCTCGCAGATTCAAAAGATGTAGTTCAATTATTGAAAAATTTTTATGTCTTATTTTTAGAAAAAATAAGTCTTGATTATGTCATTCTGGAGTCTTGATTTTGGCTTAGATCTTAGCTTAACAAACTTCTTTACTGTTGCCATAGTTTACCCAATCTTTATCTAATATTAAGATTGTGTGATTTCTTAAATGTTTTAATGCATTAAACCAGTTTAGTGTTGTGTGTCTGATTTCATATTGAACAAACAAAAGTCAAAAAGCTAAAATAGGTTGCTTGTGGTTTAAGATTCCCAAAGGATCAAACCTATATAGCAAACAGAATTCAAAACACAAAAAAATTACACACAGTACCAAAATATCAATTTTTCTTTTGAATGATTTCAAAACACAGAGTACAACAAAAAAGGTGTTAAATCACAGACTAGAGATAAAATTATTGCAATAAAGAGTTGTTCTTCCAATCTATGCTATAATTTTGAGCATAAGTTGCATCTTAAAAAGCATCAAGAGTTGAATATTTAGAGAGTCAGTTTCATTCTTTTTCAGATCCCTATAACACAAAAGCACTTTTCAATATAATGTCAGACAACATGACTGCAAAGTACAAGTGACTCTTAATCTGCAAAACAAGACAAAGATAAAAAACTTCATCAGCAAAGTTCTCTGCAGAGTCCACTAAATCTTCGTGAAGCAAATCATTATTCTTATTTACCAAAATGACCCCCATTACCTTTTCTCCTGAGGCCAAGTAATACTTCAACCTTTAATCCAATTTTTCAGTTTTTATGGCTGATATCTCTTTCAGACATGGTAAAAACTGAGATATTATTGCCTCAATTATTTTATTTTTTCCCCCCAACAATTATGATCGGAAAGTTTCAGAGGATTTGGGTCAAAGAGTTGGAATCTTATAAGCAAAGATAAAAAAGTTCATAAGTTAAAGCATTGTAAGAGACAAAAACCATCGCAATAAGCCTGAACAGAAAACTTTTGAGTGGAAATTCTGAACTTTGCCATGACCATGTTCCATATTTGGTAAGTGGTCTTGTGAGGCAGGAAATGGAATTTCTATACCCAAAGTGCCTTGAGGTTTTTTCTTCAACAAAGAAGTTTCCAAACAACAAGAAGTACACAATTTGGGTGTAGCATCATTTAATATTAAGTCAAAAAACTTTCAAGGCAAACATTAAGATTGCTTTTTACACACCCAATCACCTGTTTGGTCAATTATCAGAACCCAAATTCCTTATATGATGGTTAGCCACCCTGATTGACATTGAATTAATGGTTGCAGCATCATATTGGTCATGGAAGATTACTTAGAATGAAATACCTCAATGTTCATACTATGCCATAGGCAATCCATTACCACAGGTTGTACTGATGACAAATTAGCGTTCTTAAAGTCAAAGAAGTAACTCGGATTGAAGGTCCATGGAATTGGTAAAAGACCAATAAATTACTGTTGGGTAGATTTAATCAAACTTATTTCAAGTATAATTTTGAGAAAAAGAGTTAGTTGATGACTTTAAAGTTACTTTTCAAGCAGATTTTTGATAAAATGAAATATAAAGTATTTTTGCATGAAATCAGTAGTAATATTCTGCAACTACTTTTTTTGTCAAACAAGTGACAAATCAAAACTAATTACTAGCATATGTGAGATCTTTCGACTCTCTCTCAGCACAATATCTTCAGAGGCCAAATAGTTTTCTCATTAATTTGTATGTGTTGTCAATGAAAACAATTCCTTTATTTTTTTACACAAATGATATGCTGTTTTGCTTGTTACAAAACACTGGGTGTTGAGATCATCTAAAAGTCAATACATTTTTTTGCCCTTCTTCTTAAATATCTTTGCTGAAAGGTGGAAAAAATATTGTTGTGCTCTGCAGCGGAGAATTCAATTACTTTATGTCCAACAAAAACTTCCCTGGACAAACAAAAAAGTCAACAGACAAACATGAGCTTTTTTACCAAATCATCTTTTATCTTCTCAAATGAATGAAAATCAAGCGGATGTTGAGGAATCCACACAAAATAAATAAAAATGTTCACTTACGTTGTACATCGAGTTTAATACTCGCAGTGCTTGGTTGGCCAAATCCATTATCAGCTGAGCAAAGGTAATGTCCTGAGTGGTGACGGGTCACTGAGGTAAATGTCACTGAGAGTCCTCGAATGCTGTCCTCACCGCCGGGCATTTTACGTTCCTTGCGGTGCCTGAATTATGATAAAAATGATTATAATTCTCAAATTTGTGCTAGATAACCCTTTCCTTGTTTTTGAAATGCCCAGTTGCACAAGGGAAATGGCTGAAAAAAAGTACCCCAATTTTTTTTGGCTGGTCTACATAAAGTTTTTTAAGACCATTGAGAATTTGGGGGTTGGTATGGCCAAATGGTGATTCCAATTGTGCTGAGCAACAAAACATTCAAGAATTTATCCCTTATACGACAATCATTTACCCCTAATAGCCAAGATTTTTTATATACTCAAATTAAATCTACAATCAGAAGTTTTGTTGCTCCAAATTGAAAAGAAACTGATAATGCTAACATCAACAAGCGATAGTTTTTTCTCAAAAGGACCAACCTCTAAAAAGTATTTTTCAACTGAAGATGCCAATTGTTGCCAAAACAAAAAGTTGAAATTTACCAAGGGAAAATGGCTACCTATTTCAAACAAACCTTACAAAAACTGCTTTGCCTATTCTTTTTCTTCAGACAAATCTATTTCTTTGAAAGTTTAATTATTGTTGCATTCAACCAATTTTGAAAATGATTATTTGGTTAATTAAAAATGTAAAATTCAATAGTTTCAAAGAAAAGAAATAAGCAAAGCCTCTTTGTGCACCTGACTTAATGATCTCTCAGTAGCAAAAACTTGAGATCATTAAAAGAGTTATTGGATTCAAAATTTCCAAGCTAGGTGTTGCTCAAATGTAAAGTTTTGCTTTCTTGGGTTTCCATGATCAATAATCAGCCAATAGATACAAAATAGGTGAAAGGGGTCGCTGTAGCCTAATGGTTAGAACAACTGACTGAGAACTGAGGGACTGGGTTTCAATCCACGGTCTGGGCAAAATCTTTGACCCCTGGATTTACCTTAATTAATAATTTCTAGTAGATGATTCTCACAGTCAGAATTGATTGTTGTGCAAAAACTTGATTAGAATTATCTCTTATACTCATTTATTCACAGTTATCAAGTTGAAAATCAAGTGACTTTAAGACACAACTTTCAGTCAAAAAAGAATTGTTGTAAAGTCAACACTACTCTCATTAACATGATTGAGTGTTAGAATAATCAGTTCTTAACACAAGCTAAAAAAATCATTGTAAGTGTTAATTCATAAGTTTGCATTTTCCCATCTGATTTCTCAATTGCTACGCCAATAAATCAGTCTAAAAATCATTAATTATCTTACCAAGTAACTTCAGGTGTGGGGAATCCATGAGTGACCTC
>Ga0194133_10005670_pt1 | contig 15809 bp, 13 predicted proteins | sample TA2KigOf40mmetaG_FD_155448 | JGI IMG/M metagenome (GOLD analysis project Ga0194133, IMG submission 155448) | Freshwater microbial communities from Lake Tanganyika, Tanzania - TA2015055 Kigoma Offshore 40m | ecosystem: Environmental > Aquatic > Freshwater > Lake | place: Tanzania: Lake...
AGAGAAAAGTTTACCAAATAACATTTTTTGTTCGAACATTTAACTAAAAATGTTTGAAAATGTTATGTCAATATAAACTTTCCTCTAGCTTTAAAATTGACAGAGCCATGAATTTTTTAAGTAGGCAGGTTGCTAGGGAGGGTTAGGTATTTAACCCCGCACAAAAAATACCTGTCTACCTAATTTTATTAATTTTCCCAATTGTAAGGGTCTCGATTGTGGAGTACAGACTGCGAGGGTAAAGCTCTTGCAACCTATCAGTATAAAGATTTGCTCCAAGGAAAACAGCCTGAGGGTTTCTTGGATGAAGATTCAGGTCTTTAATTCTAAGGTCTGTCTTTTTTAACATTTAAGATAAATTTTTAACATTTGCAGCTGATGGAAAATTTTTCACATTCAACAAAACTTCAAAACCTTTCCGGAATCACTTCTTCACGAAAATGTTCGAGTTGGAAGGGGGACAATATTTCATTTCATTCAACAAAAAGTTGATTTACTTTTTTGATGCTTGTCAATCTGATCTCGTTTACTTCTTTGAAAGAAGGTTTGGAGAAATTGTAGATGTCTACTTGGATGGGCTAAACATTTACGTTCTGGGAGCAAGTGGAACCATTTTGAAATATAGAGTATCAATAGATCAAAGCCAGGAAACTTTTTTGATGGTAAAGTTGAAATATCTTGTTTGAAAATGCTTAAAATAAATTTTGAATTGTTTTAGACCAGCGAAATGCAAAATATCGCTGATAACTACTTTTCATCTGAAGAGGAGATTGTAGATGAGAGCAAAATTTCTTCCTTTGATGCTCTCCAAATGGAAGATTTTTCAGCCTCGGCAGCTTTTTTGTCTAGAAAAGTTACAAAAAAGACTCGAAAACTGTTGGGCAAAGCTTCACATCGTATCCAACAAACAAAAAGTAATGTCAGTGAAATCTTGGATGATATGTATGCAGAGTCCGTTGAACAATCAAAAACATTAAGAAAAATTGAAAATATTATTGCCATTTTAAAGGTTAGAAATTTAATACTTTCTACAAATCTAAAAAAGATGTGATAGTTTTAAAAAATCTTTCCTTAGGGAGAATCTTCTGATGGCCAAGAAAAATTCTTAAATCTTGTCATGGAATTGGATAAACATTATTTGGAATCCTACTTTCAACCAGATGATTTGCAACTTGTGAAAAAGACTGTCAATCAAGTTATCAAATCAAGATTAAAAAATGAAATGAGCTGGACATTGCCAAATGGAAATGAAGAATTGGAAATATCTCCCAGTAATCATGGCCATTTTGAGATTTTCACACAAAAATAACTTTTTAAAGCAAATTTCTTTACCTTTTAGCTGTTGCTGAAATCCTTGTCTCAGTATACTCTGACAATGACAACCAACTTTGGAATTTAGATCAAGAAGTCGCAAATTTTGTAATGAGCAATTCAAAAATAGTGAATCCTGATGACTTGTTTGAATCTCTTGGCTCAAACTTCTACAATACTTGGTCTATCTTGGTTAAAAAGCGGCTTCAAGTTTTGTCTGGTATATACCTCCAAACATCGTTAATTTGTAAAGCTTTAAATAATAAAAAATATCTAGGTGACAAAGTGTTGTTGAACTGTGTGCCTCAGGATTCGAATCTCACTAGAATTTCCAAAATACTTTTTGATCTGGATGTTTACAGCAGTTCTCTTCCAATGGTTTTTGAGACACCCTTTCAATTCATTAACTTGGTTCTTGTCAAAAATGATGTTGAATATTTTAAAAACCTGATTTTGTATCAACCAGAAAAGTCCATTTCTGAAAGTTTGTTCTTTTGCAAATTATTCTTTTTTTTGTTATCTTGAAAGTGAACAATGTAATTCTTTTTCATTTTAGAACCAAATTGCGAAACTATCATTACATTCATGGTAAGCAACATTCTTGGTTGTCAGGTATCAACCTTTGAAGTCAATAAAAAAAATTGGATTTACAGGGCCAAATGGTTGTTCAGTTTTCAAACTATCCAGATGAACTTTCTCTTCTGGATACCTTGATAACTAATGAAACACTTTTGGAAATCTTCAGTAGAGGCTTTTTCCAAATCTGTACCAAGCAGGATCCATTTCTTAGGAAAGAGTTTATAGAAAATATTGGATTTCTTATTTTACAAGCATTTATTTTGAAAAAAAGAGGTAAGATAAAATAAATAGAATCATTGCTTATATAGTGAAATCCTAAAAAGAAATTTTTAGAAGCTGATTTTACACTTGGATTTTGCATTTCAACATCCTTCTGGTCCGGATTCTTGCATGCTATGAGCTTTCATTCTGCAGATCATAATATAAGGTGAAAATTTTGTAACTTGTTTTTTCTTCAGTTACTTTCTTGAAAACTTTAATAGACCATTTAATGTCATTTAAAGATGGAAATACTTTCCAATGATTTATGATCATGCCAACCTACATGATATTGAGAATCTTGGATACTTTTCTTCTCCATCAGAATGTCAAAAACTGTTAGATTATCTCATATCAGAGAAGACAAAAAGGCCAAAGTTTACCTTTGAGGATGCTTGCTTTGTGATGGTAAAAACTATTGGAGTAAAAAGAGCAATGGATATTTTGATGGAAAAGAGTAAATCACTTCCAAGAAAGACTTTTTCTGCAAGGTATGCAAAAGCAAATGTGTTATTTAGTTTTACAAAATTTTGCTGAATTTTATTTGTAGGTTTTACCGCCATGTTTTACGTTTGTCTTTGGCTGATGCAAAAGTATCCAGCAATTCTTCCAAATGTATTAATCCAAATAGTACATTTGGCTCATAAATAAGCACACTCTACAATTTTTCACCTTGAGAATTTGATATCCTTCAACCCTAGAGGGCATTGAGGTTCAAATCATGCCAAGAACCTTTCTGGAAATGAAACAGAGGACTGTAATTTGTCAAAAGGTCGGGTCTTGGCTGGACTTAAAATAATGTAACCCTAACAAAAGAGCTCTAGTTTTCACACACAGTTAATCATCCAAAACTCAAATGCCCCTCATACTATATTCTTAAGAGACCTGCCTCACTCTGAAAATTTCTCTTATGCCTATAAACAGCCTAACAAAACACACTATAAGGTATCCTATTCTCTCATATAGCTAGCATACACCTAAAAAGCTTATCAGGATTTTGTATTTGTATTTGGCAGTACACATCCATCTCATAACAATAAAAAAATATTATTAAACATTTTTAAAAGCTGGGTCAGAATGCCTTGCATCTAGAGATGGGCCCTGTGACCCGACCCGACCCGATCATACTTTTGTCTGGCAGTAAATAAGAAGCCTACCCATCTTTGACCCGGGTACTTTTCAACCTGACCCAATGAGATTTGTTTTGAACCGAAGGGAAAAAAATTGAAAGATTTGAGATTTTGGGGGGAAAATTTTCAAACCCAAACCTAATACAAAGATGGCTGACCCAACCTGAGCAACAAAAAATTGACCCAACCCGTGTCAAAAATTTTAGACCTGGACCCTTCACTACTTGCATCCAGATGCAGACATCCTGATGTACTGGCAGATAAAACACTTTCAAAATCTCTTTTCACAGTTTTAGGTTTATCTTTTAGGATTATCTGCTAGCGTTGAATTCTTATTTTGAAGTGTGTTTTTTAGATATTTATGAACAAGGACATTTTTCTTCGTCAACTGACAGTTTAGCTCTGCTCTCTGTCAATGCAAATTGGTAAAAACTTAAGTCAAAATTAAGTCTTTGATAGGAAAAGCTATATTAATATGCTCTTAGAGTTGTAATTTTTGCGGCTCCAAAAGACTACTTTGAAAAACTAATCTGAAAAAGTGACTGAAAATTTAAAATAGTCGATGAGAGGTTTTGAGAAGAAAAAGTTATTGTTACACAATTTACAAAAATACGCATCTTTTGTGCTAAAATTTTAGAATTCAGAATTGAACTTGTTTTTAATTGAAGTTCTGAAACGCTTTTTTTTAATATTTTATGGCTTTTTAGCTTGCTTTACTTTACTTTAAATCGTTTTTTTCATAATGAAGTTACTTATTAAAAGATTTGATGTGTTTCAGAAGTATTTTGACACTAAATAAAATTACCTATTCATTTAATATTAATGTAGAGTTACTCTCGATGCAATCACATGAGTGAATGCAAAGATGAGAAAGCGGCTAACCCATCTCGAACACTAATCCTTTCTATAGAAATAAAAGACAGATGTGAAATATACTCATAATACTTTATAGGTTAGTTGTTTCAACACTTGAAATAATCACACAAATATAAGAATTATCCTATAAAACGTAATCTAACTATATAACTATATCTACTCTTAGTAACTTAAGTCTAAGCACATAGAGAATAACTAGATAAAGGCATGCAGGCCTTTTATAGACATGTGAGACAGGAGCGTGCTGATCAGAGCGCTCGGGTATCAAACATGGATAAAAGGTTGCGTGATCAAAAGTAATATAGTACCATATCTTAAATCTAAAAGCTGATATTAAAAATATAAGCATGAGAATGAAAAAATTTATATTCTGTACATTCCTTTTGTGGAATTTAGATTGTCTTTCATCATTCCTTGAGTTTGTCAAATAAGCCAAACATATTTCAATGAACATTTTGATTGACTTAATTCAATAAATCATCATTAAGTACTTTTTTAAGATTTGTCAACTATCAATTTCATACAAAGTCATGAAAAATTATCACAGTCTAATTTTTACTCATCTCAATCTGCTTTAAAAGATCCCTCCTTTTTTACCCTCCTAAAATGATTTATTCAACAAGGTGATCCTTTGTTTCCTAAAGAATAATAGTAACAGGAGAAATCATTTGATACTTTTCACATTAATAAAATCTTTTCAAGTCACAGTCACTTTTTTTCTGAAAGAAGATCAAAACTTGAAACTTGATCTATTCAAATTACAACGAAAAATGTGAGAGTTTTAAAAAGGTTATACATTAGGTTTATAATGGATATTTCATGTTATATAGTGGCCTGGTCCATTGAACTGGCCCATACTGAATCTTTTGGTGAAGAAGTTGTTGTTGATGTTGTTGTTGATCACTGACATGTACCTCGTTTACACGCACGCCAACTCAGACAACATTCTGACCCAGAAGAGAGATAGAAAAAGAATGGAATGAAAAAAGGGGGATTGGAAGAACCATTTGAACATAAACAATACCTAAGAGAGTTACTATCCTCCTCATAACTTTAAATTTTAGTGCATATATGAAATCTATTATTTATTGTTGTTTAACATACATCAAAAGGACTTTTGTGGGTGCATGAAAAATATGAAATTTTTCAGCTGAAGAAATTAGGGTGATCCAAGTATCAAGAAAAATTCTAAACATGAACAAGATGGTAAGCTTTTTTTTAATGTCAAGCATCAAATTGAATTTTTAAGTACTTAATTCAAACTTTTCAAAATGTAAAAAGAAGGGATAGTCTAAAATATTTTTTAAAGATTATTTTTCATTGTTATAATTTTATCACATGGATATTAACTTATGTCAATACACAACTGATAAGAAAATTGAAATTGAAAAAGTCTGGTCATCATGCAGTCAAGCACTGAAAAACAAAGTATCAGGTTATTTTAATAGTCTGGAAATGATAGGATGAAAACACTTGTGAGAGATTAAAGAGCTTATTGCTGGTTCCAACTTGATACTTGCATGTCAGTATTTATGTAAATTTCTCCTTGCAAACATTCCAAACTAACTTGAGGTAATTTTAAAGCAATTTATCTTGATTTTTTGCCTTTTTCTCATGACTCATTATTTCTTACAAAATCTTGCTGAAAGGAAACTCTGATATAAATTGTATTATTTTCAGCAAGAAAGTAATTCATGATGTAGTCATACAAAATACTTTTAATTTCTTCAAATAAGCTCAAAGAACCCTTAAAATACAATTAGATACTAATTTCAAAAGTTTGATAAAATAATGAAACAATTAGACTTTATTCAAGATTAGATTTAAAAATTATATGTAGGATCAAGTAATTTTATGATTCTTATTTTCAACATTCTGAGATTTACTTTTTTTTTACTAATATTTCAATCATTTTATGTGCAAAAAAGAGTTGCACTACTTTTTTTAATTCCCAATGTGCCAATGGGATTGAATCAAATCATTGTAAAATATTTGCCTGGGTAAAAATTGTTATCTTGTATCATTTAAATTAAAACCATGATAAAACTTTAATCATTCTTTACAAAATACTGCATTGAAAAGTTCAACCCACTTTGTATAATTACCTTATTTTTTACTTTTTATTTGAAAGACTTAAAAATAATAATCGCAATGCAGATACTTTACAAAAATGCTAATTTCCAAGACAATTTTTTTCTGGGTTTGAAAAAAATCATTTTTGAAGTGCATATAAAACAAAGCTGTAAAAAAGTGAAGCGACGCTAAAAGTAAATATGGAAAGAGGGGGACAAATTCTTAAAGAGTTGCCTCAATTGGTTCTCATGCCAGGTATAGGGGGAAGATGTGATATTAACTACTGCTGTAGCCTGAATGAGTAATATCCAAAAAGAAGTGGTTCCACCATTCGTGGGGACCATTTTTTATACCTGACGCCAAGTGAAAGCATTTATGTCGACCAGAGCAAAAATTATTACTGATTTTGACAGAAGCATTTGGATATAATAATTTCTTCCAGCAAAATTTGTTTGCTTATAATGGCTATTCTTTTTTTTTAATTATTATCACCTTGTATGCTGGCTGATATATTTTGAACTTTTAGTGACTTGAAAGGATGAAAATCATTATCTCTGTCCTTAAGTCTATTGAAATAACTTATTTTGGTTGAGAATTTCTTCTTAAAATCAGGAAGGGTCCATTGAAAAATAGTTACAAAAAACTTTCCAAGTCTTTACAGACTACAATATTGAGTCATGTACTTTGAAATGTTTGAACCACGTTAGTAAAAAGATGAGACCTCCTATATAACTCTTTAAGTACCTGGAATCAACAGAAGTAGTATAACTTGTCAGACAGCAGAGTCTATCTGATATCATTTCAAGCCAGTTATTGGCATCAAACATTAAATATTTTAGAATTTAGATGAGATTTGTGATTGTAATCTTAAGGACTTGAAAAGAGATGGGAAAATGCTTTGAGCTACAGATGATCAAAAATAACAAGCAAAATTAGTTACATCAAAAATTTTGAATTTGTTGCAAAAAATGCATCAGCTTCACTTGTATCCGGAGTTTCAAACCATAATTTTTTGTAACGGAACTTGTTTGTAAATTCCAATCTTTAGATATAAAATGAGATCTGACAAACTGAAGACTCCACTCGAGGTTTCACATGTCAGGCAAAATATTTTCTAAATAAAGTATTTGTCCGTTCTAAAAATCTGTTTATGCATCTAGCTCTCACTCTATGAAAAATAAATCCAAGACAAAAAAAAAGTTTTGAGTGTCAAGTTTTTTCTATGTGGTTAAAAATTGAATTGCTTCAAAAATAAGTTATGCCAAGAAAATGTTTTTCAAATTGTTTAGATAATTGTGAAAAAAAAGGTTTTTCGTGAAACTTACAAAAAGTTACGATTTAAATTTATTTGCAACTCTATTTTTTTCAAAGTGTTGTAAGACTTTTTTTGGGGGTAAAACGAGACTAAATATTTTCAAAAAGATTTTGCAACTGCCCCAAAATTGGTCAAAATTTTACCTGACTTTAAACAGAAATTAAACTGGTAAGGAGTATTAAATTTCCACCATGTAGAAGGGTTCGATCATATTGAAAAAATTCTTCCAAATGAAATATTTATGGCATGATTCTTTAAGGAAAAAGTGCAGAAAGGTGAAGGAAGCTTATTTTGAGAACTGATCTTAATACTAATTGATCAATGCAATTTCTGTTTCTATTGCTTTCTGATTTTTTCACAGATGGTTGAAAAACAATTGATTTCCATCATAAAAATCCTCATTATGAGGTGGCTAATTTGCATAAATTAATAGGATAGGCCCATACCCTCCTTTCCCCCTTCTTCCAATACTCTTAATCTATGAGGTCAAGGGCATCAAGTTGGGTTTTAAGGAGGAAGGCAATAGTGGGGTCAATGAGGGGCTAAACGGGAGTTTCAACACGGGTTGATAGAGCTTCAAAGGGGGTTTCAATGGTGGTTTCTACAATAACCAGCTGGCCCACAGCCAGACTGCTTGCTGCATTTCCCAGGTTGGGCTGTTCTGCAGCCAGTCTTATGCATTCACCCCGCTCAAATATTCAATACCCTCCACCCATCCTATTTCATTTTACCCCAAGGAACAGCCATACCCCCTTCCCCCTTTCCCTGAAGTACGTATAACCGGCCCTGTGCCAGCCCTACCTGTGATAGTGCTACCCGGGACCTGCACAAATAGTCAACATCCTCCACACATCCCACCTCATTTCAACCCCAGGAACAGCCCTCCCCACTCACTACGAAGGGGTGAGTACAGATGGCCAGCCCAACATGGGAAATGCGCCAAGCAGTCTGGCCGAAGGCCAGCTAGTTATTTGAAAATTATCATAGATGCGCACAATTATTTTATTTAAATTGACTAGAAAGGATGGTTTTATTTTATCTTTTTCTTTCAGAAAAGAGTCAAATTGTGTTTTGATATCAATATCCTGAAGATGACATCTTTAATAAGCATGGTAACTGGCTAAGAAAGGAATCAATTATGCAGTAAGTTTGTTACTATATTGTCAGAGCTTTTTAGTCACAAACTAACTGACTTAAAGAATTGAGGCCTACAATTGTGTCAGGACACACTTACACAATGATTGATAGCTTTTAATGATTATTCTAACATTTCTTAAAATATTGACTTTGCAGCAATTGAAAGTTGTGTCTTACTGTCTCTTGATTCTATTGAAAATTATGGAAAATTAATGGGAGATGATTTCTTTCAAGTGATCTGCAGATACACAACTATTAATCCTTAATGAGGTAGTAATCTTTTGAGATGACTCATTAAGGCTCAGCTAGGGTTCACAAATTTTGTTTAGCAAGAGGATGGGAACCCCAATCAGGTCTCACAAATCTAAATAAGTTGGCATGACCATTAGAGCACTGTTCATGACACAAGGACCGCTTTGAATGGGGTTTTTCAGGGGAAATGCCAGGGTAATTATTCCAAAACACAAACCAACTTCACATGATTTGCTAGCTTGGTCTTGGTATCAATTTTGCCACCTCTGGGCTTTGAACTTTTTGTGGAATTTGAAGGCCAAAAAGTTACACAAATTTGAAACTATGGTCTATTGTCCATACAGTTTGTATCAGTATTTTGGGATGTTTGTTGGAGAAATTAAATTAATGGTAAGCTGAAATGGCGATTAAATATTTACTTTATGAGAAAGTTTAAAAAATACTTTTAAATTGCCAAGTATTTTGCTAGTTAAAAGTTTTGTTCCGGATGTTGTGTATGTGATTTGTTAATCGTTTGATGGAAAGTGGCAGGCAGCTTGCAGTTACCGTAGTTTCACTCCTAGCTGAACTAATTTGTCTAAGTTTTTGCTTTTGTAACAATTAACCTACCATCACTTTATATTCATGCCACATGATTGATAAAGAATAGAGAAACAGCAGGCATGATTTGTACCTCAAATAACTTACAACAAAAGTATTCCAATATTTTTTCCTATTTCACATGAGTTTTTTTAGATAAAAGTTCATTGTTCTTGTTGACAGAATTTCATTGGGCAATCTCTTTGCTTCAAGATAATTGATACTTTCATCTTGGAAATAATGCTAGGTTTCGAATAGTTTCATGAACGCAACGATGCAGAGATCTGCTCTAAATTTACAACGATTGTTGGATTTCTTCTTGTCTTTTTTTTGAAAAACTACATTTTAACAATTGAATGAACTGTTGGCAAACACTGCATCCTTCTTTACAGATCAAAAGCTCTATTTTAGTTTGAATTTCTTACATGGAACCTCTTAAAACGCAAGTAATAAATCCTCTCCTGTATGGGTTATTGAATCTTTTGTACATTAAGAAAGATATAAACTAGATGAAAAATATTAAGATTTTTTCATACATATTTAAATAATTTCCTAGGACTTAAGTACAAAAATAATTTTCAACTATGAAGCTATTTTGTTGAGGTTTTGACAATGAAGCAGTATTTACAACAGAGTACTGTTCATTAGAGCTTTGAATGGCCCAATGATTGTGAAAACTAAAGGAGGATGAAGAGCTAATAACAATACTTAGTTAGACTGTGGAGGACAGGCAAATCCCAATAAATTATCTCAAGAGTCCCTTTGGGATCAAAACTTACTTTTGGCTCATTTGAGAAATATTTTCAAACTTCTGTTGATCCTACAATAAATCAATGAAATGGTAGATATAACCAAAACAAAGTATTGATGAAATATATTTTTACCTTTAATTGTTTATCTAGATAACAAGGCCAAAAAGTAAATAATTGTATTAAAAAAGATTGGTTATTAAATTGTGTTGAAACAAAAGAATCAAATAAAAATTAAATTTTGTTATTGATTATAGCATGCACATCTTTTTATTGTGTACCATCCCGGCCAAAAATAAGGCTGTGCAAGCATGTTTGAATGGAGTACTATGATTTTAAGGTGTTTACACATGTTTTATGGGGGTTTATGACGAAATGTGCAACATTAACATATGTATTCTGGTGTGCCACTTGTAAACAGGGGCAATGCACCTAAAAGCGGATGGATACAACTGAAAGTTGGCATACAGTGTGTCTTATTATTGGTAGGGATGCGATGCTAAATTGCCCAACTTCCCAACTTCCCAACTTACAAACTAACTAAAGTTAATGTGAATAGTAGGAAACATTAAGTTTGAATTTTATTTTAAGCTTCATTATTTCAAATAGAATTAAAATAACATTAACTTGATACCTTAAAAGAAGCTAAAAGATGAGAGCAAAAACCTCATTAACCTTTTGAGGTCAAAAGTGCCTCCACTTTGATACCCTATAAGTATTGGTAGGAAAAATAGTAATGCTCAATGAGCAAGAATTTTCTCTTTTTCTTTTTTTGACAAACGTATATTTCATTTTAAAAGCCTTTCAAATTAATGACATATTTATATTTCACACAAAAATGTTTTCTATATTTCAATAGCTAAAGTTTTGAAATTTTCTTAACTGTCGAAAACGTGGGTTGGTGCACAAAACAAATACTGTTAATTTGAGGCATGGGAATCTCACCAAAGATGAGGGTTAGAAAAGCAAATCTAGGTTGAATGAACCAACCTTAAAGACCTTCAGACTTCAAAGAAGTTCCCACCCGAGTGAGAATTCACTTAATTGGGGTCACTTAAAAGTTTCCGCTCACACCGTGGAAAAAGGTACACACTTGAATAATGTGCCTTAATTTATAATATTGAAACACTAGCTCTTAAAGATTAAGGATCAGTTTTCTCTCAACCCTTAACTGAAGCCATACAGAACTACCGTTTAAGCTCCTTGGATGAAAGTCTAGATTCTAAGTTGTTGAACTCTAAAGTCCAAGAAGAAGAATTACCCTCTAACTTTTTGGGGAGACACCCACACCCTGCACACTTCTTCAAACTGATTAATTAATCAATTACCTTTAAGGTCTGTCAGCTTAATTATTCTTGAATGATTGATGTGAGATTTAAGAACTCTTAATAAGAAGTACGCAGATCTTTCCATGATATCCAAATAGCATTGCATTTAAATATTTTGACATTTAGTTGTCCTCTTTTGATCATATATCTGATATCTAAGGCTCCTGTGCATAAAGTTACAAGTTTTGACCTGACATTTTTCTCTCTGGACAACCTCATTTGCTATGAAAATAAACCACTTTTGGTTTAAAGGTCTAAAAAATAAAGTTTACTTCTTCTGTCTAGATAACTTCATGTTCTGTGAAAATCATTATCACTCCTTTATTGAAATGTTTTCAATCAAATAGATTTCACAGTTTAAACATGATACTTATTTTGAAGCAATCATCTTATTACAAAATTCTTCTAAACAACCAAGTAGGAATAATGAACAAAGTCATGCTGTAATCATGATCCTGTCTATACCTAGCTGACTGAAAGTCATTTCAATAGTTAGTGCTTGATGTTTTTGGAAGATTTTGAAAAGTAAAATAATTCTCCATTTCTCTTTTAGACGTTGGGCCTTGAAACATGTGAAATGTCACACGAGGCTCATTTAAAGTGAAATGATCTTTCACTTACAGAATAATTTTCCCCCGAAAATTATATTGATTATATTTTGGCAAATAGACGGTTGAACGTCCTCTGTTCTATGAAGGTGTGCTGCAAACACTTTTTGGTTGGATGATTTGGTTAGACATATAACCATTCAGGTTGAGAAAAGTCTCAGTTCAATTTACATCTTGCAAGGGGTTTCATTTGAAAAATTTTAATGCAGACAAACACTATCATTAAATCTAGGATCAGCCAGAAAGAAAATTGACAAATAATTATGAAGTCAATAATAAACAATCTGTTTAAAATAAAACTTGTCCATATTTAGGGATGATCTTAAAAGAAACTTAGTGCAACATTGCATATCTAGAAAATGATGATTGATTTTGAATCTTCACATATTGTTTTAACAACAGGTTATATATATTTGAAAGAGGAGGTATATAATTTTTCTAGACAGAGAGACTATAGTTATGCAGACCACAGCAGACTTCATGAAGAAAATAATATTCCATCAAAACTGCCAAAATTTGGAAGATGACGAACAATGCTGTACAGTCATGGACTTGTGATCATTTCACTAGTTCCATTTCATGAAAAGTTAAACAAAAAAGCAATTTTGATTTGGGTAAATTTCATTTAGCTTCATCCAAACACCAAGTTTGATTGAAATTTATCCCATATGTCGTTTTTTTTAATGATGAGCTTTCAAACTGGTTTTGTTCATCTCACTAATGGATTTCTCCAGCTGTGAATGGAAAACTGTTCAGTTTTTAATCAACTGATTATTTCTTAATGATCGCCTTCAAATCAAGTGGAATTCAAAAAGCTGTTAAGCTCTCATAAAAGATAGATTAAAGTAAAAATGCATTCACACTACAAAGTAGCAAAATATGAAATGATGATTTCAAACTATATGAACTTCAGTGATCATTTGTGGATTGTCGCTTCCACACATTTCCTAGATCTTCTTTCTTTTTTGGCATTTTTGTTCAGTTTAGTCTATCTCTTCACGCTGTGAACAGTAAAGATAGTTCTAGTCATGCAAGTGGTTATGTCCAATCATTAAAGAAGAACACATTTTGATGTTCAGTTCTAAAGAAAATCTATTTTCAAAAAATGAACAGTTCTGGAAAATTGTGCTCTCATCAAAATGTTTTTTCTGGATCAGAAACCACCCTGCCAAACAACCTCCTGTTTTCACAGTACACCAAAGATTCAAAATCTCTGCAGGTTGCATGATTGTCAAGTTGGAAAATAACCAATTGAGGTCTGAGGGTAAAAAAATCACAGAGAGCTGGAAAAAAAATCAATTTTTTACCCTGCTTGTATTCAGTATTCATCCGACTCAGTTTGTAAAGTATAAAACTTCTAAGTTTGGATTGATTTTCCAATCTATGTAGAAATAGAACTATTTTTCAAATTGATTGGTTATTTTCCAAATTCATGCATGTTTTATTATCAGAAGTCATCTGTTTTTTCAAAGAAGACTGACATACTTATGACAAGAAATCTCATTTCAAACAAAAGCTCAAATTTGAAATCGGGTAACACAAATGGCAGTAACTTGATAAACTAGTTTTTGACTGTTTTTTTTAAATTCTAATGCTAATGAAGTTACTTTTGCTCGAAAGGTTTAGATAAATGCTATTTGACAAAAATTGATATTCCTCACTACCGATCGAATCCAACTCTTCCAGAGACATCCAAGACAACTCTTCTGAGGATTGCAAAGACTGAAAACAATCTGGCAAAGAGTACAAGTGATCTCTTATTTGAAAGATGCAAACCAGATGAAAATAATTTGCTGTGAGATTTTTTTAATGGCCTCAATCATTTCATTTTAGTCCTCTTACTGCCCAACCAGCTATTAAAAAAAGGTTATCTTCAGGGCTCTTGAGGCTCGTTTAAGCTCGGGTGGGCTCAAGGCTCGTAATTTTAGGGCTCATTCCCATAGGCATTAAATACATAGAATGTGCCTCACTATCTACGCTGCAGGAAAGATTTGCACAGTTGTGATTTCTGGTTTACTAACAGCTGAATCTGTGCAGCTCAGGTGGGGCCAGCTGTTGGTAAACCTGTACATCAACCCAAAATTGATTTTTATGAGCCTTTCTCCCTCTATATATCCAATCTCTATGCTCATTCCCAATCCACCCAGAACAAAAGTCATGATTCACCAGTCTGTTACTGCACCAGGGTTAGCCCAGGGCGGATGCACTGGTCCTGTGGTCTGAGGGTACCGTGCACGCTGGTACAGCACCTCAAATCCGTGCAGAACCTAACGTGTTAAATAATTCAAGTAAATTTTCGGCTAAACTGACCGGTCAATAAAAGGATAGTGATTTTGGTAAGGTCAGTCAATTTTTGTTCCAAAACCTTGCTAAAATAACCCTTTTTTGTTTGTGAAACAATAATCAAGACTTCAATGTTTAAACTCCAGAGAGGGTACAATTTACCTATTTTATTTAAAGCTTCAATTTGATTTTTCATATTTGCAATGTTTTAAACTCAAAATTTCATGGGTGCATCGAAACCAACTTAAAAAAGCCAAAAATGATTTCAGGGATTTTGAGGTGCATCCTTCTCAAACACCTGGTTTGACAAGAAGAGCCATCAAAATGGGTAATCCCTTTTAGCCTGTTCATGTATTTATGCGTTCCAAATATTTTCAACCTTTTTAACACTTTTTTCAGGATTAGCTCACCAGCTATCTGATCACCGGGCCACCCCATCTCATCAAGATGCCATATTTATAGATCAAACAAATAACGTAACAAAAAAATCTCACTTTAATTCTTAAATATAGTGTCTGTTTTGAACACTCAAAGTTAAATTTCAGGTATCAACGATGACCAGATACAATTATCCAAGTCAGGGTGGCCCAAAAATTCAGGCAACGATCCAACAAGTAAAAAACTTCAAACATATTTGTACTGTTTCTAGAATGAATTTGGTTGCAATTTAATATAGGATACTAATTTTGCTGAGACAATGAAACGTTCACAACAATGTTATGCGGTTGAACAAGGCAACTGTGGAAGAGGAAATCACCATTTCAACACTGGCAGTAATAATAATGTACAAAATTTTCAATTGCCTACACGAAGGTATAACTGAGCATTTGCCAAAGATTTTTTAGCCTTAAAAAGTTTCAATTATTAAAATTACATTGGTCAGCTCTAGTGATGGCTCTGGATTAAATTTTTTTTGACCCTGGTCATGTCGGGTCAGCCATCTTTGGTTTGTGTTTGGGTTTAAAAATTTACCCCTAAAAATCACAAATTTTTCAATTTTTTCCCCTCGGGTCAAAAAAAATCTCATTAGGTTGGGTCTGAGATGGGTTGGCTCTTTTTTACTGCGGGTCAAAAGTATGCTCGGGCCAGGGCTCATCTCTAGTCAGCTCAACACTCGTTTAGACACTTTTGGTTCAAGCAGGGATCACCTTGTTTTGTTTCTTGTAAAGATGGGCTGTAACCTGTCCATGCTTACTTCTGACCTGCAGTAAATAAGGACTGACCCAGGTATTTTTTGAAGCGACCCGATGAGATTTTTTTTTTGAGTACGCCTTGCGACTCGAGGTCATGAAAGGCACACTAGGCGGTTTTGATGTTATTTATATTTTTTT
>Ga0194133_10005672_pt1 | contig 15807 bp, 10 predicted proteins | sample TA2KigOf40mmetaG_FD_155448 | JGI IMG/M metagenome (GOLD analysis project Ga0194133, IMG submission 155448) | Freshwater microbial communities from Lake Tanganyika, Tanzania - TA2015055 Kigoma Offshore 40m | ecosystem: Environmental > Aquatic > Freshwater > Lake | place: Tanzania: Lake...
CCTGATTTAATTATTAAAAACACAAAATAATTACATCAGAATTTCCAAAATTTAACCAGGGATAGTTCAGGTGACTGCAAGACACAATAATAGTGTAGGGAATTGTTGTAAAGTCTAATACTTCGGTGTTAGAAGAATCAGTTCCTCAACCAACTATAAGCTGTCAATCAATCAATCAAATCAATATCGTAGTACACGCTCATTTACCCTCTTTTTGCGCTACGATATTTTTCACTTTTCAAAGCTAAATGTCATTTCAAACAGACTGCCGTTGTTTAGCTTCATTTTCCCCTTCCAGTAGTGAGTCCACCTAAACAGGCTGCCGCTGTTCTCACTCCCGCTCTTTTATTCCCGCCAATATTTTACCCTCCTCTTAGAGGTCCAATATTTCAGGATCCGATCACCTTGATCCAATCCCTCCTTTATTTTTGTATATAAAGCATCACTTCCCCCTCAATAAACAGTTCAGTATTGATTCTTTTCTTGATTGGGAAGGTCTTCACAGGGATTTTAGCGAACACTCGCAGCTCCTCCATTCCGTTCCGCCTACAATTTTCCGACGCCGAAGCATCGTACTTGCTATCAGTAATTTTTAGTTTTTTTCATTGATTTCATCTCGAGCTCATTGTTTTGTCTCCATGAAATTAAACAAATTATTTGGGATTTTTTAGAAGAAAAACCATCTTCATTGTCTTTTCAATTTGATTTTAAGGAGAAAAATCTTGGCTTTGTGTGGGAGAATTGATTGATTGATTCTTTCCTTTCTCAAACTTTTCTTTACCACAAATGAAACGAATGAACTTCCACAGTGCTTTCAACAACCCAACTCTATGAAAACTGTACTTGCTAGATATTGCTTGTAACAAAGAAAGTGAGCTGCAAACATAACTGTTTGTTTTATTTCAAACGCAAGAATCAATTATTAAATTATGAGACGTCCGAGCAAGCAGTTTTCACCTTTGGGTGATTCAGAATAGAGAAGGTCAATCGTTTTATAGCAACTTAGTATATCATGGCCATCCTCAAATTAGCTATAAAACATCAACAAAAATTTTGAAAAGGGTGAAAAGTTTTATTGGCATTCTCCATGTGACTGACTCGATGGCCATATAAAGTTAGCCTTTTTTTTTAATTAGTTCAGGTTGAGTGAATTTTCGACGTGGACTTATAGGTGTTGACGCCCTTAAGAAAATCTTGTCCATTTGTTTGGAAAGACAATCTTGGAGATTGGCTTGGCCTGCCTTGCCTCGCCTTGACTCTTCCTCGTCTGACTATCAAGAAAGCAAAACCATTTCTACAACAATCCTGCCTGCTATCTTCCCTTCAGGACCAGAAATCAGTTCTCCCCCAAATTGTACCGAATTAAATGAAATGGTTTCAACTATACAGTAGTACCAAGAGAGCGAAAGTTGTCTTTAAGATTTTCACAATATCCCCCTTCAGTTTTCAATGTTCACCACCCCCTGGCATTTGTGTCTTTTGAAACTCGTTAACTTAATGCTCAAGGATGTTTGTGAGTTACTTCAACTTGCTGATGGATGAACAAAAATTGGATTACAAAAAAATCGATTCCCCACCCAACCAACCCTGGTAGTTACTGGTCAGAAAAAAAAGAATGAGACGATGATGACGAGGAGGAGGTTGAAAAAATCCAACCAAACAAAAGGACAGAAATGGAAAATACGGTCAGACAAGAGCTGAGTAGGTGGGAGTGATCATTGTGCGATGTAAAAAAAGGTTTCTGTCACATCATACTGGATGGCGAATGACAACCATCCTAGTTTTTGAACTGCAGATACCAGAGCCAAAACATCGACCTTCATTTGCAAGAAGAGAAGGAGAGTAAAAAATGGGAAAAACCAAGCCAACAGTAAGAAAAAAAAGAAATTTTTCTCTTCTCCTCTCCTCACCACCCTGCATTTGTCAATACCTCAAAAAATATTTTTAAGGGTGAAAGGATCTTTTGTATCCAACCATATATCAGGTTTGTTTTATCTTTTTCCAAGAGACCCATTTATGATTCATGAAAAGTCTGTAGTCCTAAATCATACTTAACCACGACCTCAATTGGATTGAGAAAATTGTTCAAGGGTCGGTTCTAATTGGTCATTTATAAAATCTTGGGCAGAATGTCACAAACAGATGGGCAAGTACCAAATGCAATAAAGAAATGTACTTGTTACGATGCAAAGTTCTTGTCGGAGTGGCAAAGATATTGAAAGTTATGATTGATGTCACACGAGATACATACACAAGGTTTCCTTTCTCTAAAGTTTGTACCCCGGTCATGTCAAGGGAAAATTTCTCCAAAACAAAATTTCCGGCTCATCAAAACTTCTTCAGAGATCCATTTTCTGTGTGAGAGGGTACAAATCGACTTTAATTTCCCTTAAGCAATTTGACTGCTTTTATTGTCGTGGCTAGGAAATGATAAGTCTAATCTGTTGGAGAAATCTTCCTAGCTGAAGCTGCTAGTGCCTTTTTTTGTTGAACTGTCTAAAAACAAACACCATCTAAGAAAATTTTCAAACACAGCAAAAAAAAAGTATGGAAATGATAAAATATTGCTGCGTCACTTATCTTAATTTTCCCAAAGTTAAAAATTGCACTATTTTGAAATTGGAATTGGACTAGGATGTAAGCTACATTTTTGAATATATGAAAAAACAACTTCTATCTGAATTGAAAAGTGGGCTTTCTTTTACAAAAGAAGCAGTCAAAGTCTCGAAAAAACCAAAGTTTTATATGTTCAACTTGATCTTTAGCCAATTATTTGAAGCTGCCACTACGAATCATGACAAAGATTCTCACGTAATTTGCTTCTCTCACGAATGACTTATTTGGTACTTTTTTTCTTGTTATCTGAATTGCAAGGTTTCTCACGATGTCGACTGTTTAAAGGTGAAAGTATATCAGCGTTGATTTGAGGCCATGAGAAATTGTTCCCAGATTCATGAGAACCTCAAACCGTTTACCCAAGATGAAAAATATAAAAGAAGGCAATTAAACCTGTTGTAACAAAAAATGGGCTTGACCAACTACATAAAACTTTCCAAAATACACATTTCGATACAACAACAAACTTGAACTTTATGCTGGAGTAAAACTTTTCAAAATCCTCCAACTTTGTAGTGAATCTTTCTCATTTTAATTCTTTCGAAAAGAATTATTCAATTGTTTGGAAAAGAAATGAGGGGTGTCCATGTTTAAAGTCTGCCAGTCGTACCCTTGAGCAGAAAAATAAAGAAAGCATCTCTGATCCGAATAATAATAAAAAAAAACAATTCTTTCGGATCATGGATATGTACAGAGAGATGGGCCAGCTTAAAAAACGGTTCAATGGAACACTACTGCTTAATTCGAAGAAAGACGAGGAGTTCGAGGCCCAAGAAAGAGACTTCCGTTACCAAAACGGAAGATTTTATGAACCTTTTGAAAATCAGACAGCAAGATCTAAATTTTCACGGACATATACTTAATTTCCATGGAAGATATAATGAATAACGGACTGAAGTGACTCTCTACACTGTTGACTGGTTGTGATCATTTGCATTTGTGCATGTATCAGAACTCAACTCATTTATCAAAGTTTGGCATGACGTGGACTCTATCAATATTGTAACATAATAGGATGATTGGACAAACAAGATACAAATTCAGCTTGGTGAAACTTTGTTCTTTAATTATCTTCAAGTGGGGTGTAAGTTTTTTTTCAAATTAAACAACTAAGACTTAAGATTTGAAGGGACTATATATAAAATTGAATCACGATTTTATTCTTTTCTTAGATGGTTTGAGCAAAGGGAAGGAGATTTAAGAACTGATTTTTTTGATACGTGTTCGGCTTTTAAAGTCTTACTACCAGATCGAAAAAGTGACTTCATTGAACCAAAGACTCGAACTCCTATTCACCGCTTTTAAAAGGTTTTCTACTACAATCTCAAATTCAGATCGAATTTCATCAATGTATATCCAGAAGAATCCGGAGCGAGAAAAGACTTTTTTTTCATCTCCTGCTTTATATTGCATTAAGGGTCTTAAAAGAAACAAAAATTCTTCAGAAACAACCCAACAAATTTGATTGAATTCATTTGAAAAATATCAAAGAATATGAAGGTAATGGGACCAAGGACACACATTTCTTTTATACGTACACGTGAAACATTTCAAACTTCGTCTCCAAAAGTTTTCCAGTAATGATAATTTGTGCAAAAAGTTTGGGGTAGAACTTTCCAAATAAAAAAAAACTTAAAACATGAAAGAACTCCCTTATAAACGAAGGTTTTAATAGAATGCCAGACATTGAAAATCGACTCGAAGTTTATGAAACTTGCAAAAGTCTTTTCTGAAAAATGTTAATCAGTCTCAGTAAAAACAGAAGTTTACTTTTTTGTTGAAGTGCTCCTTCTTCTTTTGTCAACGTGTGAACGATGACTTAGGTTTTTCTCTGGAAACATTTGGTTTCCATTAGCCTTTTCTACTTTGAAGAAACTCTGGTCGCAAGATTTACTTCGGAAATCTTATTAGGGAGGCTGATCAGTCTATTAAAGGAAAGGATTCATCAAACCATCCCCTCAACATCTTTTCACCAAAAGTACTTGATTTTGCTGGAAGGTCAATTTAACCCTAGATTCGACGATTAAACATTACTTTTGTTGATAGTATAGAAGACACCATGTTGAAATGGAAGGCAAGCAATTCATCTTCATTGGTCTAGACAAAACTTTAACACTCGACATGGTTCCAATTTGCAGTGAAAAATTATTGAGAGGAGGAAAAAAAAGTTTCCAGAGATGGTCAAATCTACAAGGACGATCGATAACGTTGACGAAGTTCCTAAACCTTTCGAATACATCGAAGGGGTATACCCAAATGAAACGAAAGCACTTTCACAATAAGGAGTAATTTTTTATCGCCTTATCAGTACCACAATGAATGAAAATAGTAATAAAGAACCTGTTCGAATATTAAGAAAAATTTGAATGATTCAAAGAACAGGTTTTTTTTCATTTCTTATATTCACCTCCCCCAAGGAAATCTCTTGATAGGCTTGTAAATCTCGTTTTAAAGATCCTCGACCTTTTTTTTTAATTTAAGGTAATTTCAGCTCGGTATTTTAGTTAACTTTCAAAAACCATAAAGAAGAAAAATGGATTTCCCTTTCCCCTTAGATTCACTTTCTCAAGTGTAAACGGCTTCTTTGTGAATTAATGCTTTCTACATTTCCATTAACTCAAATGTTTCAATTTAAAAAAGCACCACCATGTTGGTGATGGAAAATCAAAATATACTAATTATTTTTATCTTTAAAACATATTCAAAAGTATTTCTATCTGGTGATAAATGAGATTTCTCCATCTTGAGGAATCGAATCGTGCCGGATATACCGATTTCAGATTACCAACAACTTTTGCAAATAGGTTAAATCAAGTGGGATTCGAACTAAGAACGGGAAATACCTGAAATTGGAATTCCAAACTTGCACCAAAACTTCTCTCTTCAAATGGAAATCTGTTTTTACCTCTCAAAATTCTTTGATTTATTTGATCGACACTCACAATTGCAAGCCAACTTCTACAAAACATTTTTCTTTTTTCCTACAATCCAACCCTACTTGTAAATCGTATCTCATATGATATTAACGTTTGCGATATATAAAACGAATCTAGGCCAAAATCCATCCTCAGAGATGAAAGGGAACGCATACAAGGCTTATTCATTTATTTGGAAATCTGAAATTGATGACTTTTATTCCAAACTCTTTCTTTTCATTCATCTAAACTGAAGTTGGAAATTTTTTGTTTGTTTCTCTTGCCCCTATATACAATCAGGTCAATGTCAACTCTTGAGCTGCCACATCCAAACTTTTCCAACTAGCTGTCACAAAACCATTTTGATTTTTTCCTTATCTAATGCTGGTTTGAACCGGAATCTTCTCGCTAAGTTTGCTGGAAGGCGAAATTTCAATGACCTTTCCACATCTTACCCGTTGTCCGATACTTTCTTGCGATCCAGCCCTTCAAACAAACCATAAAGCCTTCCCTAATGGACCTCTAGCAGTTTTTTATGTTGGATTTATCGTAATGATACCAACAAGAACGTTAACTATTCTGTCAAGTTTACCACATGAAGGATAAGTCAGGAAAAAGAACTGCACCAAAAAAACCCCAAGATGTTTTGAGAATAAGCTGAAGTCAATTTCACCTCAGTTACAAAACTGTGATATTTTTCTTCAATCATTCCCAAAATTCTGTTTGAAGTCCTCCAAAGTCTTCCAAGTTTATGCCAAGAATGAAATTCGATTAAAAAAATTTTAAGAGTGTGTCTGGCTGAAAAGATTAGTTCTCATTCACCACAAAATAATTCCATCCTGAAATTAATTTTCCATGGTGTTTAAAAATGAAAGATTAGTTTATGAATGCAAATCTCTTTGATAAAAAATTCTGGCAATTTTTGCGCTCCTCGGTATAATTTTTTGTCGTCAATCAATGATTGAATTCCTATTTTGAATGCCTCTATGGCTCTCCATAACCATAAATGTATGTCGAGTCGAAAAGTCTAAGATTTTTTATGCTTGGATGGGTGAATACAAACGATACCCATCGGCAAGTTCTGCTATCTTCATACTACATAAAGCTTACATCATAGGCCTGTAAAGCTATAAAAAAAAGGAAGCTTTTTAGCATCTTGATTCTTCCAAATTAAAATAGAGTCTAGATGATAATGAAAAGTTTTGATTAAAGTTGAGTTTTTCTCTTCAAAATCAACCTTTTTTTTCTCCCTATAGTATAAAGTGTTTCTTTTGAGAAGCAGCAAAAAAAACAATTTTTCGGATTTTCTGGACATCAAAGATTTAAAACTGAAAGTGGCCAAGCAGAAGCAAAGTTCAGAAGATAAATAGTTTCAAGTTTTGTTTATGGCTCTGAGTTTCTTGATGCTTCCATAGCAGTGACGCTAATTGCATATGAAGAATGGTCGTCCCCTCTCTCAGAATTCATCCAGACAAAAAAGATAAATGATTTCATTGTACATTTACTTTTATACAAAATGAGGTCAGTGCACAAAAAGTTGTATGGTATTGAAACTTTAACTTTTTCGTCGGTAGCAGCAATTTAGAAATTTGAATGCACTTCAACCTTAAACATAAAATAAGAATCCGGATCATATCTTGTACATACACGCACACTTTTTTGCATCTTATACTTGTTCTTTCACTGACTGAGATTTAATCGTGCAGATACTCAAGTTGAGAGTTTTAAAAAAAAGTCATGGAATTATATTGCCTGTAGAAAAATTTCTCTTCGAAGGTTCAAGTGGACAAGGTTTCGCTTGGTTGGACTGACCAAGAAGGCGTTAAAATGTAAAACCAAACTGCACTGCACCACCAGATTCATAGTGTGAAATTATCCTTATCTTTGATACTGCTGTGAAGAGACTTATTACGTCACAAGGTAAAAGTTGTCATTGTGTTGTTGCGTGGTCAGTGAGTAAAGCTGGCCAACCAATTGTCCGTTTGGCTCGTGACTGACCAAGACGACGAAACATATTGACAGAATCTGAATCTCAGTCAGGTCAAAAAGAAGGAAATAATTTTTTTTTCAAGGGCTCCACCTTAGGTGAGTTCATGGAAAATACTTTTGACGTCAAAAGAAATCTCTCAACATTTTCTAATGACCAATAAATAAGAGAAAATTTTTTTATTTCTCTTCAACAACTGTTTTTCTGAATGAAACTTTGATATAGTAAAGTTAAAAAAAGGAAATTTTGTCCTTCACTATATACAATCTATTGATAAGATATAAAAATATAAGTTTTGGCATTTGGAAATTTCCCTTCTGATTTCCAACATGAAAAAGTTTTTTCTTTCGGATAATCCTGGTTTGGAATTCTCAAGTCAGGTTGAAAAGAAACTAAATTAATGACCTGATTAGTTGGACAACTTGCTTAATTGGGAATGTGACAAACAATCGACTTTCATTTCAAGTTATCATCTCTAAACAAATAAAAATGTGTTTTTTGTTTTTTTAGGAAACTTTTATGGCAAAATAGAAAACATGTTATCACTTGATAAATTACAGCTGTAGGTGAATTGTTCTCCTTCATCTAACCAACTTCTCATCTTCAAATTTGTTCTTTAAGGCACTCTATTGATTTATGACGAGATAATTCTTTTTTTGGATCCAACATTCATGTTGGTAAAGATTAGACACGTTATTGGAATTGTGTCCAACTGTGGTGAGTGGGATTTGCATATCAGAAGTTGCTTGGATGATGCTCACACAATCTCAATATGACAAAAAATTATAATTTTCTCTAGCAAAGGCTTAATAAGATCTGCTTGTCTGATACAAAGGCATTAAGAAGTTATAGTTAAAAGGTGAGAGAAAAATTCAGGCATTTCAAATCGTTTGAATTGCATCGGATGAACAAAAGAAATGAAAAGTAGGCCTGAAGATTGTTATGCCATTACATATTATGGCCAGGACTCAGAAAGAAAAGATGTGAGGCAATGCTGATCCGTTTCAAAAGCCTTTGGAAGTTAGTACCGTGTAAATTACAGAAAATATTTGAACTGAAGACTGAAAATAGGACGATTTTCTAGAATTATCCATATCTTCACGGTTCGTGAAAAGCTGTCTAAAACCTACCCAGTAAAAAATGACACGTATATTTCATCTGTAGAAGTCTAATTTTGCTTGAATCTGATTTGTGTGAACATAAATCAAGTTTTTTCACATCTCAAGAAGAAGCTTTTATATCCTTTTTTTTCGGTTTTACACCTACCAAGTACTTCATCAGGTTTGCCGATTGTGCGGCCAACGATTGCATTCAAGCATTGAATAGGACTAATAGATCACCGTGTTGGAGAGGAAAGTTAAGCCTCAATGTGTCCACGGCATGTGTGGTACAATAAAACACTTTTCAATCAAACCATAAACATTATTAAACATAGTCAAATACTGAAAGATTCTTGAACAACACGAAAAATTTGAATCCTTTAAACAAACGTTATTGCTGCAAAATGAACTGGTATTTCAAAAATTGTATTGAATGTCTAAAAACAGAGCTTTAATTTCAAGTAAGAGAAAAATTCCAGTCATCAAAGAGGTTTTCATTTCTGCCTTCAAGTCAAAGAAGAGTTTGACAAGATTCTGTCTCTAGGTGAATTGTGCTTCTATATCAAGTAAAAAAAAACTTTTTCCCTGACGCCAAAACTTTTCCGAGGAATAGAGAATGGATGAAGGAAGGGAAAAAAGTTTTTACAAGTACGTCAAAACAGAAGCTGATTTTTTTACTCAATCGTCTACTAGATATGTTCAAAAAACATCCTGATGACGTAAAGTTAATCAGTATGCTCATAAACATGAATGCCACTTAAGTTGAAAGAAAGAAATATGACTTTATTGACATTCATTTGTGGCTCAATTTGTAAGAATGAAAGCAAGGTCCATGTCAAAATTTGACGACAAAGAATGTAAAATCTTCGGATCCCTCTTTTTCTGTGTCCACATTTTTTTCCAGCTCAAACCGAGAGAAAAACACAAAATTTACTGGTGATAAAACTCCATGTTTGGCGTCATTAACATGACAGCTAGTGCAGAATTAAAACTGAATGTTTTAGCTTAAGCTTTCATATAAAAGTTTTTTTTTGCTCTCAATATAAGAAACCAGTCAAAAGTGTTTTCACCTTTTTTATTAAGTGACTAGCAATAGTGAGAAGTTTTTTTTCTCCTGAAAAAACTGGATGGATGAAAGATCGGATTATTTCTAGACTTTTTCATTGTTAAGCAGAAACGTAATTAATTAGCAAAATGGAATGATGTGTAGAAAAAAGTATGAAGAGTAAACTTTAGTGAAAAAAATTATCCTGTTTCGATCAAGACCGATCAGCTATTCTCGAACTACACATCCACAACATCGCTAGCTTTAACAATAGGCATTCCAGTAAGATTGATTGACCAACTCTGCAGTTACTTTTTTTAACATACACGTATAATACAGGAGAGAGAGAGAGAGAAAGTAAGTAAAAACAAAGATCTTTGAAACAAAACAAAACAACTTTTGTTCATCATTTTTACTAGCAAAAAAAATCGTTTGTGAAAGTTTAAATGCAGAATACAAATGAACATTGGGAAAATATTTAGCTCTTTCCAGTCGCTCGAGACCTTCTTTTCAAAGAGAATTTTGAACTTTGAAAGAGCGCATATATGTTATAAAAATTATGTTCTTTCTCTTTCATTTGATCGTTATATCTTTGTTTCTCTTTAATTCCGGTCTTGGAATAAAGCCATTTTCCGTTCTGACCATCGTGAGCTCATTGTTACTTAACTATCATGAATTAGGAGAATTACAAAAGGCAGAAAACGACTTGAACAAGATCTTCTTGATGGTAAAAATCTTCACAAATTGTTAAATCAAGTGCTCTATTCAATATTTATTATAGTATATACTCTCATAATTAAAGTTCTTTATTCTTTGCTTTCACTTTCCAGATATTTTAACAAAATATTTCAGCTTCTTCACATTCCCGTAAAATTTCATTTCAAGACAGCCTGCTGCCTGATCTCTCATTCCCACACCTTTCAAGGTATATTCTTGCCTCTCCAACCAGCTGGTTTCACTGGTTGATCCCCCTTTTTGATCATTCATTATCTGTGTTTCTAGCATATTAACGAGTGCAGTACGGAGAGAGAGAGAGAGAGTGTGTGGAAATCTGGTGAAGATTTGTCAAACCCAAAAGTGACCTTCCAAATCAAGAAAAGAATCAATACTGAACTGTTTATTGATGGGAAACATGAGCTTTATATACACAAAGGGCAGATCAAGAACTCTTGGTCGGACCTCTTAGAGTGTGTTACAAACAGCTGGCCAGAATGCCGGAACACGTGGGTATGAAAACCAATAACGGTAGCCTGTTCAAAATGAGGAACTACAATATTGTAAATGAGAACTTTAATGGCAGCCTGTTTGAAATGACTTAATGACTTAAACTATTGCAAAAGAGTTCAAATATTGTAACGTGAAAATGGGGTGTAAAACCAATCATTGAGGGTATGTTGCAATAATATAAAGGGCTGTCGTTCCATCAATAAATGATTCAATTTTGATTCTTTTCTTGATTGGAAAGGTTACCGCTGGGTTTATACAAATCTCATCATCAATCTCTAACACTCTCTCTCCTGCCTACAGCACCTTACTCGCTAATTGAATGTATAGATATTTAAAATCAATTTGTTCAAAGAAGTGCTTGAAAGAAAGTTCCAAATCATCTGCCGAGCTGTTTGATGTCATATTTCATTTCTTGAGTGCTACATTCACACAGTTTTCCTGCTAATCCAATTCTGGACGATCCAAAGAAAGTACAAACACCAAGTAAGAACAAAATCTCAACGAGACATGATCAAATTAAGATTCTGTCTGTATTTTTGCAACTCAATTCTTCGAAAGCAAAAAAACATCGTGAAAATTATGAATTTATCTTTTTTTGCCAATCTTCAAATTTCGTCTTTGTCTTCCCCGTTACATTTTTTGAAACAAAAAAAAATCTGACGTTAAAATATTCAGCCTGAAGATTTGTGCTCTTGCTCACAAAGAAATGGGTTCAGGAGAAGCAACCAGCTAGAAAAAAAGTACGATGAAAGACTTGTTTTTTTTGTTTTATACCAAAAATAATATTTGTAAAGGGGTGAGAAAAAAGACAAAGTATAATAAAATGATTTTGCTAAGGGAGCTTTCTTGAGTAGTCTTTAAACTCTCGAAGTCGTCGCATGTGAAAGCTGTCTATTGTTAATATGTTAAAGCTTATAGGAGAGATGGCTCGATCTGCAATTCAACCAGCCAATTTTTTGTCACTCCATCAAAAAGGAAAGCAAGCAAATGGCACATTATATTTATTAGCAAATCAAATAAGTTAAAGAGATATGCCTCTGCTTTGACTCTCTCTTAATATGTTGTGTATTGAAAATAGTCATTATCTTTTTTTTGTTGTACTTGCAGGTTTATTAAGTTTTTATTTGATTCTTATAAATTGCAATTCACTTTCTCCTTTTGTTGAACACAATTAATTTTCCAATCCTGATTGCGTTCCCTATAGCCATTGGCTTTCAATGTTTTTTCCCCTGTTGTAAATCTTTGGATGTGGAAAAGCACTATTGCAATTAGCCGTCCAAGTTAATTCGTTAATAGGGAAAGATTGGCTGTGAGACACTATCCAACCATCCAGTTGCTTTCAGAGAGATCATTCAATGAGTTTTTGGCTCGACAAAAAGACTTTGTTGATGGATCATTTTATTACTTGACTCAGGTGAACTGATAAAACCGAGATTAGATGCCAGATATTAGTCTATTTTCTTCCAGAGTGACTGACAAAAGTTTCACTTGAAGAAAGTCAATCAGTTCCCCCCCCCCCTTTTTGGGCGCTTTTAAGTTAACAAAATCTGGACAGGAAAGGCTTCTTTTGATTTCTCTTGTAAATATATTAAACCTGGAAACACCACCACTGGCGAAAGTATATATGAACTAATTAAAAATTAATTGTAGAAATTTCCTACCTCTCCTTCAGCCCTCTTCCTTTCCAGCTCTTTTCTTTTCGCATTTTCTTCCTCTATTCGAGCCTCAACTTGTGCCAGAGATTCCCGTGTGAACGGTCGAAATGTGGGGCGGTCTTCTTCAGTCTAATTTTCAAATTCAAACAAAAAAAAGGAAAATTAACCTTTTCCTCCTTCTACTACTAAAGTTGAGAAACAAAGCAGAGTCAATTGATTTTGAAAAGGGAGAGAAGTAGTTGGTTGCTGACAACAATTTCGGCCTCGACGTCCAAACTCTTGTTAATAATGAAGTCGAATAAGGGTGACCAGGATTTGTTGTGTGAACAAAAATAAAAGGAAATTTCATTGGATAGTTTTCAATTCTGAGTTGTTACATATGCAAGATGATTAAGAATTCACTAGAAGAGAAACTATAAATTAGTTTCGGGTTGAAAAAAAGGCATTAATAAATTTTATGCTGCATAAAAAAGTCGAATTTTTTTTCATGCTGCCACAACATGGCTGACGTTAAAGATTCTCTCTTTCTGACTCTAATGTGTTTCTGGTATATTTTGTTTTTGGTGTCAATTTTGCACAACACTCATAACTAAAAGGCTATAGGGATTCTTTTTATTACAGTGTGTGTGTTTGAGAGAAAGCTGGGCTCGACATTTCATCTGGAAATGGTTTCTTTCCGTTTCGATAAAAATCCTCGTGGAGTTCAGTCCCACGTGACAACTCATTCAGAATGTAGATTGTATAATAGAAAGACAAGATGTCAGCCTATTGAGCCTAATTTGATAGACTTTATTTACAAAGGAAAAAAAAGGAGATTTAAAAGTTTGAAGGAGGAAAATTTGATGTGACAGTATTGCAGAACATTCTTTAATATGTCAAGATGAATGGATGCTATTATTTCTCAATAGGGTCACTGGGACATTTCAATACAAGTGCATTCATTTATTTTATCTCACCTGTGAATCCGAGTCGTCTGACATGTCAACTGTCGTTTGTTGAATTGCCACCCAGCGTATTGTGTTGTGGCCAACCGTCGACTCGTTTCCCCAGGTTTGTCTCTGCTGCGACCGGATCAAGTCCTCCACAAGACATCACATTAATATCGAGTTTCAACTAAAAGTGAGTCAAAATTTATCATTTTGTATTTTGATGAACACATATCCTTATTTTACTAGCTGGCAATACCAATTGCCATTTCATATTTTCATGCCTGCCCGACCAAAAAAATGGACCCTGTCTCTTCATGTAAATAAGGTGAATTTATGTAGTGACAAAAATGGGTGCCTCGGGGTATTTTATCATCATATTAGACAAGATACACACCCTTTCTCACACGTGTATACAAGTTTTTTTCTGAAAAATTTACAAGTGAAAAAACAGTAAATATAAACTTAATTTGTCTCCAATTTGGAGAGTCCATTTATGCTTCTAATTCAATATCCTGAATCAAACATCAAGATTTAATCTGAAAATGGCTCATGCCCTGAGCGGGATTTAAACCCAAGGCTTCCATCCCTGCAGTCTAGCACCCTATACCAATGTGCCATGGATCCCATATATTTTACATTGAATGAATTTGACTTGAAAATGAGTCTTGTAATTTTTAAAACATTTCATTGCAGCATCTTAAAGTAAAATAATGTATCTATTGTTAAGTCTGTCGGTTGTTTGTCATCTGTCTGTGTGTGTTTGACTTAAAGATTTCAGAAAATGTAACATTTGTGGTATGTTTCAAATGAAAAATGCATGTTGCTTAATTTTTGATAACACACTCTCAAATACCTATCGTAAACAAGTCCACCAAAAAGAAAAGTCAGTGTTCTTTTAATGAATTCTATTTCATAACTGATCTCAAATAAACATTACCATTGCGACGCCAGTCCTTCTTGCTAGGTGTGTGAAATAAACAAGGTAAGAAGGGCTGTAGCGCGAGAGTTCCTCTGACAGTGGGAAATAAGAGGGACTTCGTGTACCTCAAATTGGACCCAATGATGTAGAACGGAAAACACTATCGTATCAAGAGATTTTACGTTATACCCTTTAGTTATCGGTGCCTTGAAGTGCGACTTTTTTGACAATTTACAGAATCTTTTGATATACTACGAGATACCCTTTTTTCAAAAATATACCACATATGTGCCAGGGTGTGTCAGATTCGTGTGAGATTTTTTTTGGTCGGGTGCCCTCCCTAAAAGTAATTTCATGTCTTATCAAACAAATTGACAGTTGTTCTTCAAGAATTTAGAAAAAAAAGAAAAAAGCTTCTACATGAAGAAAAAGACCTCTGGATATGCACTCCAAGGTATTTTTCTATTTGCAACAAAAGTAGGAGAAAACTTTCAGAGGTGTCGAGTCGCAGCAACTAAGATGACTTCTACCGGAAGAAAATTAATTAGAGAAAAAGTAACCGGCTGCCCGTTGATGTAGAAATGGATGATAGGATCGGCATTCATTCATTAAGGCCGAAAAAACAACTTTTAACTTTGATCTTAGATATGCAAGGCTCATTAATATCTTTCAGAAGGGCAACGGGCCACATGACAACTACATTTAATGCGTCGCAACGTCGATTTAAAGGCGTCATTGCGTGCAACTTGGAAAAAAAAACTTGCTGACAAAATATCCAATAACGAAAAACTTATTTTGGCTAGAAAAGAACTCGATAAATTTGAATATGAAAGAGGCGAACTTTGGAGGTAAGAAAAATCAGCAGAATCACGACTGCATACGACATTTCTATCAATACGGTGGACTTAACGCTCATGTATGGTGGAAAAGTAAAAAAATTATCTACAACTTGCAGTTTATCTCCAGGGATGTGTGGTCTAAGTTTCTTCCATATAATTTTCAAAAAATATTCAGGCAAAAGTGATACTTGAACTTGACATTGAGGAGATTTCAGTTTTTTTGACTGACAAAATTTAATTGTCTGATTTTCTTGCCTCATCTTTCACTTTAAAGTGATAGAAACGGCTTGAAAGGAAAATTAAACTCTCTTATTTGAAAAGCTCTGTCTCAGCTATCTCAGCATTCCATTCTGATTAAACGTTCGCCGGGGCTGAGAGGCCATAGGCACCTGACTGAGAACAAACTGGGTTGCAAAATAAAGGGAATATGAGAAGTCCTCAAACAAACTAACTCATCGCACGGGCTTCTGGGGTTGGTTGGGTTAGGTTAGATTAGGTTAGGTTAGGTTAAGTTTGGTTAGATTAGGTTAGGTTAGGTTAAGTTTGGTTAGATTAGATTAGATTAGATTAGGTTA
>Ga0194133_10005673_pt1 | contig 15803 bp, 5 predicted proteins | sample TA2KigOf40mmetaG_FD_155448 | JGI IMG/M metagenome (GOLD analysis project Ga0194133, IMG submission 155448) | Freshwater microbial communities from Lake Tanganyika, Tanzania - TA2015055 Kigoma Offshore 40m | ecosystem: Environmental > Aquatic > Freshwater > Lake | place: Tanzania: Lake Tanganyika...
ATGTTCGATCATCAAACACTTTGCAATATTTTAGTGATCAAAATGTTGTTTTTCTCTTCACTTTGTGTCAAAATTTAGCTCTTAGGGGCAAAAAGAATATTTCTTAGTTTTTAATTTTCGAAAACACAGGAAAACAAATTGGCAAGATTAAATTTAAGATGTTGATTGTGAACATTTTTTGAAAAATTACAAAGAAAAAGATGACCTTCTATAATCAAAATGAGCATTTAGAAAAAATAAATTAGAAATTTATAGTGACTACAAAAGGTGATGTAAATCTAACCAAGTGATCTGGCCAGGCTGTAAGGATATCATAAGTTAACAACTTTGAAAGCCAAAAAGAATCTTTCCTTCTTTTTATATCTTGCGCCCTGTAAAAAAAATCATCAAAGACTTTCTGGATTCTGTCTCGGAGTAATGTTACAATTCTTTTCAAATTCTGTATCAAATGGCAACTTAGGCCTGGATTAGAACCAAAGATTCGTTAAAACTTTCACATTTATTGACTTTTCCTCATTTCTATAAAATTAAAATAACATTTACCTTTAAACTGAAAGTGTCTTTAATAGTATCAAATGAATAAAATTTTTAGTCTCTTTAATCAATTTTTTCCGGATTCTACCCGAAAGAAAAGGAAAGTACATTTTCATTTCCTAGAAACAAGTTAGAAAATAGTCCTCTATATCTTCAAGAAAATCTTGTTTCATTGTTTATCCACACGTTTATAATAAATAAAACTTTTCATGTTGTACAGGAGATAGATCACTTGGGAATTATACTTAAAAGTAAAGACACAAGAACTAATTTTCTCCAATAGTTTAATTTTTCTTTCCTTGTTGAAACTAAGTGATAAGATTTTATTTTCTCTCAAATGTTTTTCTTCAATATAGAAAGGTTTACCTTGTTGGAAGCCATATGCTCAAGCTAATCTCTGAAACATAATATTATATCCCACTAAAAACTGTAAAATATCGGACTCAAGTTTTGAAGATAAACGCCCAGAGCAAATCAATTTGGTTGGAAGTTTGATTTGCCTTCAAAAAAGTCATTGAAAGTTTTATCAACAGAATTGAAGCGTTTGTTTCCTTCAATCTCTAAGTTAAAAGATATGAAGCATGCAGTACATTAAGTACGTTCATGCTTGGAGATACAAGAAAAAAGATTGTGCTGCATATTTGTGAGGCTAATATTCTTTTTAGAGTTCAGTCGCCAAGGAAGAGGGTAAGTCCACCGAAATAACTGTTTGACAATAAAAAAACGAAATGGAAAACAGCAACCTGCCCATGGTTACCGGTGACTGGAACGAATGTGCTGTCTGTGGGGACAAGGCTACCAAATATCGTTATAGCCACTATGGAGCATCCTCATGGTAATTTCATTCATAATTCATTTTGTAAATTTCAAATAATATTTTGACTTATCAAATTCATTTGGCTTCATAAACATGAAATTGGTGTGTAAAATGGAAAAGAATCTGGCCAAGGGAAAAATTAAATTTAATCCAGTAACTAGCTGCATATTAGGTTTTTTCACAAGATAAAAAAAATCAGATATCAAAAGAAAAAAAACTTCAAGTTATCATCATGTGACACAATTTAGTCCCCTTATCAAGCAACCTTTAACCATGCGTTTCCACAGAAATGCACAAACGTCTGACAAGATTAATTTTGCTTGACACTCAAGAAATTTTTTTCTCTCAAATAATTTCAGTTTTTCTTGTCGAGCCTTTTTCCGACGAGCCATTGAGAAGGGTTCACATCTTTCATACGTTTGTAGGATGGTCAGAGATGAAGATGAAGTACCTGGACTGTGTTTCATTGATAAAATAGGGTAATTTAAATTCATGTGAATTGAAGCCACTTTCAATATTCAATTAAAGTTGCATCTGCTTACTTTTTGGTATGATCTCAACTTACTGATTTTATTGACTTTGGGCAAATCTATTAATGATATTGTAATTAATTGATGAGCATTCCAAAAATTTCCAACGAAGATTGACTTCCACAGGGTTTCTTTTGATTTTCAAGTCTGAAATCAAATACTTTATTCATACCACTAGAATAAAGTAATGAGTGTAACAAATTAAGAAGATATACGACATTGAGATTCCAATTCAATGTATGAAATAGAAAAAATTAATAACATTTTTAATTCTTTCAAGACGGAAAAAATGTGCTGCTTGTCGTTTTATCAAGTGTCAATCCGTCGGGATGACCCACGTAAAGGCTGATGAATCTCAGGCAAAAACCAGGATGCAAGCAGGTTTGTTAAGTAAAACAAAAGATGTGAAAACTAGCATTTCATCCCAGAAAATAAGGAATCTGATTTGGTTTGTAAAATGGGATCAATTTTAAAGATAAAAGCTTAGATTTAGCAAATACTTCCAGGGACATGCAAAATCAACTTTAAAGATTCCGCTTTCAGAGACTGCATTTAATGAGGCAGAACAGGCTGATCTGGATTTGATTGATAAAATGTTGGCTGATTACAACACTGACCAAGAGGAAGACGAAAATGGACCTCAAGCTCAAATCGTTGCCACAAGCTGCTTCAACGTTTCTTTGGGAAGAGCCTGCCATGATGGAGCTGAAGAGCCTGTGATTTTACATCTTCACAATATCATCCATCAGCCAATCATGAATTTTACCGAGGAGGAGCAACTCCGGATAGAATTCATCCTGCAAATTGAGCGAGATTCAAGAATCAACTTCTTTCAGGCCCTCCAAGAGTACAATAGTACAACTTTGAGAAGATTTGTCACATCGATTCTGTCTGGAAACCTTCTTGAATTTTCAGTCACATGTTGCGGATACGTTTGTGGTTTACTGAAGCTCATTAGGTGTGGATATAACTACTTTAAATTTTAATAGTGTAGCTATTTTTATTTTATCAAGAATGAGAACTAAATAAGTAATGAAAAATTAGCCTGGCAATAACTTGACTTTGCCTTTAAATTTTTTTTTATTCATTCATCAAGGAAAATGAACTGTCTGTTGATGATATGATAACAATAATCTTGGTGAAAGTTTGTTTAAAAAGCCAATTTTAGAATTTTGTAATCTAAATGTGATAGCAGGTTGCACTATTAAAATTTAAATTTTGTTCTTTCTCTTTAGATTTGCACAGGTAAACAACATTTTGACAAAAAATAAAATTGAATTTACAAATAATAAGAATGGTTTGCTTTTGCAAAGTCATTGCCAGAATTCAATGAGATAACCTCAAGGACAACAGAAGACAAAAAAGCATTACTGCTCAACAATTTGGACTTGATGTTCATGACAAGGTAAAATTTTATTCGAAAGTTCTGTTGAGACAAAATAAAAATCGAATTTTTAACAGGTCTGCATTTTTCTTTCAAACTGATGCCACATCTCTTGCAAGTCAGATGGATAGATTTGGCATTTTTGATTTTTCTTTTTTGATGAAGTGAGTCTATTTCCCTGATAATTTTATGATTTTGCACCAAATAATAATATAATAATTGGAAAATCAAGAAACAATAGCCAAATGATTTTTCTTGGAGTGGTGCTTCAATTTTTTTAAGTACATTTTTTAATTGGGCTTCTAATTCGGTGAAATATATATAGCATCTTCCATCATCAATATCCTTTTGTCTCTGATCCTCTTCAAAAAACTGAATTGTATGACAGAGTTATAAAATTCTGATCCTAATTAAGTCCAAAAGTGTAAAATATTGTAAGATATCTATCTATCTATATAAGTTCAAAAGTGTAAAAGATTGTATGAAGAAGGTTTGAAGCACAGTTAAAATTCAGATCCTTTCACACCCAAAGAATAAAGGTTCTGATCACCTTCTAAATTTTGACAACTAAACTGGGTGATCTGCCATTGAGTGATTGGTCAAAAGCACGACAAAAGAAGTCTAAGAAAATTTAAATTCTCAATCTAGGTTATAGGTTATAAAAAGTAATGTTAAAGCCTTTAAATTGACAGGAAATTCCACTTTTTGGGATCACAATACAATAACATTTGTATTCTAATCGAATTATATTTTTCCATAGCTCAATGTCTAATTTTGCACCTTTGGGATGGAGCCAATACTTTGCAACCCCTTGGGCAAACTCGATAGAGCATGAGAGGAGGTTTGAATACTTGCTATACAGCCTCCATGATCTGAATCTTGATGTTGAAACAGCTTGCCTTTTAACCATTTTGGCCTTGTTTTCATCCCATGGACTTCAGCCTTATCAGATAACAGCCCCATTGGAAGACTTGAGGTTTGAACATTATGCTATAACGGTTTCGTAGATTCTTATCAACTTATCTTTAGTTTGAAACTGAAGATACTAGGAAAGTTCACCTACCCGCTCAGTTTGCTTACACACCAGTTCGCCTACCTATCATAGTTCACCTTCCTGACTATTTCGCTTACCTAGTACAAAATACCAGTTCACTTACCTACTAGTTTGCCTTCCTCTGAATAAAGGCCAGGGTGAGGCCCTAACCTTACCTAAACAACCCTAATTTAACATTCTGGGCCAAACCTTGCAGGACTAAACACCCGGGCCTATCCCTGCAGGGATCATCATCAGGGCCTAACCTGGGCCTGGGTTAGGCGCTAAGTAGTCAAACTAGTAATCTTCTGTAGTGGGTGGGCAAACTGGTAGGGGGCGAACTAGTAATCTTCTGTAATGGGTAGGCAAACTGATAGGTAGCAGGCAAACAAGTACTGGGTAGGCAAACCTGGTAGTATACTAACTAGTCTGGAAGGCGAACTGGGGGTAGGTGAACTCGTAGGAAGGCATATTCTCCTAGACCCAAACTGATAAATATTTTATTGTAAGAACAACTGAATAGTAAAAGCAAAGCTCAAAAATGAATGAATGTCTTTTTGTTTTAAAATGCTGTTAGGCCTCGTTTCGAAGATAAACACAAAGAAATTGTTCATTGATCAACAAAACTTATTGAAAACATGAATGTTTAAGTGCTTTAAAAGCAAAAAAGTAACCTTGCACTTTTAACTTTATAGACAAAATATAGATGAACGATACTTGCCAATTTCGAAATTTTTGTTTGATGAGGTCTGTTCATATTATTGAGCTACATGAAGAACTGGAACTTGTTTTATCCTAAGTTTAGAATTCATTAGTTTTTAATTTGCCGCAAATCATTTCATTGCAATTATTTTTGAAACTCCCTGTTTGGCTTCTGCAACGCTTTAAGAATATCATTAACTTAATTGGGTGATTGATAAGACCTACAGCCATTGATTGGGAGAGTTTAAATTTTCTGCAAAAAATTCTATTTTTCCAATTCAAGATTTTCATTTAAAATGCATGGTTTTCATCAAGTTAGTCAAAAGTAATTTGTCAAATAAACCAGGGTAAATAATTGTTTTATTTTTATTTTTATTATTCATACACAGATGAAGAAGGAGAGAAAAAACCACAAACCATTTTCTTCATAAAATCAATCCAGTTTATTTTATTTTAAGTTTTTTTTTGCTTTTAGAGAGGCCCAGTACAACTTTTCATTACTGCTCTTTCGTTACTTGGGTCATACTCGGGGTCACAGAGAGGCATCTCGGATCTATCCTAACTTTGTTGAGGTTTTGGAGAAGCTTAGAGAGATGGCATATATATTGAAGAACAAGACCATCAAGATTTGGCCCACGCCAACTGTAGAGGAATATTTGGATAATTTCTTTCGCAGTTAACTTTTCTTTGTCAACGACACAAAATCTTGTTTACGTGTAAACCCTGGCTTTTCATTGTTTCATCAAAAATGATGGGTGTGTGATCATGTCACAAAATTCAAACCATAGTGACACTTATACACCTTGATATATAAAATTTTATACATTGTGTCATTCACAATGTCTGTAGAAGTCTCAAATTGAAATATAAAAAATTCTATTGTGAAGATTCACTCCAATGATTTCTCTTGATTTAAGCATCATAGATAGCTGTTATTTCACAGATGAGAAACATTTGTTGATGGTAAGTTTTTGTTAATGAACTGGTCCCCCTGACTGAGAGCTCATAGGTATCTTACTGAGAACTAAGATCTATAGTCGTGGGTTCAAACCCCTGACCATGCCATAAATTTTTCAACCCCAGATTTTTTTAAATCTTTTAAAGTGTGCCTTGCGAATTTTTATTTTTTAAAGGCACACTGTTTTTTGGCTGGGAATCTCTTGTTATTTATTTGGCAACCAGGGGTCAAAGGTCGCCTGGAGCCGCCGGGGCTAAAACCCTGGACCCACAGATTCCCAGCCTGTACCCGTGACCACCTAGCCACGGCAATTGCAATCAAAATAATAGTATAGTATATTGTAGTAATATAAAGTGGCAATAGACTTCTATAGCGGGACTCTGATAAAAGTGTTGATCACGCATTAATATCCAATCAGTCTATACTGCATTCGATTATTATTTTATTCTGACACCTTCATGCTGTTCTTTAAAAACAATCACTTGACTTCGATAATCAATAAAAATTGAGTAAAACATCATGCAAATCAATCAACTCTGACTGATTCACAATGTTATTTCATTTACTAAAAAGTCTAAGGGTTTTACTCAGACTGTTCAATGAATCCCTGTCTACCATTTTGCAATGAGTTGCCATAACCATTAGGCCAGATTACCACAAAAACTGGAACAAGTTGTTATCATTTTTACTTTTGAGACGGTATTTATAAATCAGAGTTTTCATGTCATTCATTTACCAATTTTGATGACATTTTCTTAATGAATGTCAAAGTCGAATCAAAGGAACCCAATTGATCAAACAGACAAAGGAAAGTTTTTTCAGTCATAACGAACCCTAAATATTTAACAATGTGGCTGAATCCAAAAGCGTTCGATCTTAACCAACCGGATATTCGCTTTTTTACTTTTTCGTTGAGTCTTCAGGGTTTTCATAACAAGAACTTCTGTGTATGAAAATAAAGATATTATCAAAGCTAGGTTCTCCAGTCTTGAACCACAAAAAGCTATCTAATAAATCAGCGCTTTAACATTTCCTGAAATGTTATTCGACTGCGATTCAAGTATTTCTGCAGCTCCACTAAATTTCTATTTCTAAAATTAAAAGACGCCAATTCTATTTGTGTGACAAAAATTTTAAAAAGCTGCTGCTCTTTCTGTTTCTAGGCTAAAAATAAACAATCCAATGAGTGAACGTAAAGCCCGCATTGTACACTTTGTGCCCAAAAATGGTCGAGAAATGAGGTCCGTTTTGTTACTTTTTGGACCATGAAAAGTTATTTTTGACTTAAACGGCCAATCCATTTATGCATGCTAAATAATTACTAATATTAACGCTTTAGTGAATGGCAGGACATTTTTTAGATGCATTGCAGTCCGTTTTAGGCTGAGATTTGCAGCTTTTTTGATGCTTTTATGACCAACTGTTTTGTTATGTTTAAGACTTTTTAATGTATCTATGGAAATGCAGCAGGTTGCCAAAAGCTTCCAAACTTATTTTCTATATTCTTTGTCCTCATCAAAAAAAAATTTGTGTTTTCAAGTGAAAAGTTAATAGCAGTTCTAAGGTGACGTCAATGGCACTCATTAACCAGTATTAGTGTTAACCATATCTTTTTTTATTCATTTATAGACTAAATAAAAATAAGCAGCTATCTTTAGGGTATTTTGTCATACCTTTCTTTTCTTCAAACATATATGCAACTTACTCAATGAAAAATCTAATTTATATTTTATATTGACCTTTCTGTCAGAATATCTTGAAAAAGCAAAACAAAGATCTTCATTAGATTGATTTTATTTTATAAAAAAGATGCCTTATTCTAAGCAAATAGTTCAGTCACTTCAAGTCTTTTGTAAAGTTGAGGGCTGCTGAATGAAACGGTCTTGACTGAAATTAAGTATTATAGGAGGTCACACCAACCAAGTGGCTCGGTAAAAGTTTTTTGACTGTAGGGTTGCATTTATTAACTCTATCACATTCACAGCACAATTAATAGTGATAAGAACTGTTCAACAAGAGTTGAATTTTGTGGCAATGTTTGCTTTGTAATATTGGGGTAAAGGGCGACATTTTTCTTAAGGATAATGAATAATTTTTTCAAACCTGGGCATAAAAAAACTGTATGCAAATATACAAATAATGAGTGCCAATAGTCAAATCAAACCAATCGTCGCTCTTAAAAAGAGTCTTTCAATGATTTTTAGACAACATGTGATGATATCGTAGTATACGGTCAAACCCCTCTTTTTCCCCCTACAATATTTTTTGCTTTTGCAAGCTTTAAGTCTTTTCAAACAGGCTGCCATTTGTTGGTCTTTCCTTCCCAGCAAAGTAAGTCTTTCGAAACAAGACACCTTATTTTCATTCCCTGCATTTTAGTTCGGCCACTTTGGCTCACCCTCCTATGAGAGGTTCGATATTTTCTTGATGCGATCCATCCTCCATATCTTTTGTATATTAAGCCCTTGTTTCCCACCAATAAACAGCTCAGCATTGATTCTTTTCTTGATTGGGAAGGTCTTCACTGGGATTTTTGCTCTCTGCCGTCATTCCTACAACGCTCACAATTTCCGGCTTAGGTTTGACTCCTCCCAACACACTTGACTCGCTAATAATTATAGACCAATTAAAGATCTTCCCTTATCAAATTAGAATATAGGTAATAAGTTTGATCCTTATATAAGCTAATTAGGTAGATGTTTCAGACCACCAAAAGATAAAAAATAATTTATTAGTGCTTTAATTTGTAGTAGTATTAAAGGTCACATACTTTGCCAAATTTTTTGTCTTCCTCTCTACAATTTGTAGAACAAAAGTTAAAATTTTTGTTTACAAAACTTAGGTCTTGATCAACAAGCAATATGAGGCACACAGGAAAATTAATCATGAAATGGAAACATGCATTTCAAAAAGAGAGATAGTTAGCTTATAAGATCAAAATATATTTTGAACAAATGTCATTTTAAATGTCAGTTTTTGGTTAAATAAAAGTTAATAAAATTAGGGACAAATACTTAAAATATGAGGAATGCCCTGTGCAAAAGTACATCTTTAAAGGTTTTCTTGCTTTTTTTTAATTGTCTCACTGAAATCTTAAAAATTATTTTTAATATTTTAGTGCAAGCACATTATTCATCTCAATAATCAATTTCGAAAAGCAAAATACTAACTGAAGCATTTCATAATTTCAACAAGAATTGAATGATAGGAAGGAGCCGGAAGAATTTGATTGGATTTGTCATTCTTGAGGCTCTCCGATTCCTGCGCAAGGTCCGCAGATGGGCATGTCATCAATTGTGAAGAAAGATTTGTGACCTTCAAAAGTTGTACGACATTCCTGTAAATGTATTGCATTTTTTAAAATAAGTCTGCATTAACAAAAAGCTGGGGGAAAAATAAAACAATTTAGGCTGAACAAATAACCTATCTGAAAGCACCTTCAGGGTTTCATTTAAGATTAAGTTTGAAATGATGTCTTAGAAAAAAAGGTATTTAGATAAATAGAAATAGCAAAAATATTAATAAGAAATATTTGCTAGGAAAAAGTTAATGCCAAATGTCGGATTAAAACCTCTGTTTTCTTAAAAAGTTTCTTTTGGCTAATTAGTCTTTTCAAAGTACGATTTTCGAATTTTTACTCATAAAAGGTACACTGTTTTTGATTGGAAATCATTTGTTATTTTATTTTTTTTGGCAACCCAGGGTTTAAGGTTGCCCAGAGCTGCAAGGGTTCAAACCCCGGACCCTCAGATTCCCAGCCTACTTCCATGGCAATCTTCCACAGCGACCCCATCTTCTCAACTTTTGTAGTACCCATAAATAATTTACTACAGTCGTTGAAAAATTGGCCTGACTATTTATTTAAAGAAATGACTTTTTACCTTGCAAACAAAGCATGTAACATGCCATTGAGCATCAAGGGCTTTCAATGCTTTATCAGTGATTGGCTTTTCACAACCTCGACACTTGGGTAAAGCTTTTTCAGCATAGCAATTCTCACAGTGTGGTTTTCCCTGTAATTACAAAAAAAATTTGTCATCTCTATCTTAGATCAAGAATCAAGCTTTTATTTGACATGAAAAATTAAAGGTACATTTTTTTGTAATAATGCCTCGTTTTTTACTTCATCTGTTGCTCAGATAATTCAAGGTGTGAAAATAGATTCTGCTAATATTGTTTAAGGAAAATGGAAAAATTAATTATTCTTTTTTCGATCAGATTTAAAAAGAAAAGTATCTTTTAAAGTTATGCAAGAGCCCTACCTGATGTTCGTGGTATCCAACTGATCCTGAGGCAAGACTTACATTACAAACAACACACAAGAAGTGGTTTGAGTGCCAAGTCACACCCATAGCACGGATACAGCTCTGAAAATAATTTTGATGGCAATTTAATGCAGTAAAACCTTAAGGAGACCCTCAGATCTCAATCCTTTTGTAAGAATTCTGCAAATCAATACAATTTTGAATTCGGTCACAGCAGGTTACTGTTACCCTGACTGGGGGTTCTTTGTTGATTTAGATCAAAGTTTTCAGTTTGACAACCAAGTTACAACACGTTCAGATCAGAAAAGCTATTAGCATCATTTTAAATCAAGCCACACATTTGATGAGAATGGAATGGTCAATTACACAACTTAACATTCATCTTTGTTGAACTACCAGCAGTAAATGTTCAATTGCATTTAAGTAGGAGGTTTATTTTGTCAATCAAATGAATGAATCGTTTATACCAGCATTTATAAAGTAGAAGGACGCAAAAAGTAAAGCAAATAGCTTCATAAAAGTTTTGAAAGATATTTATTATTAATCATGACACAACTATAATGCCCTAGGGTGTTAATTTATTGATGAGTAAAGAGTCTAAAAAAAGTCTTGGACATACCAGTATTACTTAAACAGTGATCAAAATGTTAAATGTACGGCAAATATGGCAAAATCATATTAACCGAATACAAATAGACCAGTAGATTTGGAGTAATTAACTCTCCTTATTGCATTCATGTTTAAACACTCTTCCCACTCACTAAACAACCATTGATGATTTGGGGGTAGTGGACAAGTAAAAAATGAAGTACTTAATGAATGTTTTTTTGTATAATCAAGTGCTTTTATAATAAACTGCATTACTCACTTAAAATTTTAAAATTGAACTTTTAAAAGTACCCCTTTGTGTTATTGTCACTTTGTTTTCAAAAATTATGTTATTCATTGAATAATCCTTAATCCAAGTTGTATTTACATAATCTAGTGTCTTCAAGAAACAAACAGTTTTGAGTTTTAGTCCCATCTTTACTTTTACTGTTTGTATGAATGAGCTTTAAAAATGATGAAACTCTCTCATTATTTTCCATGCAATGAAAAACAAAAAAAATTGAATATTCTTTTACCTCTGTGATGAAATTATTGCATTGGGCACACTTTGGCAGAAATTTTTCTTTATAATGTTGTTCACAGAACAAGATGTCCTCTTTGGAATATACAGGGATGGACTTCAAGTCGATTTTACATGTTGTGCATACAAAGCTAAAGAGTTAAATAGTTTGCACAGGTACCATTATTGATTGGATATAAGATATAGGTAGATACCAAGAGTCAGCGTGGTAAAGCTTGTCTTTTGCTTTCATTGCTCTTTCTTCACCTATATCTTTTGAGCACTTGGAGCATATTCTCTCTGGTTCGTCTAATCCCATCCTACAGAAATCCTGTAAGATTATCAAATTATTTTTCAATCTTCACTTAATCATGTATTCAAAAACAGAAACTAGATCGGTTGAAAGTGAGGTGTTTACATTTTTACAGTTCTGAAAAATATCAGCGAAATTCTTTGAATATATCTTAATACCTCAGGACAATTTTCCCCTGAAGATTAAAAATTCAAATTGAATGGAACTAATGTTTCATTTCTTTTACAAATTGCACTCAAATCATTCAAAGTTAATCAATTTTGTGACAATTTTCTAAAACTGTACCCATAGTTTCACAAACAATTTTATGCATTCTTGCAGCTGAAAAATTCCAGCTTTGATCTTCAAATTCATTATCTTTGTAAATTTGACTTGTGATCTTAAAATCCTGACTTTTGATTTACTGCTTTCATTGTTTTAATTCTTAGTCATTATACCTTAAATCATGCTGTCATCAAATCTATTTCAAAATATTTTCCTTTGCCCTAAAAATGCCAGACTTGAAAGACTGGAAAAATGTTTTTGGCATTGACTTTTAAAATTTTCACATCAACGCCTGTCGTATTTGCCGTAGATTACTTACTTTTGACCACCATCATCTAGGTGATTCAATTGATAAATTAAGCATTTTAAAGCTAGCTAAATCCAATTTTAGAATCAAATCAGTCTAAAGAAAACTGATTGAAATCAAAGTTTTTTTTCTTATTTTGACTTCCCCGAGCAACGTAATCAAAATTGTTAACAATCTTGTTTATCTTTTTGGAAACATATTTATAACTGTAAGAAATTTGTTATGCATTATTAAAAAAGTGATTTCTTGTAAAGTCTACAATTGCAATTTATGAGATAATGAAATTGAAAATAGAAGCTTTGAATTTCACTGTAGATTTTCAATTATAGAATCGTCCCCCCAAAAACAATTTTTCCATTAGATTCAGAAAAAGTTTACGAGAAGCTTTACTACATTTTATTTTGCAAAATGGATTCTCTCGATTTCAGGGTCAGTAAACTGTTGGACCAACATGCAGGGGTCGCCGTGGCTTAGAGGTCCTTGGCTCCTGACTGAGAACTAAGATCTAAGGCTGTGGGTTCAAATTACAGCCAAGCCAGCAAATTTTCAACCCCAGATTGCAAAAAAATCAACAAGGCATCTTAACTCAGGATAATAGTAATCTGCAGTGGCCATATACTTCTATAGAGGGACCCCGATAAAGGTGTTCATCACACATCAACATCACCTGAGTCTATACTGCACCAGATTATTATGCCAAAAACTTTGCACAGGCTTTGTCTCATTTATTGTTTTAACCTCAAATTGAGCCCTGGCATCTTCTCCACCTTGCCATTTAGGAGAGCTGGGATCCATTTGGCTTCTTCACAAACCAATCATATCAAAAATTTCTTGAATTTTGATCCATTCGTGGAGAGACTTTTGTCTCAAGTTTAAATTCTGTTTGACTTGATTGTAAAATAAACAGTGGTAGAAGATGTACTATTTGACATTAATATATAATCTAACGCAAAATTCATCAAAAGTGGCAATTATTGTCGGAGCTTTTATGTATCAGGGATTGCCCTTTATTCATGAAAGCTTTTAATGGCTAAAATTATATTCAATCTACCGGTACGTTGAATTACAAATTGAAAACTAAGAATCTCACCAGCCCTGTGATGATCAAGATAAATTATTTGCCTTTTTGGAGTGCTGGCAAAACATTGACTGAAAATTGAGCGTGCTGTTCTATTTCAAAGCTTTCAGCTGTTAACTGACATTGAAAAAAAATTTGCAAGTAGAAAGTTTCTGCAAATTTTTTAATCGCTCCTTTCAGTTAACATTCATGTTGAATACTGTCTGCCTTTTTAATAGAAACTCAATTTTGCATCTAATACACTGCTCAACATCAAAAGTTTAGTCATTTGTATGAATTTTTGACAGTGGTAAAGTTTAAACGTGTTGGAATTTTTTTCCAAAGTGTTTAAAAGTATGATTTCATCGTTCCTATTTTGGAACAGCCCATTTTATAAACTTGGCTAAAAATTATGCACTAGATGAAATAAGCTAGAAAAGAATAGAAAAGGCCAGCTTTCTAATTGATAATCTTAGCTTCACTCTCATAACAGCCAGGCATGTTTCCTTAAAAAAGCTTATTTGACATTTTCCTTCTCACACACAAAATTTAACGCTTCGTTTACTCTTCCTTAGAATATAAGAATAGAAAAAGTATCAAATTGTAAACCAGGCTATTCTTTCCTTTGAATGTTTTTCATTCGATTCAAAATAAAAACAAAGGGATTTAGAAGAAAGTCTAAGTAAAGATATTAGAGGAAAACCTATTATGATGAGGGTTATGCATTATGAAAATGTCGGGAAAGAGCATTTGAAAAATGTATTAACTCTAAAAATATGTAAGATATATTAAAAAATGGGGCGTCGGATATTAAAAGTAAGTTAGTTTAAAATATACAAAGATTCATTCATAAATTAATCTTTTCACAAAAAACAAAGGTTTTCGTGATCTTTCACAGCCTTCATTTCATCTAGAAATGAGAAAAATAAGAATGGGAGATTATATTAATGTGATAGTTGATATTAACCTTTTCAAATACTCAATTTGATTAAATCTGGGGGAAAATATTGATAATAGTATGTTTTAAGGGTCAAGCATTTACATTTAAAGCCTTGATCACGTCAGTTGCACTTTCCCTTTGACTTTCTTCATTACAAATTTTATTGCTTAAAACTTGCTCAATTAAGGAAAAAAATGACTCAAACTAAAATGCTGAAAATGTACATAAAAAGTTTATTAGAGATGTATGTAAATAGTTTCTGATAAATCATATTTTCTGCAGTCTGAACTTTCTTAACTTTCAATTTTTATTGGGTAATGCTGAAATATATTGACACATAGAATTCGTAATAATAAGATTTTGCTCCACTGGCACAACTAAAGTTAAAAGGGGGCCAAGACCAACAAATCAAATCTCCAAGTGAAGAAAAATTCCCTAAAGCTTAAATTTTACAAACACAGAACCCCACAATAGTGGCATATGTTGGAAATCATTCTATGACCTTTCGCCTAATGCAAATTTGCCAATACCAGTTCTCCTAATGCAAGTTTGCCAACCATGCAAGGTCACCAACCATGCAAGTTTGCCAACTATGAACTTGTCAAACTACAAACTTATTGAACTATGAACTGGTCAAACTACGAACTCATCGAACAACCCTAACCTAACCCTGCAAGGCATGTTTCCCCCTCAACTATCCCAACCAACCCCCACTTTAAACAATAGGGCATTTATTGCTAACCTAACCTAATCTTTCTCAACCAATGGCCCAAAGCATTTTCCCCCTTCGTAGCCTTGCTGGGCATGTTTCCACTCATTTACCCTAGTTCGTAGTTGGCAAACTTGATTGGGCAAACTTGCATGGTTGGCGAACATGATTGGGCGAACTGGTATTGGCAAACTTGCATTAGGTGAAAGATCCTAGACCCCTGCTGGTACTTTGTTGGAAAATCCTCCAACTTTTCGGAGTGTCAGTTTAGTTTTCAAATATTTTGCTTATTTTTAAGCTTGGCAATGATGTAACTTTGGATTTTCCATCCAGATAATATTAATGTAAAGGCAGTGTTATTGACTTTATTGTTGTAACATTTCCATAATGTGTTCCTAATAAAAGCTATCTGTTTATAGAAAGAAGGATCCACTTTAAGAAAAGTCGGAACTTTTCTATGAGGAGCGCAGCGACAAAAAAGAGAAAAGATAACTTTTCTACAAAACCTCTCAATAACTGAGAGATTGATCACTGGATTCTAGAGGTAACCTAGAATCCTGTGATCACCCTTCCTACAAACAAACAAACCAAACAAACTCTTGCTCATTCAGCAACAAAGTTTTGGTCTAAAAGTATTTTTTGCCTTCTGAGCCAGCCCAACAATAGTATTGTTTTACGTCACAAAAAGAAATTGCCTATTTTTTTGTACTTTTATGGGCCCAAGTTTTCCTACATGCTCAAAATAACTCACAAAATGTTCTGAGTGAAGAAATTTTTAATGTGACTGTGATTGTAGGATTAAAAATAATTTTCCAAGTCTAAAAAGAAAAAGGAAGTTATGACAAATAGAGAGAGGAAAAGGGGTACTGACCAATTTGTCAT